>Ga0265336_10001457_pt1 | contig 10781 bp, 11 predicted proteins | sample 42119metaG_FD_193583 | JGI IMG/M metagenome (GOLD analysis project Ga0265336, IMG submission 193583) | Rhizosphere microbial communities from Carex aquatilis grown in University of Washington, Seatle, WA, United States - 4-21-19 metaG | ecosystem: Host-associated > Plants > Roots > Rhizosphere...
TTGGACCGCGGCCGGGTCGAGCGGGGTGAACACGACCAGCTGGGCGTTCGGGCTCGCCCCAGACTTCTCCAATCCCGGCTCGGCGCTTGGCATAACCTGCGGGCTGGACCCCTTCCCGGTCGCCGCGTCTATCCCCCTGACGACGTCCGACTGGTTCTGGGTCCGAGCCCAGATGGTCGGCTCGACGGTATCGGCGCGGGCGTGGCAGGACGGCAACGTCGAACCGACGACGTGGGCGGCCGTCGGGTTCCTCGGCGACCAGTGGAACCTCGATGGCGGAGCCAACCTCGCGCTGTACCTCGGGGTCAACATCTTTCAGGCCGCGGCGTCGTCGCTTGGGATCGAGATGTCGTACTTCCAGATCGACGTCTGCAACGTCGCGTGAGCCCACTCGCCGGAACCAGCGAAGCGATCGTCATCGGCAACGGCGCGACCGGCCGGACCGGACCGACCTCGACGACGTCGTCGGGTGGCTTCCCGCTCGTCCCTCCGCCGTCCGGCGGAGGCGGTGGTGGAGGCGGAGGCGGTGGTGGAGGCGGGACGCCGCCGCCGACCGGTGGAGGCGGGACGGGCGGACCGGGGACCGGCCTGGCGCCGGGCGGCGGCGACGGGGTCGGCGGCGCGGGCGGGGCGGCGGTCATCTCGGGGTTCGTCATCCCCGGCTCGGTCGCGGCCCGCCAGATGGCAGACATCCAGTTCGACGTGACGCCCCCGGCCGGGACCTCGTACGGCAACGTGTTCGACCCGTCCGTCATCCAGGTGGACGCGACGATCACCGGGCCGGGGTCCGCCGCGACGACCGCCGAGTTCTCCGGCGGCGATCCGACCGGGGCGACCGACTCGAAGGCGGCGATCCAGGCCTTCCTGAACGCCAACGTCGGCGGCGTCGTCGGGTTCCCGGGGACCGCGACGTACCGGCTCGACTCGGGGCTGGTCCTGTCCGGCTGGACCGGGTCGATCTACTGGCGCGGCGCGAAGCTTCAGCCGCACTATACCTTCAGCACGAAGTTCTACCCGCTGGCGCTCGAGTCGTGCACCAACATCTGGATGGACTCGTACACGGCGGACGGCTCGCAGGTCACGGTCCCGGCGACGACCGCGGCGATCACCGGCTTCAACAACACCCGCCAGTTCGAGCACGCGCTGGCGGTGTACGGCGGGGCCAACATCACCCTGACCAACCCGAAGACGACCCAGTTCTGGGGCGACGGGATCTGGCTGACTCGCAACACGCTCGGCGGCGGCGACGGATCGACCCCGACGAACCCGATCATCAGCGGCCACGTCGCGGACCAGATCGGGCGCAACGCGATCAGCGTCATCTCGTCGGGCGGGACCGGCTGGTACGAGGCGTTCCGGGCGACCAACCTCGGCTTCGACGTCTTCGACATCGAGCCCAACTCCGGGTCGGACGCCGTCGGTCGCTGGTACGTCTACGCCGGATCGGGGGCGACGTACGACCTCGGCAACAACGCGACCGGCTGGGGCCACGGCAAGATGGTTTCGTGCGCGAACGCGGCCGGGATCGTCGTCCCGTACCTCGACATCCGCAACCTCACGATCACCAAGCCGAGCACCGCCCCCAACGCGTTCGACATCCGCCAGACGACGTCGCTCGTCGCTCACGGCAACACCGCCTCGGCGTCCGCGGGAGCACCCCTGACGAGCGTGCCGTCCGTCGTGTGGGGCACGAACGTCAACATCACCCCGTCCCCGGCTCAGTCAACGATCATCCCGCCCGCGGTGACGCCGCCGGTCCTGCCGGTCCCGCCGTCCGGCATCTCGGTCGTCCACCCGTGCTTCTGGATGCAGGACGTCACGATCAGCGCCCCGACGCCCGGCCACGGCGAGAACTACACCCTGATCGGCGGCTCGCAGCACTGGCACCTGAGGTTCAAGTTTCCGACGGCCGGGACCTGGTCGTTCACGATCACGGCGGGCTCGACGACGAGCGCGGTCCAGACGATCACGGTGACGGCCGCGACGACGACGATGTCGCCCTGGCGGGTCGCCAACAGGTACTACTTCGCCTACGACGCCGGGCCGTGGCTGCCGATGATCGGCGAGGACGTCGCGGTCGAGGACCGCGGCTACGACCTCGACGGCACCGTCGGCTACACCAAGTGGTTCGGCTACGTCGGGTCGAACGGCGGCGGCGTCGCCCGGTACATGCTCGACGAGTACCACCGGGACGGTCCCGAGTACCTGGCGTCGGCCCCGATGTATCAGGGCTTCGACAACTTCGGGCTGGGGCTCGGACGCTACAGCCAGCAGAACTGCAAGCGGATCGACGAGGCGCTGACGATCGCTCAGTCGTTCGGCGTCAGCCTCCTGATGGTGTTCAACAACCACTCGTACTTCAGCACCTCGTCGGACGCGCGCTGGACCGAGTCGCCGTACAACCAGGCGAACGGCGGGCCGGTCCCGTCGGCGGACCCCGGGTCGTTCCTGTCGAACGCGACGGCCCTCACCTACCAGAAGCGGAAGCTGCGCTACCTCGTCGCCCGCTGGATGCCATACCCGGCGTTCGGCGCGCTCGAGTGGATGAACGAAGGCGGGTCGGTCGGGACCGGCTTCTTCAAGGGCTCCAACACGGTCGCGGCGACCTCGGGCTGGGTCCAGAAGCTCGGGACGTACTGCCAGTCGATCGACGTCTGGCAACACCTGCTGACGTGGTCCGAGGAGTGGGAGCCCCAGACGTACCCGGGCGTGACCGGCCAGCACACCGACCCGATCTTCCTCCAGACCACGATCGCCTTCGCCTGCCTCCACGCCTACCAGGGATCGCCGTGGCTCGCGGACGACCGGCGCGGGACGGCGACCCAGATCATCGCCGACGCTCAGCGACGGCTGGGCAAGGCCATGCTCCACACCGAGTCCGGGCTGTACCGCTCGCCGTCGCCGCCGGAGCCCAACTTCGATCCGTCTACGTCGGGCCTGTCGTCGCCGCAGGTAGACCACCTTCTGACCGGGACCCACGTTCGAGACTGCATCATGAACAGCCTCGTCAACGGCTTCACCGGAGCCTGGGAGTGGTGGCACGGATCGTACCTCGCGGAGGACTCGGGGAAGCACCGGACGTCGGGCAACCTGCCGTACGTCGGGGCGCCGGTCAGCACCTACTCGTTCCCGCTGGAGCCCGTCGTCTACCCGTACGCCGCCCTGATCGTCGCCGCCGAGAACCCGACGGCCTGGCCGACCCCCGGGGCCGCGATGAACGTCACGATCGCTTCCAGCACCAACCTCGTCCTGAACAGCTGGGGCTACAACCAGCGGTGCCTCGTCTACGTCGCCGACGCGCTCGACAACTACGAGTCAGGCCAGCAGCCGGGCAACCTCGTCGGCCGGACGTACGCCGGGCGTACCCTGACGGTGAACGGCCTCCTGGACGGCAGCTACACGGTCGAGTTCTGGCGGACCCGGTCGCCCGGCGGGATCGCGTCGTCGACGTCGGCGACCTCGACGTCGGGCGTCCTCACGGTCGCGGTGCCGACGATCGACCGGGACGTCTTCATCAAGGTGTACGCGTAGCCCCGAAGGAGGCTTACTGGCCAACCCGAACTTCCCGACCGACGGACAGGGCGACCGGATCGAGGCGCTCGTCGACACGCTCGGAACCGTCTACCTCAAGCGCGGCATCGGCCCGGTGTCGGTGTCGGGCGCGACCAACAACGCGGCGTCGCACGCCGTCGCGACCCACCAGGACCAGTCAAGCGCCGGGGCGACCGACGCCATCGTCGTCGCCGGGGGGCTGTCGCCGTCGCTCGAGGCGCTTCACTTCACGACCGACAACAACGGCGTCCAGTACGTCAACGCGCCCGGCTCGGTCCCGATCCTCACCTCCGCGGCCCGGACGACGACGCAGACCGGGGCCGACCAGATCACCCCCGGCGGCTACCGCGGCCTCGTCGTGTACGTCTCGATGACCGCCGTCGGGACCGGGTCGATCACGATGACGATCCAGGGTAAGGACCCGACGTCGGCCGTCTACTACACGATCCTGGCCGGAGCCGCGGTCATCACCAACGTCTTCAACGTCTACCGGGTGTACCCGACGATCACCGCGGTCTCCAACGCGATCGCGCAGGACGCGCTGCCCGCGGTCTGGCGCATCCTGGTGACGGCCAATAACGCGAACAGCGCGACCTACTCGGTCGGAGCCAGCTACCTGGTCTAGGCGAACGTCGGGGCGTCGACCGCCAGCGGAGCCTCGACGTCCGGGTCGGGCGTGCCAACCTTGGCGACCGTCGGGACGACCGGGCCGTACGCCTTCTCGAACGACCGGCGCAGGGCGAGGAGGGCCTCGGTGAAGTTTGCGCCGCTGGCGTCCTCGTAGCCGATCGGGGCGCTGAACGACATCGTCGCCAGGGTGTCCGTCCCGTACTCCTTCTCGATCTTGCGCTTCAGGTGAATGCTGACCTCGTAGAACGCCTGCTCGACCACGTCGTCGGGCTTGAGCGCGAGCTTCGCCATGACTGGACCCCTTTCGTGTGACCTGCCTCATTCAGGCCCGGGCGGTCGGTCCCGGACGACGCCTCACGGCGTTTCGGCTACCGATCGGCGAACCGCAGGTACTCGATCTCCAGGGCGCTGAACGGCTCGCCTTCGGTAGACGACGCGAGGTTCATCAGCTTCTGCTGCATCGCCGGGTCGAGGCCGTCCAGCAGCGCCGCCGCCTCGAGGTACCTCTGGGCCGACTTGGCCGCCTTCGCTCGAGCCGAGACGCGCGCCCTCAGAGCGTCGAGAAGCGGGAAGCCGTCGGTCGGTTCCGGTCCCGGGGCGTCGGACCCTGAGACGACGATCTCGGGCGTCTCAGTGGCCGTTCGGCCCATCGCCTCGAACGTCCGGCCGAACGTAGCCAACGCCTCCCGACCTGCCTTCCGTGCCTCGGCCGCGGCGTGGGTCTCGCCGTCGTCGTGGTAGATCTTGCACGCGGCGCAGCGGATGACCCAGACGCCGGTGTCGTGGTCGTGGACGTCGAGGACCTTCGTCCGGGTGACCGGCCCGCCGACCGCGTGGGTCCCGTGGTTCGCCGGAGCCATCGAGTCGCCCGGCCTGACCGACGGCGTCAGCGTCGGCCGCAGGACGCCCGCCTCGCGAAGGCCCGCCGCCGTGATGTCGATCCGCGTCAGCTGGTGGCGCGATCCGACCCGCCGCTCGAGGAACTTCACGAACCCCTGCCGCTGGAGCGACTGGATGATGTGGTTGACCTCGTGGCCGTTGATCGACCGCCCGTTCCTGACCATCTCCTTCACGACGTTGCTGTCGGCGATCGGTCCGTCGAGCGCGATCGCCTTCAGGATCGCCGTCCGCAGCGAGTCGTGCTGGATCGTCCCGGCGACGACCAGCGGATCGAGCTCGGCCGGGAGCTGCGTCGCCTGCTCGATGGGGATCGGGACCATCACAGTCGGCCCGTTCGTAGGCCAGGCGTCGGACGGTAGGGACCCGGCGGGCGGGTTCTTCGGGATCGGCGGGTTGCCGCCCGGGACGTGGATCGGCAGGAGCGCGTCGGGGTTCCTCGCGACGAGCTCGTCGTCGTGCGCCCGACCGATGATCCGACTGACGAGGTCCGCCGGGAGGCTGGTCGCCTTCACGACGTCCTTCTGCTTCGTGCCGGTCGCCATCAGCGCCAGGACCTCGTCGGCCCGAGGGTGACGGCGGCCGGGGCTGTGGGTCGCGACGGCGCCCGGCGAGATGCCCAGGCGTGTGGCGACTTCGGCGATCTCCATTCCCCCCGCTCGCAGGCGGCGGATGTCGAGCACCTGCTCGTCGGTGATGTTCGCGGCTCCCATGACTAGCCTCCCATTCTGGACGTCGAAGTCCGTGTCGTGTCGGTGCGTCGGATAGTGGATGCGGTGGACCTCCAGCGGCTCGCGCTCGATCGGTCCGACCCCGACCGCCGAGAGTCCGTGGAAGTAGACCCGGGTCCCGTCAAACCGCTTGGCGGGGTCCGGCTTGATGACCGGCGTCGAGTGCCAGGCGCCGACGAGCGGCAGGCGGGTCGGGTACCCCGCGGCGCGGAAGCCGTCCGCGGTCGGGCGGATCGCGAGGATCGCCGTGTTGACCGTCGTTCGGTAGTCGAACTCTTCGGCGAGGTACGACCCTTCGCGGTAGACGACGAGGCCTCGTTCGTTGAGGTCACGGATCGCGTCGCCGAGGACGTACTGCCAGGCGCCCGGCACGCGGTCCGGCCAGACGTACGCGGCCAGACGGATCGCCCCGATCGGGGCGGACTCGCAGACGAGGTCGAGGACTCGCGCCGTGAACTCGTCGAGGTCGGCCACATCAGCCGATCTGCCGGATCGTGCCGAGGCACCGAAGACACGGTACCCAGGTGCGAGCGCCGGGCCGCCCGCCGCCAGCGACCGGTCCGGGCCGACGGCTCGACCCGCGACAGGTGCACCGGCCGTGGTTGAGGACCGCGCGCTGGCGGGCGCGGGTGCAGTCGAGGCAGACGCTCCAGAGGGCGGCCTCGACGGGCTGGAGGGGCTTCCCGCACCCCTCGCAGTCACGAAGGTACGTCCGGGCGGGCATCGCGTTCACCCGACCTGGAAGACGAGGCGGCAGTCAGGGTCGCCGTCGAACCAGCCGTGGGTCCCGCGCGCCGGACCGTCGAGATACTCGAAGTACATCGCGTTCGGCACCGGGTGTTCGCACCAGCCGGGGCCGACCATCATGCCGCCGTCGGCCGTCGCGAGGACGGAGCCGCCGAACTTCAGGTCGTTGTAGGCGACCTTCCCGGCCATCCCCCCGCGCGGGGTCGTGACCGCCTGTCCGACTGTGAGTTCAGGCATCGTTACGCTCCCATCCGGCCGCTCGGCACGTAGGCCGGATCGACCTTCACCGGGAGGTACCTGACCGCGTCGCGCGCGGCCTCGACGACCATCCCGCGGATCGCCTGCCGGATCTCGTCCGACGACTCGAGCGAGCCGTACTCGGCGCGCCACTTGGCGGGGTCCACCTCCGCCACGAGCGTGACCAGAACCTTCATCGCGTACCCCTTTCATCTTCCGGCCGGTTCCGTCCCGGCCCGCTCATCCTACCCGATCCTCGGGACGATGTAAAGGGGGTTCCGATCGGCGATACCCCCCTTTACAACACGCGCGAGATGACGTAGATTGGTCTCGGCAACGGCGGGACGGACCCGGCGGGCCAAGGGGTAGCAAAGGGGTCACGGATGGCCAAGGTCAAGGTGAAGGGAGCCGTCGTTCCGAAGGAGGCCACGGCAGCGTCGCGGCCCGACCTGTTCGGAACGCGCGGCCAGCTGACGCCGGACGGCGACGGCGGGATGGACTCGCGGATGCTCATCGACAAGCCCGAGTACGCCACGCCCGAAGTGTCGCAGGTGTCGGACGGGTTCTACGTCGGGGATCGCGGCCTTCCCTGGCACGTCGCGCTCAGCCGGATGCTGAACACGCCGGAGCTGATGAAGGACGCGGGGCGCCTGCTGACCGGTGACGAGGCGTTCGTCGCGGCCGGAGCGTTCGACGTCGACGTGGTCAACATGGTGACCGCGGACGGCGGGTTCCTCGTCCCCAACAAGTACGCCACGGTCCGCCGGGACACCGGCGCCCCGCTGGGGGTCGTCGGCCGGACCTGGAAGCCCTTCCAGGAGCGCGACCTGATCGCCTTCTGCGACGAGCTGGTCAAGTCGAACGAGGCGAAGTACGAGACGGCGGTCCACCTCTATGGCGGCTCGCAGTTCCTGATCTCGATGGAGCTGGATCACCTGGACCTGACGGTCCCCGGCGACCCGTCGAACCTCAAGACCTACCTGCTGGCGCGGACGAGCCACGACGGCTCGACGAAGACCGGCTTCTACATCACCACGGTGCGGGTGGTCTGCAAGAACACCGGCGACCTGGCGATGAAGGGCGCGCTCAGCGAGTACACGATCCGGCACAACGTGGTCGATCCGGGAGCCCGGGTCGCCGCGGCGGCCGAGGCACTCCAGATCGCGTTCGCCGGGGCCGACCGGGTCAAGGCTCTCACGAGCCACCTGGCGATGGCCAAGCTGGTGGACGCACAGGTCTACGACATCCTGAAGGCGACCTGGCCGGTCACGACGAGTGACGGCGAGGCGGCCACCGACAAGCAGTCGCGCCACGTCGACCGGGCATTCGAGCTCTACGAGTCGAGCCCGAACCTGGACGGCATCCGGGGCACCGGGTGGGGCGTCTACAACGCGGTCACCGAGTACGTCGATCACGGTCTGACGTACCGGGGCCGGAACTACGACGCCGGGGACGTTCGGGCGGACACGATCCTCTTCCTCGGCGGACACGATACCAAGGAGCGGGCGCTGAAGCTGGTCCTCGCGGCCACCAAGTAAGCCCACACACAAGCGGGTCGGGGCCGGTCCTGGGGGACCGGTCTCGGCCCATAATCCGGAGTCTGAATGAGCGAACCGAAGTGCATTATCTGCGGCGCCCCGGTCGGGGAGGGCGCGCTGAGGTGCGTGCTTCACCGCGGCGAGGAGGTCCGACGCCGGACGCTTCTCGAGACCGCCGAACGCGACGCGTCACTGCTCGCGATGGTCGACGGCGAGCGCCTGTCCGGTCAGCGGATCGCCGACCGGCTCGGCATCAGCCGCACCCAGGCATACCAGAAGGTCAAGTTGGCCCGTCACCGGCAGAAGGCCCGTGAGGACCTCGGGATCACAGTGGAGGTACCGATCAGTGGGTGAGCTTCGTGTCATGGGCGCCGAGGGCGACGTCCGCCAGGCGTGGGACCCCGACAACAAGGACGAGGTCGCCGCGGCCAAGAAGGTGTACGACGACCTGAAGGGCAAGGGCCACCTCGCGTTCCGGGTCACGGACAAGAAGGGGAAGAAGGGCGAGCAGATGACGACGTTCGACCCGAAGGCCGGGCGGATCATTCTGGCCCCGCCGATGGCGGGCGGGGCGTACTGACGGTGGCCGACCCCGGCTACTACAACTACACGTACTACTGGCCGTTCACGACGACGACGTCGACCGGCGGCAGCAGCTGGGTCTGGAAGGTCGAAGGCACGGCGACGGCCCTCACGATCACGGCCGACGCCTGGCTCTGGAACGGGACCGGGACGAACACGACCACCACCATCGCCAACCCGTACGAGTGGGTCTGGCGCGACGACCGAACCGAGGAGCAGAAGGCCGCGGACGCCGAGGCGGCCCGCCAGCAGGCCGAACAGCTCCGGCTAGCACAGGCCGAGCGGCAGGCCGCGTGGGAGGCCGGACGGCCCGAGCGCGAGCGTCTGGCCCGCGAGAAGGAGAAGCAGGCGCGGGCCGCGAAGGTCCGGGCGCGACGCCTCCTGATGTCGGTCCTGACGGTCGAGCAGCAGGACGAGTTCCGTCGCCTCGAGCGCTTCCACGTGATCGGCGCCGACGGGAAGAAGTACCGCGTCCACCGCGGCTGGCACCACAACGTGGAGCTGGTCGAGCAGCAGGACGAGGTCGAGTACCTCACCGAGCAGTTCTGCATCGCCCCGCGCAACGTCGAGGTCCCCGAAGACGACAACCTCGCCGCTCAGAAGCTGATGATCGAAGGCGACCTGGCGTCGTTCCGCCGGATCGCCAACATCACCCGCATCCACCGGGTCGCCGACGCGGGCGGCCAGGACGTCGTCCGAAGGGAGGCTCTGGGTTGAGACTGGCTGACATCCGGGTCGCGGTGGAGACCTCGACGCGGACCGACTGGAGGTTCCCGTACACGGCGAAGGAGCTGTCCGACGCCGCCCGGGACCAAGCAGACTTCCACGAGGGGCGAGCCGCCCACTGGGAGGCCGAGGTCGCGACGATCGACGGCCAGATGCAGGGGTCGGTCCAGCTGCGGGAGCAGCAGGTGACCGGCGGCGTCCAGTACACCGCCGTGATCGACCCGGAGGTCAGCCGTCGGCTCAACGACGCGAAGGCCCGCCGGGACCGCCACGCGGAGCGGACGCGGACGTTCCGCGCCTACGCCGAGGCGTTCGGCCGCCGTCTCCAGAAGGACGGCGACGACGTCACCCACCAGCTGTCGGTCGAAGACATCGACTTCTTCGCGATCCACCGCGACCCGGGAGACTGATGGCCACCCTCCCGGCCGGACGAACGACCGCCGACGACGAGGCGTTCGACCTCGAGCGTCGCTCGGCGATCACATCGACCGACGCGGCGGCCCTCCTCGGGCTGTCGCGCTTCGGGTCCCCCCTGACCGTCTACCGCGACAAGCGCGGCGAGTCCGAGCCGTGGGACGTCAGCCTCCCGGCCTGGATGGGAACCCGCCTCGAAGACATCGTCTCGGAGCTGTACGTCGCGGCGACCGGAACCCCGGTCCGTCGGGACGAGGGGTTCTACCGGCACCCTACGCTGGACTGGATCGGGACTCACATCGACTGTCGGGCGGTCGGCGACGACGCGCTCGTCGTGGAGCTCAAGACACGGAACTCGGCCCGCGGCTGGGGGGCCGACGGATCGGCCGACATCCCCGTCGACGTGTGGACCCAGGTCCAGGTTCAGGCGGCCGTCCTCGGCGCCCGAGAGGTGCACGTCGCGGCCCTGTTCAGCAACAGCTCGTTCCGGGTCTACCGGATCGAGCCGGACCCGTTCTGGTTCGCGAAGTTCGTGGACCTGGCGCGGGTCTTCTGGTTCGAGCACGTCCTGGCCGGGGTCCCACCGATGGCGACCGGGACGGACGCCGACACGGAGATCGTGTCGCGCGTCGGGGGCGGCAACACGGGGGTCATCAAGCAGGCGACCCCCGAACAGGAGGCGATCGTCGGGGCGTACCGGCTCGCCCGCCTGAACGCGGCTCAGGCC
>Ga0265336_10001461_pt1 | contig 10749 bp, 9 predicted proteins | sample 42119metaG_FD_193583 | JGI IMG/M metagenome (GOLD analysis project Ga0265336, IMG submission 193583) | Rhizosphere microbial communities from Carex aquatilis grown in University of Washington, Seatle, WA, United States - 4-21-19 metaG | ecosystem: Host-associated > Plants > Roots > Rhizosphere >...
CACCCGCGCTGACGGAGCCGACGACCATGACCTGCAACCCCGAGCGCAGTAGTGAGAGCCGGGTGATCCGGCCCTTCGCGACACCGACCGCGAACAACGCGACAAGGGTGCAGGCGAGGCTGATTACCAGGGCCACGTTGAGCGAGAAGAAAAAGTAGGGCCAGAGCGGCACGATCGCGGCGAGCAGGTACGTGGCTCCGACGACGGCCGCATCCCCGAATGCGGCCCCGCCCGCGTCGGCTGACAGCCCGAGCTCTTTCTGCACCTTGGTACGCAAGAAGACGTTCGGGTTCGCCGCGAGCCCACGAGCGACCGACTCGGCCTGCGCTCGTGGAAGCCCTTCGCGTTCGAGGACGACAGCAAGCTCGGCCGTTTCGCGTTCCGGGAACTCCTCGATTTCCTGGCCTTCGGCCGCGATCTCGAACCGGTAGAGCTGTTCTTCCGCCTGGCTTGCCAGATAGGAGCCGCCGCCCATCGAAATCGCACCGGCGACCGCCTCAGCAAGACCGGCGACCACGATCAGCGAACGCGCAGGATGCGCGGCCGCCATGCCGGTCACCACCCCGAGCGGAACAAGCAAACCGTCCTGGGTTCCGAGCACGAACTCCCGGATCCGGGAAAGCCGCCCGATCCGCGCCGCCTCCCCAAGTGAATGCTCGGCGATATGCCTCTCCGCCTCAGCCCTCGCGCTGGGATCAATCCCGGACACCTGACGTGGATCATGCCTAGATGCGACGGACATCGATCAGCAGACCTGGTAGAGCATCCCCCGGCTACTTCACCGGTGAGGTCGGGTGCTGTAAGGCTGCGGTTCGGGCGTCGAGGTCATGGAGGCGGAGAGGCCTGGCCGGAAGGTTCCGCGACAGCGGTGGACGATCTGTCGGACGCGTAGAGCAGCCAGCAGGTTGGCGTGGATGCGCTGCCGGCACACTCGGCGGGGGCTCTACCCGGCGGCGCCGGGGACGACGCTGCGGGCTTCCTGTGACCCGAGCGACGGCGACCGACGCCTCCCGGCTGGTGCGGGCGACCGAGGATGTGCGGGCGTGGCTGCACGTTTGTCGATGTTGAGCGCTTGGGCGACCGCTGCGTAGACGTTCCCGCCGGGCGTTGAGTATTCGGGGTCGTCGAAGTCGACGGCGCCGTTCAGTTCGATCACGACGAAGCTGTCGCCGAGGGGGAGGAGGTCCACGCCGACGAGATCGGCGCCAAGCCTGTCGGCGGCGGCGAGTGCGAGCGAGCGAGCGGCGGCGGGGGGAACGACGGGCTCGGGGGTGCCGCCGAGGCTGATGTTGGTGCGCCAGTCGCCGGGCCGGGCGCGTCGCCTGATCGCGCCGACGATCCGGCCGCCGGCGACGACCACACGCAGGTCGTGCCCGCAGGGTGGAATCAGTTCCTGGACGAGCACTCCCTGGCGGGCGAACCAGTTCCGCTCAGCGAGGACGGCCAGCTGCTGCTCGAGCGCGGCGCGGGTGTCGCAGCGGGTGACATCGGCCCCCCAACTCCCGAAGCGCGGCTTCAGCACGAGTGGCAAAGCCAGCCGGGGCAGGGGGTCGCCCTTGCGCAGGTGAAGAGTGCGTGGGTGCGGCAACGCGGCGGCGCCGAGCAGGCGCGCGGTGCGAAGCTTGTCGTGGGCCGCGAGCAGCGCCGAGGGCCGGTTGAGGACGAGGACGCCACGTTGGCGGAGTGTCACCAGCGCGAGGAGCCCGGGCTCGAGTCCGTCGAGCGTCGTCCGAACGTCGATCCGGGCGAGCGCGACGTCGCCTGGCTCGAGGAGCGCCTCAGCCGCCGCCGGTGCAAGCACGCTCGCATTGATCCCGAGCGCCCGCCACTCGCGTTCGAGCACTGGATTGGTCGGGCTGTCACGACCACCAACGATCGCGACCCGACCGGTCCGGACAAGCCCGGCGCCCATGCTCAATCCTCGCGCGGGAGAGTCCGTCGCATATCCGTTCTTTCCCCGATCATGCGGCGACGCCAAACCAGCGACTGCGGCCTTTCCCCCCCACGGCGAGCAGGCCCGCGGTCTCCCGGGGCGGCTCGGACTCGGGGGTAGGAGTAGCCTCCGTAGCGTGGATCCGAATGTGATCCTCGACAAAATCTGGGAGGCCTCCGAGACTGGTGCACTCATCCCGTGCTGTGCCTGGTGTGGCCGAGTGTGCATTGACGGCGAATGGCTTGATCCACCGGCTGGATCACTCGCCACCATTGATCAACCACTGATGCTGTCGCATTCGATCTGCCCGCGCTGCTTCGAAGCGCCGTGGCCACCGGCCAAAAATCGCTAGCGCTGTAGTCCTTGGAGCGAGTCGCGTAGTTCCCCGATGCCGCCCACGCTCCTTAGGCGGATCCTGATGGACATCCCGCGGATTGGCGAGAGGCACCGTCGGGCCTCGACGAAAGGGGAACGAGAGAAATGAAGAAGCTTCCTGTACTCATCGTGGCGGCGTTTGCGCTGGGTGTGGCCGGGACGGCGTTCGCCGCCGTCACCTGGCCCTCCTCGGCTACCAGTTGGTCGGGGGTCAACGCGCACCTGAACGCGCTGCACAACACCGACCTGACGCAGTTGTCGAAAGTCGTGACGGTCCGAGCGCGTCTGACGAAGTCAGGCGGCAACATGGTCGGAGGCAGCGTGCGCTGCCCCGGCGGGTCGGGAACCACGACCGGCAGCTATGCAACGGGCGGCGGCGTGATGTTCGAGGACACGAGCCCGGACGGTGACTGGTACATCAACAGGTCCGGGCCGATCACACAGATGGGGCCGAGTGAGCCACCGAACGGCTGGAAGGCTGCTGTTAGCGACCCGGTCATGCAGCCGGGAGACAAGTTGCCGACCGACATTTACGTGTACGCAATCTGCGCAACCTGAGCAGGACTCGGTCGCGCTAGCTTGGTGTCGGGATGAAGAACGTCAAGGTCGCGGCCCTTCCGGCGAGCGTTGGCCGCACTCTCGCGAGCGGCGCCGCCCTCGCTCTCGTGACGGCCGCTATCGAACTGCTGAAGGGGCATGTTCCGGTCCTCAGCTTGGCGGTCCTGTACCTGCTGGCGATCATCCCCGTGGCGGTCGCGTGGGGAACCGTCTACGCGGTGGGTGTGGCGATCGGGAGCATGCTCGCCTTCAACTTCTTCTTCCTGCCGCCGCTCTACACGCTGACCCTTCGGGACAATCGCAACTGGTTCGCCCTTCTCGTCTTCGTGGTTACCGCCGTCGTCGTCAGCGAGCTCTCCTCCCGTTCACGCCGTCGCGCAGACGAGGCCGAGACGGCCTTGCAGTCACTGCGTGAGGTGACGGCCGAGCGCGAGCGACTCGCGGGCGAGGCGGTCGAAGCGGAGGCCCTGCGGCGCAGTGACGCAATGAAAACCGCTCTGCTCCGGGCCGTCAGCCATGACCTGCGCTCGCCGCTGATGGCGATCCTCACGTCGGCCGGGGCGCTCAATCACGGCGGACTGGAGCTCGAGGACGCGGACCGCAGAGAACTCACGGAGACGATCCTCGGAGAAGCCGAGCGCCTCGACCAGATCGTGAGCAACCTGCTCGACCTGTCGCGGCTGCAAGCGGGCGCGGCGGCCCCGGAGCCGGGTGACTGGCCGGTCGACGACCTCGTCCTCCAGGCGCTCGACGGGATCGAGGCGGGAAACCGCGTCGAGGTTCACTTGACGGAGGATGATCCGCCGCTCGTCCACGCCGACCCTCATCAGGTCGAGCGTGTCGTTGCCAACCTCGTCGAGAACGCCCTGCGCTACTCCGGAGACGAGCCCGTGCAGGTGCAGGTGCGACAAACGGGCTCGGACGTCCTCATCCGCATCGTCGACCATGGGCCGGGCATCGCGCGCGGCGAGGCGGAGCGGATCTTTGAGCCGTTCCAGCGCGGCTCCCTGACCGAAGCGATCCGCGGCGCCGGGCTCGGGTTGGCGATTGCACGTGGCTTCGCGGAGGCGAACGGAGGTCGCATCTTCGTCGAGTCGCATGCAGGACAGGGCGCGACGTTCGTACTTGCGCTGCCGCTCGCATCGACACCGGCTGAGGTGCCGGTATGACCGGCCTGCGGGTGCTCGTCGTGGACGACGAGCAGCAGATCCTCCGCGCTCTGCGAACGAGCCTGCGCGGCGCGGGATATGAGGTCGAGACGGCGGACACCGCCGAGTCCGCGCTCGCGGCGGCTGCGATGCGGCCACCCGAAGCCGTGATCCTCGACCTCGTATTGCCTGACGGAACTGGGACCGAGGTCGCGCGCGAGCTGCGGAGCTGGAGTTCCGCGCCGATTATTGTTCTCTCCGCAGTCGGTGACGAGAGCGAGAAGATCGCGGCGCTGGACGCCGGCGCAGACGACTACGTGACGAAGCCGGTCGGGATCGACGAGCTGCTCGCGCGACTCCGCGCAGTGCTGAGGCGGACAGCCCCGAGTGGGGAGCCGGTGGTCGAGGTCGGCGAGCTCGTGGTCGATCTCGCGAAACGCGCGGTGACGATCGGCGGCAAGCCGGTGCATCTGACGCCGCACCAGTTCGACCTGCTCCGCGTCTTCGCCCTCAACGTCGGAAAGCTCCTCACGCACCGGCAGCTGTTGCAGGAGGTGTGGGGGCCCGGGTACACGGACGCTGCGAACCTCCTGCAGGTGAACGTCTCCCAGTTGCGCCGCAAGATCGAGCCGGACCGGACGCAGCCGCGCTATCTCGTCACGGAAATGGGCGCCGGCTACCGCCTCGTCGAACCCGCGTAAGAGGTTCTAAGCCTTCAGCGGATCTTCAGGAAGCCTGCCGAAACCTTCAGGCGGCGCTCAGCACGGCGGTCGTAGCTTCGCTGTCATGTACGACCTAGCTGCGGTTTCCGTCTTCGTTGCGGTGTTCGCGCTCCTGTTCGCCGTCGTCTGGGGCCTGGGACGCCTGTGAGCGCCGCTGACGCCTTCGGCCTCGCGATCTCGCTCGCCGTGCTCGTCTACCTCGTGTACGCGCTCTTCAAAGGCGAGCGCTTCTGATGGGCCAGGGCATCGCCCAGATCACCGTCTTCGTCGCGATCCTGATCGCAGCCGCGTACGTGTTCAGCGCCTACATGGCCCGCGTCTTCGCCGACGACAGCGGCTTCCTCACGCGCGGCCGTCTGCGCTTCCTCGGCGCCCCCGAACGCGGCTTCTTCCGCCTGATCGGCGACAAGACCGCGAAGGAGCAGACGTGGAAGGAGTACGCCGCGCATCTGCTCGGCTTCAGCTTCCTCTTCGTGCTCGTGCTCTACGCGATCCAGCGGCTGCAAGGGCATCTCTTCCTGAACCCGCAGCACGTCGGCGGCGTCTCGGACTTCATCTCGTTCAACACTGCTGCGAGCTTCGTCACGAACACGAACTGGCAGTACTACGCCGGCGAGTCGACGATGTCGTACCTGACCCAGATGGCGGGTCTCGCGGTGCAGAACTTCGTCTCGGCCGGCGTCGGCATCGCTGCGATGATCGCGCTCTTCCGTGGCTTCACGCGCCGCGAGACGGGAACCATCGGCAACTTCTGGCGCGACCTCTACCGCGCACTCGTCTACGTCCTCCTGCCCCTCGCGCTCGTCGCTTCCGTGATCCTCATCGCCGCCGGCGTGCCGCAGACGTTCGCCCACTACGCGACGGCGCACACGCTTGCGGGCGGCACACAGACGATCGCGCGCGGCCCGGTCGCGTCGCAGATCGCGATCAAGCACCTCGGCACGAATGGCGGCGGCTTCTACAACTCGAACTCCGCGACGCCGTTCGAGGGGCCGGGCAGCTTCGGCGGCTACTTCGAGCTCTTCCTCGAGCTGCTGATCCCGTTCGCGTCCGTCTTCCTCTTTGGGCGCCTGATTCGAGGGATGCGGAACGCGGTGGCGATCTTCGTCTCGATGTTCATCCTCTTCGCCATCGGCGTGGGGACGGTCTATGCGGCTGAGCAGCACGGCTCGCAGGTGCTCCGCAAGTCAGGCGTCAACATCACGACCTCGGCGCAGCAGACCGGCGGGAACATGACCGACAAGGAGGTGCGCTTCGGTATCGCCGAGAGCGCGATCTTCGAGAACGGCACGACCGTCACGTCGACCGGCGCGGTGATCTCGGGCCACGACGCCTACACGCCGCTCGCCGGAGGCGTGCTGCTGACGAACATCTTCGTCGGCGAGATCATCTTCGGCGGGGTCGGCTCGGGGATGTACGGGATCCTCTTCATCATCGTCCTCGCGGTCTTCGTCGCGGGACTCATGGTCGGCCGGACGCCGGAGTACCTCGGGAAGAAGATCGAGGCGCGAGAAGTGAAGATCGCTGCGCTCGGCGCGCTCTTCTCCGCCGTCCTGATCCTCGTGCTGACGGCCGCGGCGGTGGTGACGAAGTCCGGCTTGGCCTCGATCTACAACCCCGGCGCGCACGGCTTCACGGAGGCGCTCTATGCGTACACGTCGCAGGGAGGCAACAACGGCAGCGCGTTCGCCGGGTACGGCGGCACGCCCTTCTCCTCGTACCTCGGCGGCATCGACATGCTCTTCGCCCGCTTCGTGCCGATGATCGCGGCCCTCGCGCTCGCAGGCTCGCTCGCCCGTAAGCGCCTCGTTCCCGCTTCGGCCGGCACGTTCCGCACGGACGGCGGAACCTTCGTCGCGGTGCTCGTCGGGATGATCATCTTCACCGCCGGGCTCATGGTGCTTCCCGCGCTGTTCCTCGGACCGATCGTCGAGGGGTTGATGAAGTGATCCGCCGGATTCTCGTCGCCTCGGTCGTCTCGATCGTCCTCTGCACGGTTGTCTTCGGCTTCGCCTATCCCGTGCTGATGACCGGTATCGGACAGGCCGCGTTCCCGTCGCAGGCGAACGGCAGCCTGATCCACTACAACGGCCGGATCGTGGGCTCGACGCTCGCGGCGCAGCTCTTCTCCTCGCCGGCGACGTTCCACGAGCGGCCGTCGGCGACGTCGCCCGCCTACAACGCTGCATTCACGACGTTCTCGAATCTCGGTCCGACGAACCCCGCGCTCGCGAAGCTCGTCGCAGCGAACGCGAAGGCCGTGCTGAAGCTCGAGGCGCCGTACAACCCGGGCCTGACGATCCACCAGGTCCCGGTCGACGCGGTGACGCCTTCGGCGTCGGGCATCGATCCGGACATCTCGCTCGCGTATGCGCAGCTACAGGCGCCTCGCGTCGCGGCCGTGCGGCACCTGCCGCTGGCAACCGTCCAGACGCTGATCAAGCAGAACACGGATGGCCGGTGGCTCGGCTTCTTCGGCGAGCCGGGCGTCAACGTCGTCGAGCTCAATCTCGCCCTGATGAAGCTGGGAGGAAAGTAGATGTCGGCCCTCTCCATGGCGCCCGAAGTGCAGTCGCGCCGGCGCGCAAGCGTTTTCTCGAAGGAGCTCGTCGTCCAGGCGATCTGGGACTCGTTCCCGAAGCTCGACCCACGGCTGCAGCTCAAGAACCCGGTGATGTTCATCGTCGAGCTCGGCTCGCTGATCACGAGCGTGATCTTCGTCAAGGATCTCGTCCAGGGAAACCACGGCCAGCTCTGGTTCGTCGGCGTGATCGCCGTCTGGCTCTGGCTCACGGTTCTCTTCGCGAATTTCGCGGAGGCGATCGCCGAAGGCCGCGGCAAGGCGCAGGCGAACGCGTTGCGCGCGACGCGCACCACGACCACCGCATTCCTCCGCGACGGGCGCGAGGTGCCGGCGCCGGATCTCCAGCGCGGTGACGTCGTCGTCGTCGAGGCAGGGATGGTCATCCCGGCCGATGGCGAGATCATCGAGGGCGTCGGCTCGGTCGACGAGTCGGCGATTACCGGCGAGTCGGCTCCCGTGATCCGCGAAGCGGGCGGCGACCGCTCGGCCGTCACCGGCGGCACAAAGCTTCTGTCCGACCGGCTCGTGATCGAGGTCACGCAGGAGCCGGGGCGCTCGTTCCTCGACCGGATGATCGCGCTCGTCGAGGGTGCCGAGCGGCGCAAGACGCCGAACGAGATCGCCCTCAACATCCTCCTCGCGGCGCTCAGCATCACCTTCCTCGCCGCCGTGGTCACGCTGCGGCCGTTCGCGATCTACGCGGGTACGCAGGTCTCCGAGACGGTGCTTATCGCCTTGCTCGTCGCGCTGATCCCCACGACGATCGGCGCGCTTCTCTCCGCGATCGGAATCGCCGGCATGGACCGGCTCGTGCAGCGCAACGTGCTTGCGATGTCGGGCCGCGCGGTCGAGGCGGCGGGCGACGTCGACGTGCTCTTGCTCGACAAGACCGGAACGATCACGCTCGGCAACCGCCAGGCGGCGGAGTTCATCCCCGCGCCGGGCGTCGAGGAGCGCGAGCTCGCCGAGGTTGCCCAGCTTGCATCGCTCGCCGACGAGACGCCGGAGGGCCGCTCCATCGTCGTTCTCGCCAAGGAGAAGTTCAACGTCCGCGAGCGCGAGCTCGGCGAGCACGAGTTCGTCCCCTTTACGGCCGCCACCCGCATGAGCGGCGTGAACATGAACGGGACGATGATCCGCAAGGGCGCGGCCGACTCCGTCAAGGCGTTCGTCGCCGAGAACGGCGGGCGCACGCCGGCGGAGGTCGACCAGGCCGTTCAGCGCGTCGCCGAGCAAGGCGGCACGCCGCTTGTCGTCGCGCGCGACAACTTCGTGCTCGGCGTCATCCACCTGAAGGACATCGTCAAAGGCGGCATGCGCGAGCGCTTCGACGAGCTGCGGAAGATGGGCATCCGCACGGTGATGATCACCGGCGACAACCGCGTCACCGCCGCCGTCATCGCGCAGGAGTCCGGCGTCGACGACTTCCTCGCCGAGGCCACGCCGGAGGCGAAGCTCGCTCTGATCAAGGAGGAGCAGTCCAAGGGTCGCATGGTCGCGATGACCGGCGACGGCACGAACGACGCCCCGGCGCTCGCGCAGTCGGACGTTGGAGTGGCGATGAACACCGGCACGTCCGCAGCGAAGGAGGCCGGAAACATGGTCGACCTCGACTCGAATCCGACGAAACTGATCGAGATCGTCGAGGTCGCGAAGCAGCAGCTGATCACGCGTGGCGCGCTGACGACGTTCTCCATCGCGAACGACGTGGCGAAGTACTTCGCGATCCTGCCCGCGATGTTCGAGTTCACCTACGCGCGCAGCGGGCACACGGGGCCGCTCTGGTCGCTGAACATCATGCATCTGGGCGATCCGAAGAGCGCGATCGTCTCTGCGATCATCTTCAACGCCCTGATCATTCCGGCCCTCGTCCCGCTGGCCCTGCGCGGTGTGAAGTACCGCGCGATCGGGGCGACAGCGCTCCTGCGCCGCAACCTGGTCATCTACGGTCTTGGTGGCGTGATGCTTCCCTTCATCGGTATCAAGCTGATCGATCTGATCGTCCACAACGTCTGCGGGGCGTGAGCCGAAGTGGCCCGAGGCCACTATCGGATCTTGCTCGGGATGGCCGCGGGCGTGGGCAAGACCTACCGGATGCTCCTCGAAGGCCGGCAGGCGCAGGAGAACGGGCGCGACGTCGTCATCGGCTACCTCGAGCCGCACGACCGTCCCGAGACGACCGCCCTCGCCGATGACCTCGAAGCCGTACCGAGGCTCCGCGCTCAGCACGGCGCCCTCGAGCTCGCAGAAATGGACGTCGATGCGGTCATCTCCCGCCGGCCCGAGCTCGCCTTGATCGACGAGCTTGCACACACGAACTCCGCCGAGATGCGCAACGAGAAGCGCTGGCAGGACATCGAGCAGGTGCTCGAGGCGGGCATCGACGTCATCTCCACCGTCAACGTCCAACACCTTGAGAGCCTCAACGACGCGATCTTCGAGCTCACCGAGATCCGCGTCCGCGAGACCTTCCCCGACCGCATCCTCGAGGAAGCCGACGAGGTCGTGCTCGTCGACCTTTCCCCGGAGGAGCTGCAACAGCGCCTGCGCGCGGGCAAGGTCTATCCGAAGGAGCGCGCGGAGATCGCGCTCGACAACTTCTTCCGAGCCGACAAGCTCGCCGCCCTGCGCGAGCTCGCGCTGCGCGAGGTCGCCGAGGGTGTCGGGGCGCGACGCGTTACCCGAACGCTCGAACCGCTCAGCCAGCAAGCCGTCGCCGAACGCATCCTCGCCCTCGTCGAGCCACAGGCGAAGTCACAGCGGATCATGCGCCGCGCCTGGCGCTCCGCCCAACGCCTCGGCACCACGATGGATGCCGTCTGGGTCCGCAAGCCGGGGTACGAACCGACCGCAGAGGAAGCGACTCAGCTCGCAGCGCTCCGGCGGCTCGCCGGAGTCCTCGGTGCCCACTTCCTCGAGGAAGAAGGCGACGACCTCGTCGACAGCGTCCGCCGCGTCGCGAGCGAGCGCGGCTCCACCTACGTCTTCGTCGGCACGCCGGACGAGTCACGCAGGCGCGAGATCCTCGGCGGCTCGCTCCTCTCGCGCATGGTGCGCGAATTGCCCGGTCTCGACATCCGCGTCATCGCCGACCGGACCGACCGCGACAGGCTCGTCCCATGATCGCCGCGGTCATCTCGCTTGCCGCGCTCGCGTTCGTGCTCGGAGCCGTGTTGGTCGCGCAGAGCTACCGTCATCACCGGGTCCGACGGAAAGCCGGCGCTCCGAGAATCCTTGTCCCCTTCACCGGCGGGCAGCTCGACCCCACAGTGCTCAGCGCGGCGATCCGCATTGCCCGCGCATAGGAGGCCGTCCTCGTGCCTTCCTATCTCCTCGTCGTCCCGCTCGAGTACCCAGAAGACTCCCCACTCGCCGAGCAGGTTGCAATCGCCATGCCGCTACTCGAAGCGGTCGAGCACGCCGCGTTGC
>Ga0265336_10001463_pt1 | contig 10746 bp, 9 predicted proteins | sample 42119metaG_FD_193583 | JGI IMG/M metagenome (GOLD analysis project Ga0265336, IMG submission 193583) | Rhizosphere microbial communities from Carex aquatilis grown in University of Washington, Seatle, WA, United States - 4-21-19 metaG | ecosystem: Host-associated > Plants > Roots > Rhizosphere >...
ACCCGTCGTGTAAAACGTCGTGCATCCCGTGCCATTGATGCCGTTGGCGATAAAGACCGAGGTGTTCCCGCATTCGACCGTGGCACCATCCGTTTCATAATACACGACACAACCCGTGCCATTGTGCCCATTCGGCACAAAGACCGAAGCATCCCCGCATGTAATCGTGGCGCCATTGGGCGAAGACGCCACGGTGCAATCCGTGCCATTGGTGCCATCGGTCACGCACGTGGATTGGGTGTACGTGCGTGGATCCGCCAGTTCCGCGGGACTGCACTCAAGGAAATCGTCGAAATTGGGACAGACGGTCACTTTAAAAAGCGTGCCCGTTTGTCCATTTTCCACGCAATTTTGACTCAGCGAAACACTGAGTCCAATCGATGACCCATTGCAAATGGGCCCGGATTCCACGTAATTCAAATCATTCGGTTGACACCCTGGTGCATGATCAATCCCCGTGGTTTCGTGTGATTTGAACCTTACCTGGAATCCCATTCGTGTTCTGGCATTCAATCAAACGAATGGCGGGGTACCCATCGGAACACAACGTGGTATTTGAAACAATGAAGAAGCTTTCCGGCAAGGAATGAATCACGGAACACAGATCCGTGCCATTGCACGCGGTGAGGTTGCCTCGAAAATTAACATTGTTGGTAATGTCACAGACGGATTCGACCCATGCGATCCCTCCCAAAAGAAGGATCAAAAGATGAATCCTCATGGCTGCATCACGTAAATCCTTGAAATCACACGGTATATATCATTTCTTTATTCAAAGTCACGGCCACGTGGATACTAGTCTTAAGTTTCTCGACGACCTGCTTCAACGTGGCCGTACGCGGCGTTTCGCCTTTGCCGTCCGAATCCGACCATGAAAACGATGATGAATCGCCAGCGGCCGCCATTTCGTTCGATTGAATAAACATCAAGCATTTTTAACAACAATTTACAATTCATGGATGACTAAACATTGTAACGGCCCAGGACCAGGTTTTCCAAGAGGGAACCCAGGGCACGCGCACTCTGTACAATGTTATCACGGGCCACCGTGGAAACGTAGCCGCCTTCGCGATGGTTGTTCATGTAATTGATCAATTCACTGCCAATGTGCTGACACGTGCCAATCAGATCGGCATGCAGACTCGGCACAGTTTCACGTGTCACATTGTAAGCACTTGATGTGGCGGCACACAAGGCCTTGAATGCATCGCGGATCTTGCGGTTGTTGCGTTCCATGTCGATGGGATCCGTGATGGCACTCACCAAGGCCCCACTGATTTGCCACACCGCCCCACGCAAGGCATCGGTCTGGTTTGGCCATGCCTCATTGATGTCGTCAAATCCATTCGAAATGCTTTCAGTTTCGATGGCACGCCCCGAACCATCGATTTCATCGTATCGATCCAGGAAGAGCGCGATCAGTTCGCGAAATTTGTCGGGCAAATCCATGGATCGCGTCACGGATTTTCCGCGACCCGAACCGATGACCATCTCATCATAGTGTTTTCCAAAGGCCTTGTCGAGTAACTCGCCCAGCATGGCCGCGTAAGCCAGCAATTGATCACGATCGTCACGTTGGCGCGAAACATTGACGTAGATGATGATCTTATTCGTCAAATCATGCAACGTCGTCAGGAATTGTTCCTTGGCCGTCTCGCGAGAATCGTAGTCCAATTCCGTGAATTGAATCACCATGTTGCCAAACGCTGCCATCTTTTCACGAAACGAGTCGGCGTCCAAGTGATGATTCACAATGCCTTCGTTTTGAAGCGCGTCAAACACCTCGTGAAACCGTTGCATGATGATACGGCCATAACCAATCTTGTGGCGTTTGTAGTCTTCAATGTAGCGTTCAATGGATTCATACGCTTCATGAAAACTGTCCGACCACCGGCGACGATCTTCCTCGTATTTCTCGATGAAAATCGTGAAAAACCGTACAAAACGGTCGGCAAAGGAGTGGCGCGAGGATACGTCTTCAATGGGACGGTCGATGGCACGGTTGCTGAGTTCTACATCGATTGTTTGACCCAAGGCTTGCATTTCCGTGAGAATGGTTTGCTTCAGTCGCTCATCGGTTTGTCCCGCCAATCGTTGTGCAATATAGCGCTCAAAATGAGTGGCGATATCTGAAGCCATCTCAAGAAAATCGCCATCGGTCTTGGAAATGGCGGCAAACAGTTCATCCATGCCGATACGAATCGATGTACGGGGCCATCGATTTGGGTCTTGTTTGTGCAAAATGTTGAGCATGGCTTGTGCAATGGTGGCAATGGCACCACTCATGTCTTCGGCTTGGAACCGTTCCGTGTCATAGGTTCGGCCCAATCCCGAACGAAAGCGCGCGAGGTACCTCGTCGAATCATTGGTCACTCCACCATTGGTCGCCAATTCGTCCAGACGATCCATGAATTCACGTGTCATGTCATGCAGGATGCCTTTGGCACTGGCTTCGTCGCGTCGGACCCCAATGGGTTTGGGACCCCCCGCGGCTTTGCGCGGTATTTCACGAGTGGGTACAGAAACCGTTTTGGGTTCAATGTGCGTGACAGGTCGCGAAATGGGCACTGATGCACCGACCACCACGGTCGTACGTGGAGGTCCGACATCGGTACCCGCGCCCACACCTGACCCACTGAGACCGGCTCCCGAATGAACCCCTCCCATGATGGATCGTCTGTAACTAAGCATCTCACCAAAAAGGATATAGAATTTGTTTCTTTTATTCATGGTACAGGTTGCGACAAGGCATCGATGCACGCCTCCGTCTCCATGATCGCCAAGACAATGCACGTGGTGGCTTCGAGGGCCGTGAGACGCACCCATTCCTTGCTCGACTCGAAAAGACGATGCGTCTCAATCAAATGACCCACGGATTGTGCGTGTCTTCAGGTGCCGGCACGTACAAGGACGATCCATCGTGTCCGTCAAAAAAAGATGAATCTTGTCATCCAATACAGTCAAATGGTCATGCAATCGATGATTCACGGCGTAGGATTCCATGTGTTTCAATTGTTGTAGCGGTGGCGGATCATTGATGCTAAAAACACGTGTCAATTGACGAATCGATCCATGATGCCAAAGGTTTTCCCAGTTGGTATCACGGGGTATCTGCCCAAGGTTCAAGGTATGCAACTTGGTTGAAAGGGGCGTGACCATGTCCACGATACTCGTACCGGTCAGGATACCATCCGAAAACGTACACGTTTCCAACGATGGCGTGCATGAGAGGAGCTTATTAACGGCATCCAAATTGCAGCCGCAAAGGGTGACGTGGGTCACCGAAACAGGCATCCGTTTCAGTTCCCCTCTGCCCGTGATGTGTTGTCTATTGGCTGTTTCATAAACAAAATGGGACAAGACCGGGCAAGGAGGCAACATGTGCAAGGACACGACATTGGGCAATGTCAAAGTGGCTTCAGTATCCAAGGTGAATTGATAGGGATATTGTTGCCGCTTTAAGCCAATTTCTGGAACAAGCTAGAATTTATTGATCTGGCAGCCATGATGCCTCTGACCCTATTTGTTGAATGGAAATCCATTTAGTGGCGCTCCTTCCACCCGTTTTCTCATCGTACAAGGAATTGGTCCGATTTTCCAACGTCCGAGCCACGGCTACGCCATTGGAAAAGGTCGACCAGCCCGCACCCCAAAATTGATCGGCTTCCACCATGATGCCAAAGTCCCGCAATGCCACAAAGTCGTACCGCTGCTCTACCTCGGTCAAAGGAGGCAAGGTCAAGTCTTCGGCCAAAACGCAATCATAGGCGGTGCAAATCGCGTCAAACCATGGTTTGAACATGGGTTCATGGATTTGGGCACGCTTGATGCCGGTGGAAATATAGAGCGGCACGCCGTCAATGGGCCCGTACAAGCGCAAGAGGCGGAGAATGTTCTCCGGGGTCGAGGCCACCTCGGGATGGGCCTTGCGCATGTCCGGTTCCACCCGCAAATGAATGCCATAGTACATACCCTGTCCCCACGAATGGGTGCGGTTCAACGCTTGACCCCGCGCCCGCATCTGGGCCACGGCCATTTCAATTTGCGTCCGAAAACGGTCATTCGGTCGAAACGCCGTGTGAATCGTACGCACAATGAGCGCGTCCTCGGGAAAGGGTTGCATTTTGACCCACGTGTGGCCCACGTTGACCACTTGTTGTGTCATGGCGTGATAACTGTCCAATAATTTCTCCTTGACTTCAAAGACGGGCTTTTCATTGCCGTCTTCCCGCCTTAAAGCGGGAACTGCCTTGAGCGATTCGGGCAACTGGTGTAAAATGCACGTATGGTATTGGGTCCGCCGGGTGAATTCGTCCTCGTCGTACAGGATGGAAAAGGGCTGGTCCAACCAATTGGAATGATCCTTGGGATTGGTCTCGTAATTGATCACCTTACGCGAACGCAAGGGTGTAACAATGGCCGTGACATTGAGGGCGTGGGCAAAGAAAAACCCCGATTCCATCTTCATGCGTTGACTCATAAAACCCGCCACCGTGTCCAAGTGATCGGAAAAGATAAAAGGACCGGTGCACCAATGGCAATCAGTTCGATTCCGTTCGTACTGGTCGCACTGCTGAGTGGTCGTGCACCAGGCACACATGCGAACCAAGGCACACGTGTCCAGTGTGGTCCATTGAGCACAGGCGTGGTTATGGGTGGGAAACCGGGCCGGCACCGATACCGCGACCCTAAGGGTCGCCGTAAAGCACAATTGATCATGGGTCAGGCAGCGGTCGGCGGCACGGCACCAATGACAACTACCATCACCTTTTGAAGCGCATGCCTCAAAGGGACGTTCGTCGCACGAAACTAACGCACGTACTGGTTCCGATACAAACAACCCCGCGGATTCATTGGTCTCGGGTGATGTTGAGAAGGAAACCGCGTCGGGCGAGACGGTTTCCGGTTCCACCAAGGCGGATAAGGGGAAATGGGGCCATTCCTCCTTTTCCTCTAAAAGTCGGGTGGGTATAGTCCAGGCGAACCAAAACGCCAAGTACATGCACATACAGACCAAAGCATGAAGGGTACGCATCACGGTTCGAGAAGAAAGGACGTGATTAAAACCGCGCAAATAAGTGGATGCAATCAATAAATACGTGAAAACAGTGTCTTTGACGGTTTGGATACTTTTATGTAAATACTTTCATTTTCATGGATGTTACTCATCATCATCGTCGGAAGGATAGGAATCATCCTTATAGTCTTCAGCATCCAAGGTGAATTGATAGGGATATTGTTGATCGGTCAGGAGCATGACGTGCCTTTGGAAATAGGTACGTCCTTGGTACCGTTCAACGTACTGTACGACTTCGAGATCACTGTCGATCCATGCACATATCGGATAGATGAAGGTTCGCAAACGGTCATGTTTGAGCGCTTGTTTCCAGGATATGTCATAAAAAGGCAAACGTGGCAAGATCAATGCCGTGAGGGTCTTGGGTAGCAACGCCAAATAGTTGCAATCGGCTTCGAACGAGGAGCCTTGGGAGAAATAACCGATTTCCAGGGAGGACCACGTGGAAAGAATGAAATTGAGTGTGGTCACGTTGGGAACTTGTCCCTTGATCGTGGTCAGGTTCGGACAGTGTTTGGCCAACTTTCGCCAGGCACCCGATGGTACATGCACCAATTCCGAACGAAGCAAATCGAGGACACGCAAGGAAGCGCCCGCTCGCCGTGCCAATCCCAGTTCCATGAGCAAGTACGGTGGACCGTGCAGTTCGCGTAATTGGGTCATGTGATGCCATCGTTTGCCATTTTCATGGGCAAACTTGTCCAAGATAAAAAGGATCATTTCCTCGTCTCCTGTCAAGTTCATGTTCAACGTGTGCAATTGAGGGCATCGGTCCGCCCACGTCAAGAAATACAGAACCGTTCGTTGGCACCAATTCTTGTCTTGTTCGATGTCCTCAATCGTCAAATCCAGTGTATCCAATAACGGAGTATGGGGAGTATCCATCAAAGGATGATCCTTGAATCGAGTCAAGGCGTCTTGTGCTTCCACGTCCACCGATTGCAAATCATTGGACAATGCATGGACATAGTCGCCCCAATAAATGTCCGCTGTACAACTGAACGCCTTTACGTGCCCCAAGACGTCATGGAAAGAGGCATTCCGTCCATCTTCGAGGTTGCCGCTTTCCACGTGCAATTTCATTTGGGGCGGTTTGCACGGGTGTTTTCGACAGATGGCCAAGACATGCTGCGTCAATACAAGGTCCATGAATCGATGGAAAAAGGACTGGTCCAAGACCAAGTTCATGAAACGACGGCACACGTGAATCAAGGTATACAATCGATTGTCTTCATCAACATGAGACAAAATGAGTAGCAACAATTCATCTGGTAGGCGATCCATCATGGTTTATGATTATTTATTTCGGGTCACTCTTAAAGAAAACACATTTACATGGATGATCATTGGGATTCATTGTTGCTGTCGTCTTCCGGTGGCAAATTCCAATTGTAGTCAGGATCCGTGACGTCCATCGGGGAAATGAAAACCCAAGCATGACGGGAAACAACAAGGTTCAAATCGGGGTGCCGCACCATGTAGGCTTCCAGGTCATTGTCCCATTCCATGCCTTCGCCCTCGTCAAAGGGTTCCGTTTTCCGATAGGAAAATGTACGGAGATTGTCATGGGACAGAATGGTTTTCCATTCGGGGTAATACCGATCCATCAAGGGCAGAATCAGGTACCGCATGGAAGGTGGAATCGGTGGGAATGTGTCCGTGGTGGCCCGGATGTTGTCCTCTTCGGCCAAGGCACACCGTTCCAAGCGCCAATGTGTGAAGATGAGGGAAATGATGTGCATGTGACGCACGTTGCCCGTGAAATTCACCACGTTCGGACACGCCTTTACCAATCGTTCCCAGTCGTGGACATCCGACCAAAAGCTGTGACCATTGCTAATGGAGAGTTCACGCAAGTGGATGCCCACGTGATGGGGCAAGTAATTAAAAGTCACCAAACCCCAAGGAATGTTCAAGGATTCAATGTTCTTGAGGTTTTTCCATGTACCCCACAATTCCTTCGATGGTCGATAGTTCAAGATCATACGGTACCGGTCCGTGGCCTGCGTCGTGTAGTTATCGCCGTCATCCGAAATATCCACGGTCAAGTGCTTCAATTTCGGGCACGTTTGCGCCCAATTCAAAATGTAATACGTGACTTGTCGGGCCGCCTCTTCGGAACCTTTTTCCAAGAAAAGGGACAAGGATTCAACTTGTGGGGTACAAGGCAACCGTGGCACGGTTCCCGGTTCGAGGGTTTTCAGTTTCGTGCCGTATTCCACAAGGGTACTCGGTAACTGATGCGCGTAATGGGTCCAATGGCAAGGATGCTCGCTCTCGTCCCATAGGGTTTGGGCATAGGGCAAGACGCGTTGCAACAAGTGGTTACGCGCATCCACCTTGCCTTCCATGACGATGTGCATGTTGGGTGGAATAACCCCGTGCAAATGGCATTGGGTCACCACGTGAAACGCATCCAAAACGGCCACATGATCTTTGGATGCCTGGCTTTTCCACAAGGACTGATCCACCGCCAGACGCAAAAATCGTTGACAGACGTCAAACAACACGTAAATCAGCGTGGACTTGTCCACATTTTGAAAAATAAACAAGAGCAATTCATCGGGTAACCGATCCATGAGGTTGCGTGAGCACACATGAAGAAAATAAACAGGTTTTTATTGGATTGATATCCAATTACACGGATGGTAGCATGGTGCGGCGTAAGTGATGGGCGGGCGTGCTGGCAATCTTGACCACGACGGGTGACAGCTTCTGGGGTTCGCCCCACCGTGATTCGTAACCCATTTGCGTGATCAAATCCGTGTGCTTGGCACGGTGAAAGTCTTGGTACAGGCTCTTTTGCAAGTGGTGGTTATAGGCCTGTTCCGTGCTGCGGGGCATGTTGTCCCAGGAGAACATGGCCAAATCCTTGTCGGGTTTCTCCATGTTCATCACGTGGTAGTGCGAAATATCCATTTCGCGCGTGTCCAAGAGGCGTCCCGTGCTCATGGGCACGCCATTGTACGTGGCACGGCTCTCCCAGCCACGGCCCGTGCGTGCCACCGGTTCGGCAGCGCCCGGTCCCGTGAAATACTGCACACCCCCGCGCAACTGTCCCAGTAGGGGCAGGCCACCGACCATGCTCTTGGAATCGTACACATTGGAATAATAGATCACGGTGCCATCGGGCTGCACACGGCCCAAATTGGCAATGGCGCGTGCATCCACCTCGGCGAGGCGCGCCGTTTCACCATTGCTGGCCCCCAAGTCCTGTGCGTCACGCACTTTCACGCCCATGGCCTGGGCTGCCTTGTACAGCATGGCGGCACGGCTGCGATCCGCGGCGCGTTCCGCGAGTTGCATCGCGGGATTGGCGAAAAAGGCACCCACGGAAGTACCCGAGGACACGGCTTCGTCCAAACGAACGAACAATTCCTCGGACAGTTTGGCAGGGGTCGTATGCGTAATGGCAAAGTATTCGTGATCGTCCTCTTGGTCCGAGGTCAGGGGACGCGAATAGACACCAATCATGGCCCGTTCCGTCTGTCCGAGTTCCACGGCCGGCTGAGGCAGCTTTTCCACGCGCTGCTGCGCCTCGACGTGACTCATGGAAAGTGTGTCGGGCGCGGATTCCGGAATCGCCGCGTGCAACGCGCGCCGACGCTCTTCATTCGTGAAATAGGTCTTGTCCTGAAGAAAAGGCAGGGTTAACCCTGCCTTTTCTTTCATGGGTTACACAACGTGCATACCTGGAAATACTCTTCACTGGAAGCGGGGTGCAGTTTGACGACGGAGGTGCCCGTGAAAAAGCGCGGCAAAAACGGATCCAAGCGCATGGGCGCCTGCCCCGCGAAACGAATGACGGCGCCATTGGGTGGATCGGGATTCGCGGACGAATAGTGATGGTTGGGCATGACGATCCATTCCAAAATACCATCCTTTTCCACGCCAAAATTCTTGGGATCCTTGAATTTCCACTCATTGATGGTGGTCTGAATGGCGGCCATTTCCTCCGCGGAAATGGGATTGGGCCCCGCAAAGCGGGTATTGATCACGCCGGTTTCCGCCATGAGCTAAAGAACACGTATGGGTTTTCCATTTATGGTTTTATTGATTCTTTCTTAGGGCGAGCATGTCTTGAATCCGACGGGGATCGTTGCGGGTCACTTCATCAGCAATCTCCATGATGCCATAGATGTTGGCCAAGGTATTGGTCGACGTGCTTTGCAGGAACTCACCCATGTTGTCTTCATTGATCACGGGAATCGTGGCCGCAATACCGGGCATGGGTCGCCAGCCAGGCAACGGTGGGACCACCGGCTGCCACAATTGATTATGCAACAAGGGTCGAAGGGGCCGTTCCTCGACCAGACGGTGCTGGGGCGGAGCCCACGTCACTTTCATGTGTTCCGGATCGTATTCTTCCGTGACGGAGGCCGTCATTACACGGGGAATGGGCACCGTCTGCGCTTGCAAGGCATCCGCCAAACGGAGCGTGCACACGTGACTGAGCAAAGCATAATGAAAGGCGGGTGCAGCCACGCGTGTGCCCGTTTGCCGCGGATCCGGGTAATAAACGGCCAAGGACGACGTGTCGCCTCGAATCGGAAAGGGATGAAACCAATCCTCCTGAAACGCGTGGCACGCACGTGGGCCCCGTGGCACGAGCAAATCCCAGGGCAAGGACCCGCGTTCCCCGTAGAGGGCTGCACCTGGAGTGGCCGTCGTTGATGTCGACACCTGCGCCATCATTTCCAAGGCGTGCATCACGTACAGAAGCGTGTCCAGTGCCGTGTTGTGTTTGGACGTCCGTGGACGGTCGCCATTGGCGAACGTCCCAGTCGTTGCGAGCACGTACTGCATCTGCCGTTCCGGTTTCTTCATGGCCGCGGCATTCAGGCGTCCCGTAATGGAGACGGTCACGGAAGGCTCCATCAATTGAATATTGAGAAAGAGGTAGCGTTGCAGGTCCGTCGGAACACCCGCGGCTGCCAAAAAGGTGTAACCTTCCACGAGCATATCCGTGTCTGGCGTGACCCAACGCGTGGATCCCGTTCCCTCGATCAAGCGGTGCGCCCACTGACCCAGGTCGGTAGTCGGATCCATGCGGTTCATCACGGTGCGCAGCGTGGAAACGGCGATGCGGTGCGGTGCCTTGATATCCAAAAAGGCCAGGAGCGCGGGGAGCAGCGTGCCGGAATGCGCGGAAAAGCTGTCCACTTGGCTGCCACGCGCCGGTTGCACGGTGTACGCCGCGAGCAAGGCCGCGGCCAAGCGCGCATAACCGCTGTCGGGCACCTCCTTCAAGGGTTTCCGTGGCAGGATCCAGGCGGCCACCTTGTTGGCGGACAAGGCACGCAATTCCGACGGGGCAAAGGCATCGAGCAGCACGTGCAACTGACGGTACACGGCAAACCAGGGCTCACCGGGACGGGCCACGTCTTGGAGATGCGTCTGAGGCACGCGGATCCAGTTGTGCAACAACTTGATCGTATTGAACAAATCGTGTTCGTGATCCAGGCCATGAACGTAGGCGGACAAGAAGAAGGGCGCCAAGGAAGGGTACAGGTCTTCCTTTTCCTCCAGTGACGTCAGCGGGGCCACGGCCCAGGCCGCCAAACCGGCCACCTTGTCCGCGTACACGGCATGTGGCGTGTCAAAGGTGAGGCGGCATTGTTGGCCACCCAGCGGCACCGGCTTTTCCCGTCCAAACACCTTTTGTTCCG
>Ga0265336_10001466_pt1 | contig 10713 bp, 16 predicted proteins | sample 42119metaG_FD_193583 | JGI IMG/M metagenome (GOLD analysis project Ga0265336, IMG submission 193583) | Rhizosphere microbial communities from Carex aquatilis grown in University of Washington, Seatle, WA, United States - 4-21-19 metaG | ecosystem: Host-associated > Plants > Roots > Rhizosphere...
GCCCGCGCCAACCACGGTATGACGCGGCGAATGTCGGCTTTTCGGCAGTCAATCTCGCCGATCGACCGCTGGCCTCGACTCGGCAGCGTTACGATTGGTCTGAGTGCTTTGGGGCAGAACCCGGCCAAGACCAGACGGTTACATTGGTCTGCTTCGGAGGAGCGCATTACAGGGCTAAGACCGGTGGTGCAGGCCAGTTGCTGACCGTGGCGCCCGACCGCTTCCGGGTAGATACCTCAACTTCGGCGGGGTAGGCCGCGGACCGGCTCCGGCACGCAAGTCCATCCCCCGGATTGGCGAGGCGGCTGGCCGTCTTGGCCGTGGCAAACTGACAGGACAGCCCGTCCGGTGGCGCGAAGTGCTCATGCCGTGCGGGGCATTGCCACGGACGCGCGAAGGGGAGGTTGTCATCCGCCCTGCGATCTTTGGCCGCGAGCAGCGCTGGGGGACGGCGCGCCGCGGCCGGTGGCTCAACTTGGGAGAGAACATTGGCCTCTAACGCCAAGAAGAGTGTGGCGCCTGCCGCGGCCCTGACCGATCCGGTCGAGGGCATGATGGACCTGACGACTTCGATCAACCAGATTGCTGCGAACAATCGCAACGCGAACTCCTACGAGATCCGCAACGCGATCGTCATAGAGGAAAACAAGCAGCGCGTCCGTTACGAGAACGGCGTCACCGTTCTACCAATGTCGGCTCAGCAGCTGCTGGCCAACGCGCAACGGAGCAGCTACAACCACCGCCGGACACTGTCGAACAACATCGTCGCCGACTCCGGGGCGGCCCGCCCGGTCAACGCTTGTGCTCACCACGTCGTGGCCCTGAAAGACGAGCAGGCCGAGCCTTCGCGCAAAAAGTTGTTCGACTGGGGCATCGCGATCAACGACGCCGACAACGGCGTGTTCCTGCCGCGCTGGGCGGGCAAGGCGCTCCCGGGCCTGCCGAGCGCCCCCCGCCACGCAGACATCCATACCGAGGTCTACTATTCGGCCGTCTACGCGCGGCTTCGCACGGTACCGAAAGCGGAGTCGCAGACCGGGCGCTCGCGCCTGCGTGGGATCAAGGCCCAATTGCAGGCCGGCGCATTTCCTTGGTGAGGGTAGAAGAGATGGCGATCTGGGAAATAAGGTGCGGTTCGGTGAATGAGTTCGCCTCGATAGTCTCGCGCGACTACGACAACATCGAGGACGAGCTCTTCGACACCGACGGCCGCCCCAAGGACTGGAAGGATCGTCCGCTGGTGGGCTACGCCGTCGACAAGCGCAAGAAGACCCAGAAGCCGCGAGCCGATGTCAGCCTCCTGCTGCCCGGAGCATTGGTGTTCAACGATCGGGCCAAGGAAGTGCTTGGCCCGTTCCTCTCAAGGTTCGGCCAGCTGATGGAGCTCGACTGCGAAGGCGAGCCGCGCTGGTTCTACAACGTCACCAACCTCGTCGCTTGCGTCGACAAGGATCGCTCAGAAAAGTTTGATGACGGCGGAATCATGCTCGAAGCCTTCGATGAGTCCAAGGCTCCAAAGGAGGCGGCCGTCTTCAAAGACCCTCTGACGGCCCCTGTGCGCATCTATGTCAACGACGCGGGCAAGCGCACCATCGAGAAGTTGGCTGCAGATTGGGGCCTCAGCGGCATCGAGTGCGCGCTACCCAGGCCGCTCTGATCGAGGCCACGATCGATTCCTGAGGTAGGCCGTCAATTCCGAAGACGCTTGTCGGCCACAACCAGCCGTTGGCGAAGGGCAGCTTCGCGGTAGTGAACATGTAAGTCAGGCCCGGTGAATTGCAAGGCCGGACATCTGACCGCTCGGAGACGGATATGAGGCTCACTGCGTCAAACAATACTGCAGCAGTCACAGGCATCGGCGCGAGCGCTGTCGGCTATCTGCTCGGCCCACTTGCCGACCGTCACGACACATCCGGCAGCGTTTGGCTGTTCATCTTGGTGCTCATGGTCGGGCTGCCGGCCTACTTCTTCGTCTTCGGCGTCAAGAAGGAGGACATGGTCGGTAGTTGGATGCTCGAGCCATCTCTGCTCAGGCGCATCGCCTTGTTCCTCGTGGGAGCTGCTGCAATGGCGTCCGTATTGTCGGTCGCGCAGACGCTGCTGTGAATGAACGTGCGTCACGATTTTGGGGCCCGCCACGAGCGCCTCTAGCCGGCCATGTGCGGTCGTTCGGGGATGTCCGGTATCGGGTAGGCTAGCGCTATCGCGGTCGACACTCCCGCCTGAGGACGATCATGCTGTATCAACGTTTTCCGAAGAACGCCGCAGGTGACTTTTACACGACCGGCGACTGTCTCTCCTGCGGCATTCCCGAGGATATGGCACCGGAGTGCCTGGCGCCTCTTGATGCTCCAGACAACCAACTCGGCGAGACCTACTTTCTGCGTCAGCCTGCAACACCGGGCGAGGTCCGCAACGTGTGCGCTGCTGCCAAGGCGTGCTGTGTCGACGCAATCCGCTATGGGGGCGCCGACGCTGAAATACTGAGGCTTCTCGATAACAATCCGTTGTACTGCGATTTTCCGCACGGCCGCCGTCCGTAATTGGCCTGAGGCCTTTCGACGGGCGGATTGCGGCCCGTTTCAGCCCCCTTGCTTGCTAGCCCTTCTCCCATGCCAGAGCTTCTTCGCGCGCTTCTCGCTCTAGAGTTCGACTACGCCGACGGCGAAGGAATTGACTTTGAACCCTTCGACGATTTTTTGTCGGCTCAGGAGACACAAGACTGGTTCCGGGCTTGGACTGGGAACGAAGAAGTCGAGGGTGCTGACTTCCTGGTATTTGGGCAGGACGGCACCGGCGGATATGCCGCCATCTGGACAGTGCGCAGAGATCAGTCGCTTCTTGACCAGCCGGTGGTCTTTCTCGGCTCGGAAGGTGAGAAGGGAGTCGTCGCGAGCACCGTTCATGACTTCCTATGGCTACTGGCGGGCGGACTGGGGCCCTTCGAGGCCGTCGCATACCCCGATGAGAAGCCAGAGAGCGGTCAGTTTGCGGCATTCGCGATGACGCATTCACCCGAATCTAGGAAGTCTGCCCTGGAAGTCCTGTCGCGAGCCAAGGCCGAGTTTCCGGATTTCGAGCCGCGCATTGATGCGCTCTGCCGCTGAGGATCGCCAGGCCGCACACGGCCACTACAGGCCAGTCGCCACAGTCAGCTTCCGAGCAAGATTGGGCATACTGAACGTGGGGCGGATCGACGATGGGATTCGCCAAATCAAGCTCAAGAATGCCCGAGACCATCTACTGCTGGCGCTGCCGCGTCGACATTCCTATGCTGACCGAGGTCGAATGGGCGACGCTGTCGCCACACTTGACGGACACCGTGGAGCGAATCAAGAGCTATCGGCAGCAGCGCAGCTGCTCGCTGCAGGAAGCGCTTGAGAAGGGACTCGGCGATGCTCTTGAAGTCTACGAGCGCCTGACAGGGTTCAAAGAGACGAACCCCAACGCGCTCTGGCATCACAGGCGCAGCATCTATGGCCCTCCCTGCCCGTCGTGCGGGAAGCCGTTCCGCACTCCACAAGCGAAGTTCTGCGCGATGTGCAGCGCAGAACGAATCCTGGGCGGCGCCGGCGACGCTTAAACTTCGCGCACGCGGCCAACGTGCAAGTGCCCGCAGCCGGCCAATACCGGCCTGTTACACAGGTCGGCTTCTATGAGGACTGTTCTGTCAAGCCCCGGTATTCATGGCGGAACCTGAAGGCAGCATCCTATCGCGATGCCGGTGATGTTCGACTGCAAGGTTGATCCGAGGTCGGGGACTATCGAGTGATCGAGCTCGTGCTCGAAAAAGCTTCTATCCGTGCTGGACCCTGGAGTCCAACACCACATGCTGCATGCGCGCCAGGCGCACTGGCAGTTCCCAGTTACCGACGCGCCCCTTCTTTGCGGACGGTCACGACGAAGTGACCCGCCGACCGTACGGGCGCGTTGACCTTTGATCATGATGCAATCGTTTTGAGCGGCGTGGGGGACATCGAACAGTGCCGCACCGCGGCGTTGGGGGGACACGTTTTGCGCTGCGACGGCTGCAACAGCCAGGATATCTCTTACAACTCGTGCCGCAACCGGCACTGTCCCAAGTGCCAGTCCACCGCCGCCCAGCGTTGGCTCGAGGCCCGCCAGGCCGACCTGCTGCCGGTGGAGTATTTCCACGTGGTCTTCACACTGCCGGCCCCGGTCAGCGACATCGCCTACACGAACAAGGCCATCGTCTATGGGCTGCTGTTCGACGTCGCCGCCGAAGTCCTGCAGACCATCGCCGTCAACCCCAAGCACCTGGGCGCGCGCATCGGCGCGACCCTCGTGCTCCACACGTGGGGCTCGGCGTTGACGCACCATCCCCACGTGCACGGCATCGTTCCCGGCGATGGGCTATCGGCCGACGGCAAGTCCTGGGTGGCGTGCCGGCCGGGCTTCTTCCTGCCGGTGCGCGTGCTCTCGCGCCTGTTCCGGCGCCGCTTCCTCGAAGAGCTCGCCAACGCCCACGCCGCCAAGCTTCTGCGGTTCTTCGGCGAGCACGCCGCACTGGCCGACGCCGCGGCCTTCGCCGAGTGGCTCAAGCCCTTGCGCCGGTGCGAGTGGGTCGTCTACGCCAAGCGGCCGTTCGCCGGGCCCGAGGCCGTGCTGGCCTACCTGTCTCGCTACACGCACCGCGTAGCCATCTCCAACAGCCGCCTCGTCTCGCTCGACGAGCGCGGCGTCACCTTCCGCTGGAAGGACTACCGCGTCGAGGGCCCCACGCGCCGCAAGACGATGACGCTCGAGGCCGGCGAGTTCATGCGCCGCTTCCTCCTGCACGTGCTGCCTTCGCGATTCCATCGCATCCGCCACTACGGGCTGCTGGCCAACGCCAGCCGCAAGGCCAACGTCGCCCAGGCGCGCCAGCTCCTGCAGCCCACCACCGACGCGTCGTCCCCCACTCAGGCCGCTTCACCTGAGCCCGCGCCACTGCGGCCGACATTCGTCTGTCGGCACTGCGGCGCCGCCATGACCATCATCGACACGTTCGAGCGCGGCCAAGCGATCCGCGGGCCACCAGGTGCAGGCCAACATGAGAGCTGACATTCAACTGCATCGCTTCCATCCGCCGACTCGACCTCGTCGCGCATCGGCAGGGCCTCTGCGCGCCTGGCTCTCCATCGAGCGCGACTTCGGCACGCTACGCTCGCCTCACCGCCCGGCGGGCTCGCGTCGTTGCTGCATCCACTGCGCTGGGCGACAACGGCAGCACCGTCATGACCCTGGCTTCGGCATCGCCGGCCAGTGCGCCAGCGGTCTATTCGCCATACCCTTGTAGCCTCCGGACGGGGCCTCAGCTGGGCCCGCGGTTTCGTCCCTTGAGGCTTGTCCGACGCCTGCCCTTCAGACCCGTGCTGTTCCGAGGTAATCTCGGCGCGAGGCAGTCATCCGACAACCCTAAACAACAGCAGCCGGTGGGGAGGGGCCGCTTTAGGGTAGGCTGGCGTGATGCAATACATCGGTCGTGCAATCCTCATGGTCGCGACGGCGCTGATCGCTGCAAGGGATGTCTGGCTGGCCTCCTTGCGATGCTCCAGCAGTCCGCCCATCGACTGGTCGCGTCTCGGGTTTGGCCTAACTGTTCAGGTTGCAGTACTTGCAGGCTTGCTCGTGTTCGCGCGCGTCCAACAAGATCTTGCTCGCCGATCAGCCTGGCTGGTCTCCATGGGGCTTCCGCCGCTCGTTCCGAATTGGCAGAGTCCTGTCACGAAGTCTGCTTTAGGGCTCTGAAATCGGTGGCGCCAACGGCTTACGGGTCGGCGCCTGCCGCCGCGCCATCGGTCTCGAAGGGCAGGTATGCTGTGCGCGCGGTCAGTTTTAACTACGGGAGGCCCATGGCCTGCCCTTTGGCGCGTCGTTCTCCAATGCCGCTGCAGCCTGCGTCCCCGAGACGGCGTTGAGCACCCCGCACGACTTGGGAGATACTCGTTGATGAGCCTCAGTACCACTTATGGAATCGCCGAAAACTATGGTTAGAAACTTGCATGGAATTCCTACTTTGCCTGTTAACGGCGAGCCTTCCGTGGTGGTAGCGGATGCAGTTGCTCTTCTATCCGGAGTCAATTTCTCCTCGTTAGTCAAAGTCTTCGCTGCTCTGGAGGCGATTAAGGCGGTGTCTGGTGTGACCGACCTCACAAACTTCGCGGAGGTTCCGTTGCTGCGCGTAGATCCAAGCGACTCTCAATTTTCGGAGCGCGCAGAGCGTACAGATGCTTTCGTGAAGATGGTCGCGAGAGACCCAGGTCTCAGTCCCGAACTGCGAGAGGCTTTGAAGTTGGCCGAGCGCTTCCAGTTGCGTTGAGGCATGCTGACCCCACTGACCTACTGGCGTCTAGTCAGAAATGCACGGGACCTGGTCGAGCCTCCCGGCGAAGACCTGATGCTGCCGAGTACGTTGGTTGCCTTCAAGCGGCCACCTCAGCAGGGTGATGGCGTCCTACTCGCCGATTTCGACTCGAGCAGTAGAACAGGGCTTGTGCGCTATCTCGGCATTCTGGGCGCGGTGCACGGTTCGTCTGCCAAAGTAGTGTGGCGGTCGGTGGAGGCCAACATCTGGGTCGATTCACCCGCAGGCGTCGGGAACTGGAGGAAGCCGGATGGGTTCGCCTTCGCAGCGTCAAAAGTTGCCGGCTACGGTCTTCATGACCTGTACGCAGAAGCCTTTGACGACATGGAGCCGCGCGCAGTCCCAACACCAGACCGAGAAGTGCCAAAACGGCGCGGTCGGCGTCGTGGGCTGGTGGCGCCAGAGCGACTTGAGCCCATGGAGGTCGTCGGCCAAGCAACGACGGCAGCTCGAGGGGGTTGGGTCTACGTTCTGAAATCCGCCCTCGGCTACAAAGTAGGTCGGACACGAAGCATCGGGCAACGGATGCTTGAATTCGGCGTCAAGTTGCCTATTCTCTACACCATTCCCGTCGTCGCTTGGTTTGACGATCACTATGCCGCGGAGACGGCATACCACCGCATGTTCAGTGAAGTGCACATTAACGGCGAGTGGTTCGACCTAGACGACGATGATGTTGATCTAGTGCGAAAGCGGGTGGTTCAGCAATAGTCTCGGCTCGAATCCTGTGATCCGTGCTTCTATGGGTCTCACTTCCACCCGTGTGACTGACACATGTGCCACTGCCGTGTCCTACTGGACGTAGCAAGCAATTCGGAGGTTGAACGACCTCTTTTCGGCGCCCTGATCGGATCGTTGAATGTCGCTGATGGGTCGGCACCTGCTGCCCGGTGATCGACCTCGAGCGGCAGGTATGCTCCGCACAGCGGTCAGTCGGCTTGGTTCGATCGCCGATGACGTCTCGACCGGCCTGGTCGCAGGCCTCCTGAGGCTCTTGTCGGCCAGTTGCGGACACTGGCGAAGGTCTGCTTCAGGGTAGGCTACGCTTGCCGATTTCGATGACCCCGGAGATGTCACGATGGACCTCACTGATGAACGTCTCGAGAAACTGACGGTCGACGATCAGGAGATGTTCGTTCCTTCAGCAGTAGGCTGGGAAGCGCTATGGGAGGTACCACGGCTGGCTGGCCACAAGTTGCCAGTGCCAGACCTCCTTCGCAAGAAGGTTGGCCGGAATGCGCAGTACCCGGATCTAGTGTCAGCGCTCGGATTCGCTTGGGATCGAACTCACTTTTATGAGTTGGTGAAGTTCGACGACGAGCTGTATCGCGTTTTCGTCGAGGCCGTGGTCTGTGACTCTTGTGGACACCGTGCGGTTGCATCCGCTACTCCCGGCGTCATGGAAATCTACTGGGGTGCCAAAGACGAGACCGCGGCCCGCGAGCGCTGCTACAGCCTTCCAAGCCAGTCCTGCAACGCCTGCATGAAGTTGCTGGAGCGGCGCAGAACGGTTTGGCAAGTGAATGACGACGAGTAGCGGGTCGTTGCACGGCGGGCTGCAGTCGGCCCAGAAGCTGCCGGTGGTGAACGGCGGCTCTGTGGCAGAGCTAGACTGTCCCGATGCGCTCAGGGAGATTGAGATGAACGGAGAGCCAACCGTGCGAATCGCTTGCATTCCCGGTGTCACCATGCTCTTGATACTGGTTGGCTGTACACATTCCGATCAGCCGAATTGCCTGATGAGAGAGTCTGGCAAGAAACAACACACATCGATTGAGTCGTCTGCAATTGAAGATGCGAGGCGACGCGAGGGATCTTGCGGGAACAAGACGACGCGATGCGACTTCGACGCTGAGAGCCTCTCGTCTGGCGAGATTCTTGTTTCGGTGGAGCACACGTACCTTGACGAGACGAGTAGCAAGTGCGGCGTCATCCCGGATACGGATCACCACTATCTCTACTCGGCCAGCGGTGAATTCAAGCGGCGGCTACCTGGACCTTGAATTGGAGATCGTGCCTGCAAGGACAGCGGCAGTCGGCCACAACCGGCCGGTCGCGAGCGTCCGGTTCTGGGTCGTCCGTTCTGTTCAGGCCAGGCTGTTCGCGTTGACTATTTGCGACGAGAGAACGACAAACGTCGTACCTCCTGTTGTCGACTCCACGCCCCACGGTCGCTCCGTATTGACCTTCACGAGCGACCGGCCTGCATCGTCTTGCCATTCTTGCTCGACCTCGCAGGCGATGTCGCCAGTGCGAGGGTAGGTGCTGTCTGACCAAAGGTTCTCGACGGTCACGATGGGCACCTTCTCCACGAAGGAATGCGTCTGTCCAAACGCGTCGGTCAATTCGCACTCCACGAAGCCGGGTTGATGCTCATCTACGAATCGTATGATGCTGACGGCGACGATTGGCATGAAGGCGGGCTCCGCGACGGGTTGCCGAGCATAGCTTGATACGGGCAGGCGTCCCGCGACGGGGTCCCGGAGGTCGCTGAACGGCCAGAACCGGTCGGTCGCGAACGACAGCTAACAGGAAGCTCGAAGGAGGATCATGTTCGATTTCCTGAAGCGGCGAGTCGGGCCCAACCAGACGATGACGTCCGCTCCCACAGCGCCTGCGCCGTCACTGCCGGCCGACGTCGTATCCCTGTTGCGGCGACGCGATGAGATCAACGACGCAGAATTGGGCATCCACCTTTTGGACGAACAGCGAGCCATGGCACGACTGGACGCAAGCTCCGTCTGGGGGCGTCTTGGGCTGGTAACGCTGGACGATGCCGAGAATTCGAATCCCTACGTCTTGATCACCCGTGGTGTCTGTCGCGGCATGGTCGCGCATTTTTTCCACGATCCGGAGCCCCAAGTCGAGTTCGCAACCCTGCAGGACTTCGAGGACTTTTTGAGCGACCTTCGACGCTGTCGAAAGTCGCTCGATGAGGAAGATCGCCCGCCTGCCGGTCATCCCGACCAAGGAGCGTTAGCGGGCGCACTCCTTGAGCTGGCTTGCGCAGACGACGATGCTGACGCGAGTTGGCTGATCTGCTTCTACGCGCCCCTTCTGCGTGACGACCACCTCGAGGTGCTCAAGGCGCTGGCAACCCACGACGACTTCTTCGTTCGTGAAGCAGCGGCAGAAGCGCTCGGCCGCATCGACGTAGATGAGGCGGCAGACCTGTTGAATAAATTGGCCTCCGATAAGCACCCCCAGGTGGCGGCTGTAGCGCACCGTTCCATTGCAGCGCGAACGCATGCAGAGGCCCGCTGAGCTTTGCCATACAACGGGTCGGCGGCGTTACGATCGGCTTGGCTGCTGACGGGCAGTACACGGTGGAAGCCGTCGGTCAGGAGTGTCTGCTGTCGGGCATCCTGGGACGACTATGGAATCCAACAAATCCAAGCCCGCCAAGTTTAGCGACGAGGAATACGCAAGGTCGCACGAGGCCATCGCTCAGTACCGCGAAACCGGACGTTCGGACGTGCGGTGCCTCCGATGCGGCGTGGGAACATTCCTCGTGAATTTGGTGGGTAACAGCTCCGAAGTCCGATGCAGCACCCCGGGTTGCGTCGCAGAGCGAATTCGCGGGATCTAGAGGATGGAGGGCAGCAGCCGGCACTTGCTGCCGGTCGCGAAGGGCCGCTTTGGAGTCGTGCGGCGAGGACCACCGCCCAAGGCACAATCGACGATCTCCGTACAACGATCTCCGCCCGTACAACATGTCGCACAAATGGTCCTCGCTCACGTTTGTGCCCAGTGACGAGGCCGTGCAGCAGCTTCGAGAGTCCTGGTCATGGCTTCTGCGCGAGCCATTCGTGCCCGTTCTGTTCTCGGTACTCGGTGATGTGTTTTTCGAGCCCCGTTCTGGCGGTGTCTGGTGGCTCAACGCAGGAACGGCGGAGGTCAGTCGGGTCGCTGGCTCTGCCGAGGAATTCCAAAGCCTGCTCGGTACCGACCTTGTGCACGATTGGTTCATGCCTGATCTTGTAGAGCGCCTTCACGGTGCCGGGAAGCGTCCCTCTCCTGGCGAATGCTTCACCTACGTGACGCTGCCAGTCTTCAAGGAAGGCACCTATGAGGTTTCGAATCTGAACCCTGTCAACGCGCGCGAACACTTTGCCCTCACCGGACACATCCTCCAGGAGCTCCGAGAGCTCCCTGACGGCGCGCGAGTCAGAATCAACGTAGCCTCGTAGCCTGCCGCGCGTGCCGCGGAAGGCGCTGATCGGCCATTTGCGGACGGTCGCGAACGACCGCAATCGGGAGGTCTAAAGAATGAAGAGCCTTGCCAACGTGTTGTCGCTCGCCCTGTTGCTCGCAGGATGCGTCATCGATCGCCCCTCAGCTCATCT
>Ga0265336_10001467_pt1 | contig 10711 bp, 9 predicted proteins | sample 42119metaG_FD_193583 | JGI IMG/M metagenome (GOLD analysis project Ga0265336, IMG submission 193583) | Rhizosphere microbial communities from Carex aquatilis grown in University of Washington, Seatle, WA, United States - 4-21-19 metaG | ecosystem: Host-associated > Plants > Roots > Rhizosphere >...
TGACGTGGCCCATGCGCTGGCGCTTGCAATATCAGGAACCGAGGTCGGCCTGATTCACGATCAGACCACACGGGAGCCTGTACCTGCAATCGTCGAGCTTGACCGCGCGGATCGTTCTTCCGAGCAAGACTTGGAGAATATTCGCTTGCCCGGCGCAGATGGCGGCACGGTCTCTCTGCGCGAGTTGGTCGTCGTTGAGCACAAGACGATTGAGCCGAGCATTTATCACAAGAATTTGCGTCGTGTTGTTTATGTCACGGGAGACGTTGCTGGAGCGGTGGAAAGCCCGGTCTACGCCATTCTGAAAATGAATAAGGACCTCGATCATCTCATCCTTCCGGCTGGATACACGCTCGCCCGCTATAACGCGTCGATGCCGGAGTCCACTGACCACTACTCGATGAAGTGGGACGGTGAATGGCAGATCACCATTGAAGTTTTCCGCGACATGGGACTCGCGTTTGCAGCGGTGCTGGTGCTTATTTACGTGCTGGTCGTGGGTTGGTTCCGCTCCTTTATTGTGCCGCTGATTATCATGGCTCCGATTCCGCTCACACTGGTCGGCATCATGCCTGCTCATGCCATTCTGGGCGCGTTCTTTACGGCCACCTCAATGATCGGATTTATTGCAGGCGCAGGAATCATCGTGCGCAACTCGATCATCTTGGTCGACTTCATCGAACTTCGCATCCGCCAGGGAATGCCGCTGGCCGAGGCGGTGATCGATGCAGGCGCGACGCGTTTCCGCCCCATGCTGCTGACTGCGGCAGCAGTTGTCGTGGGCGCAAGCGTGATTCTCACCGACCCCATCTTCCAGGGGCTTGCACTATCGCTGATTGCGGGAGCAGTGGCGTCGACTTTTCTTTCGTGGCCCACAATTCCAGTTCTCTATTTCATGGTTCATTCAGGCCGCAAGGCGGGGCCTAAACTTCAACCCGAAACCCAACAAGGAGATTCCCTATGACAGTTGAACGTGGTTTGCGCCTGATGGCAGGCGTCGTGGTGCTTTTATCGCTTGCGCTGGCGCATTTTATTTCACCCTATTGGCTCTGGTTGACGGCCTTCGCCGGAGCGAACATGCTTCAGTCGGCATTCACGAACTGGTGCCCCGCAATGACGATTCTGCGCTCCATGGGTTTGAAAGAAGCCGGCTGCGGCTGCGACAGGTAGCATGGTTATGAATGCCCGGCGTCGAGCCCTGTTACTCAAAGACGAGGTCTACCGCCAGATGTTCAGACTGGAGGAGGGCCGTCCAGGCGCTGAGATGGGGCTCGCAGTGGTTTTGTTGCGCGTATGGATTGCCGCTGACTCCAAGCCTCAGGGCGGTGAGGATCGAGATTGGCTTAAGACGGTATCTCCAATTTGCCTCGAGATGATTGAGACGGTTTTGAAAGCGACTGTTATCGCGAGTCCCTGTACGCAGAGCCATTCTTGTTGAGTGCTCTGCGCGGCGAACCATCGCGTCTCTGCTGACGAGTCTGTTCTCATTCATCCACGCTGGGGAATATACTGGTCTTGCACTCGATAAACCCCCGCGATGCGACCTGAACTGATCCGAGCCACCGACCTATTGCAGCGCAACACACCGGAAGATGTCGCCGAGGCGATCGGTTTGCTGCAAAAGACAGTCTATTCCTTCAGCATGAAGGTCTGCGGACATCCGGAAGATGCGGAAGACACCATGCAGGAGGTGCTATCCCGTTCTCTCGGACACCTGGCCAAAATCCAGACTCCGCAGCAGATGGCCGTTTGGCTTTACACCGTCACCAGGAACCGCTGCTGGCGGATGCGCCGCAAGCCCGCCCACGCTCCGGCAAGAGTGCTCTCGCTTGACGAATTGATGCCGGATGATGAGGAATTAGGGAGACTGCTCGAGGATGCCGCTGTTGGGCCGGAAGGCAACCTACTCGCCGCCGAACAGCACTATCTGCTGCATCAGGCGATTCTGCGCGTCCCGCCGGCGTTGCGCATTGTTCTCGTGCTCCACGATATGGAAGAGTTGACCACCGAGCAGGTAGCGCAGGTTCTTTCGCTTCAACAGGGGACTGTACGGATTCGGCTTCATCGGGCACGTCTAAGCGTGCGCAAAGAGATGAGCCAATTGCTCACGGATTCATCAAAACATTCGAAGAAAGCTAAACCAATTACTACCAAGCTCAAGGGACCCAGCGCGAAGAGTGCGCAGCGCCCCAGTGAATGTCGCGATCTGTTTGCCAATCTCTCCGAATATCTGGATGGCAGAGTGGAACCTCTCAGCTGCGAAAAGATGCGCGAACATATCGAAGCATGTCCGTCCTGCGTGGCGTTTCTGCGTGACCTGCGCACAGCTATCGATCGCTGCCGCTCCCTCGATATTTCCTGCGATCCAGATGTTCAACCTCGCTTGCGCGCTATCCTTACCAGGGAATACCTGCGCATGTTAGGTATTCCCGCCGGGAAAAATGTTCCCGCTATGATGTAACAGACGGCTTTCTCGCTTACCTCCAACGGGATCCGTTGTTATTTCGCGTAATCCTCGCGCATGGGCGTGAAGATATCCAGCACTTCGGAGTCTTCAAACGCGGATGCCTGATGTTCAACACCTCCGGGAACTATGAAGCTCTCTCCTGGACGCAGGTCAAAAACACCGCCGGGATGCTCAAAACGTATGCGGCCGCGCGCGACATAGACAATCTGCTCGTGCGGGTGGCTGTGCTTGGCACCAACCCAGCCCTTGACCATCAAGTTCCGGACAAGCATCATGGACGGACTATAAGACATGACTTGACGATGAAGCCCCGGCTCGGGACTGACCATCTCTTCAATCTTCGCGGGACCGACTGGAATTGTTTTTTCTGACATCGATAACTCCTCTTTCTGTCTGAGCCCTTCTTCCACATCGCGAGCGAAGGCTCTTGTTCGATGATCTCATTTGCGCCGTCAGAATTGCACGCGGTTATTCATCTGCGTAATCTCCGGCAGCTTGCCGCTGATTTCAACACTGACGCTCCCACCCTTCCACTCCGCTCCGTGCGGAATGCTCAATGGCACAGTTTCCGTCTTGGGGAGCAGGTCGAGAGGCGCCTTCAGCGGGGCGGCCTTAACGCTTGCGAGCACCTTGCCCGCGCGGTCGCGCAGCACAACTGTTGAAGCTGGCGCATCCACTCCTCCGAGGCTATGAACCGTCACTTTCATTCTGTTGCCTTCAACCTTGACGTCGTCGGCGCTTATCCCCAGGTCGGGTCTCGACCAGTAAGGGATGCCCTTTTCAACCAGCTTGAGTTCCAGCACTGTGGTGGTGTGCGGAGCAAATGTAAAGTCGAGGCTGGTGCTGCGTTCAAAGTTTTCCGAACGCTTGCTGACATTCTCGACCGGATCGGAACCCGCATTACCTCGCGTGCCCTGGGTGATCTCCCACTTGCCCGGATCGATCTCCCATCCGACCATCTGCGTCTTTACCGGAACAGCATCCAGGTTGTACACGATGATCTTCAAGTGATCCGGCGTAGCTTCTGGAACAAGAATGCCAAGGCTGCTTGGAGTGGCCGGCGCAGTAAACCTCCACCCGACAGCATTTCCCGGATAGACACGATTGCGAGTCAAAGCGACGCCACCAAAACGCGCACGCTGCAATTCGGTATCGACGAACATGGGTCCAGCAGAGTCAGTCACGCGATCAATCCACAGACTACCTTCCGTATTGATCCATTCACGGTCCGATTCCGCCTGCAATTGCGCCGAGTAAAGCCGGTCGAGATATCTCGTATCGCCCGTGACTTGCCATGCGAAAGTCTCGGCAAAACCCGTTGGGAACTGCGATCTGGATGCCGCTGTTCCGCTGGTGGTTAGCGCTGGCCCAGATACTGCCACCAACTGCTTGCCCCATGTATCGCGCACCTTCAGCATATCGAGAGCGTTGGAGTTGATTTGCAATAGCGACCACGGACCTGCATCCTGGAACGGCAACAAGTACTTCTTATCACCGGTCCAGCGATACGCCGCCCAGAACATGAAGTTAGGCGTGGAGTCAGCGCCGGGCAGATCTTCATCGGTCTTGAAGTTGATCTCTGTTCGCGTGGCGAACCTGCCGTCCGCTTCTTGCTTGCGGTGCGCTAGCATTCCGTCAACGGTCTCCAACACCATCTTGCGTGTCTCCGGCGCGCCGTTGAAGAGCACCAGATCGAGCGCCGGATGAAAGACCATGTAAGAACGCCCCTTGCTCCATCCCCACACGCCGCCTTCCGCCATCTTTGTGCCGCTGTAATAGGATGAGCGGACGTGCCGATGTCCGGCTGCATTGACGCCAGTAAGCCACTCCAACCTGCGCGCTGTCACCATGGCGCGTTCCAGGTCCTTGGGATTGCCGAAATCGATCATCAACGACTGGCCAAGAACATTCAGTCCATCCTCATAGCTGTGCAGTTCGTCAAACTGCCCCGTCGCCAGCCCGTTGGTCCACATTTTATTTTCGTACATCGCCTCCAGTTCTCTGGATAGCGAAGCCTTCAACTTCTCCGGCTCCGTGCCCCCCAGCGCGAGGGAAGGGAAGAGGTTGGTGAAGTCGCTATCGTCGCCCAGGCCACCGCCGAATTCACCGTCCCATGCCTGACGCTTATCCACATAGAAATCGGCAATGCGCTGGAAGTAATTCACGTCCTTCGCTTGCAGAAAAGCCCATGTGGGCACATCAGCGGGCGCTTGCGGCAAAGTGAAATCGGGCCTTGCTGTCTCCGGGTTCCATTCGTGCCAGTATTTGCGGCCCAGATCGTTCGATGGGTCCACGCGCAGCAGGTCTGTGATGTCGGCGTAGAAGCGGTTGTAGGTATTCAGCCGCAGGCTGTTGACATGCTCTTCTGTCATGTTGGAGAAATTGTCGCGCACCTGCGTCAGGCGGTCGGCAATGTGCTCTTTGGCAGCATCCTTGTATGCCTTGAAGATCAGCCGCACCTGAGCGCCTTCCAGAACGCTTGCATTAAACTCAGCGCTGGCTGAGGCGATGGTGATGAGCAAGCTCTTATCGTTGGGCAGAATGCGGTCACGCGTATCCAGCCACAAGGTGTGAGCCTCGCCCGGCTTCACAGAGAATGTGAAGTTGAGCATATCGCGCGTCGGCCAAATGGGGTCGCGCACTTCGATGTTCATTGGAACAAATTCGCCGTGCGTCGGCTTCACGTTAAGCGCCGGAAGGTCGATGGCGATGCCGTCGAGGCCGGCATACATATCGTTCCATGAGTAAGAGGGATTGTGATTCGTGTTTGCCGGCAATCCACGCAGATCGGCAGGAATAAGAATGTGCGCAATTGGCATGCCGGGTGCGCCTTGCTGGTCCGCGACTGCTCTCGGCGTTCTGCCTGAGCGCCCACGGCCGCCGGCAAATCCTCCTGACATGCTGCCGAAAAATCCTGGTGTTCCTACAAGGACAGCGCGCTCGTCGGCGGGATAGCGGTCGTGAATGAAGCTGAGCAGCGGTTGCAGGTTCGGATTGTCAGCCGGTTCCGAGTGTGTCGTTAGCCTGTACTTGAGTTGAACGATACCTTCCGGCGGAGCGCCGGGATGCACGTAGAAAGCAGAAAATTCGCCGATGGGCGTCTCCTGCTCCACATTAGTGAAGCGCAGCTTGCCACCAGTTACCGGCGAAGATAGATCGTGGAATGTCGTCTCCTGCCCGCTTGGCCGCTCGAAGAGTGTTTTACCGGGTAGTTCCTTCCCATCAAGCCCGCTTCGGCGAACCGCATCTTCGGAAACATCCGGCGTCAGCAGCGTCATGTTGCCGAATGCGCCGCCGTTGAATTCCAGATGATTCCACGGTTCGTCTGGCAGGATAAATGTGACAGCCTTGCCGGAGATTGCGTAGCAATCCCAATCCGGCAGTTCAATGTAATCGGAACGGCCCGTCAGGCGCGAACGATTGTAGACGCCCGGCCATGTGGTTTCGCGGATACCGTCAGTCCCCCTCCACCACCAGCGCCCAATATCGTAGGCATCGTTGATCTGCACCTTGCGAATTGTCGTGTCAGTGGCGGGCAGAGGAGCGGGAATATCGATAGGACGATTCCATCCGTAATGAAACCACCACTCCTTCTGCGTCTCTGCATTTGCCAGGCTGCGCGAGCCAGCCGGAATATTTTGCGGTGTCTCATTTTTGGCGAGAGAAACCACATTGTCGTCACTCAGAGCGCGGTCGTAAATGCGCAACTCGTCGATATCTCCGCCGCGGTCATAACTATAGGAGCTTTCCACGCCGGTGGGTCCGATGATTCGCGAGTGAGGCCCAAACTGATCAAGCCCCGCGTCGAACATACCCGTTGCTGCTTTTTCGGCTACCATCTTGCCATCTACATAAAAGCGGATGCCGGTCGTCTCATCCCAGGTGAGAGTCAGATGCACCCATTGGTCAGGTTTGGGAAATTTCGGCAGGTCATATGAAACGCGTGTTCGTCCCAGATTGACGTCGGTGACGAAAGCATCGAAACCGTGGCCGTTGTAATCGATGCGCAACCAGACCTGGTCCCAACTGGAATGGTCCGCATAGCCAACACGGAAGATGGGAAATTCCGTCTCATCCACGGCGTCGCGCGACCGCCAGAAGAACGAGAGTGTTCCGTGCTGTGCATAAATATTGCCCGGAGCCCAGTAGGAAAGCAGTTGGTTGTTGCCGCATTGCAGATAGGAACCCTTCGCACCGCCGGGAAGAATCCTGACGTCGGAGAGATAATTGGGCGCGGCTTTGCCTGCGGTAAAGTCGGCGTTGAAGCCATGATCGCCCGAAAGATAGAATAGAAGCCCAGGCTCTTTGGAAGTTGTTTCCGTTGATGAAGATACGGAAGAACAACATGTTGAATCAGGATTTTGTCCTTTACCAACCAGCACTGTGCCCATCACAAAAATCAGCAAAAACAACCAGTTTGAACTGCTCTTCAACGGATTACCCCTTATCTCAATTCCATGTCGCCCGGCGGAAAAGACTCACTAAAGACGGTTTTTCTAATGGACGGAACAGCTCGGATTATAGACGCATTCTGGGTGGGATGATTCACGGTTCAAATGTAACCGCGGCGGTTTTGGCAGCGCGGTACTGAACAAGGTCAAAGACCCATTCTGGGATGGTGTTGTAGTGGTTTTCATTCAATATATTTCTCGCGTCTGTATCTACAACGAACCATCGAAAGCGGAAAGCTTTGGGGAATCTCTGATAAAGTTGGCGTTTTGAGAGGGTGCGACTTGTTACGCCGCAATTTGTCAAAGAACCAATTATTGCGTATTGTATTGATGAAGCAGGTGGCTCATATAGCGGAATTGAGAGTTAGCTTTCGCAAAGGTTGGGTCAGTTGCCCAATTCATTCAGGGAGGAAATATGCCAATTGCAGAAATCCTGGCAACAATAGATCGTGAGATCGCACAGTTGCAGCAGGCACGGGCGCTGCTGAGTGGCGCAGCTGCTCCTAAGGCCAAGAAGGCTGTAGGTCGTCCCAAGAAAGTTGTGGCTGCTCCCAAAAAGTCAGCGGCGGCGGTGCGCGTTTCAGCAAAGTCCACGAAGAAGAAAAAGAAGAGAAACCTCTCTCCCGAGGGGCGGAAACGGATCGCCGAGGCTGTCAAAAAGCGCTGGGCTGCACAAAAAGCTGCATCAGGGAAGTAACCGGAAAACCACGATAGGAAGTTGAACTGATGCTGGCGTTGGCATGCATCAGTTCAACTTGATTATTTCGCTTCCTCTTCGGGCCACAACGGAGGTTGGACGGCGCGGGTTCGCTCGTGCCGCAGGTCGGAAAGTATCCGGGACCAATAGAGGATGCTGCGCTCGGTGCGTGCCCGTTGAAGTTGCGCCGCGCGGAGTTTGCCCTCTGCATGACGCATTCGCCGCATCTTGGTTCGGTCGAGTTTTTTGCCATCGTGCATGGAATGCCTCCGGGCTGAGCTTCCAGTCCGAATTACAAAATAAATAAAAACCTTCCGAATTTTCCGTTTCGAATTTTTGTGTTTCCCAAGATAAATTCCTCAAGTGACTTTTCTTAACGAGTGTCCAGTTGGACTCATCGTTGAGTCAAAAAGCCACTTGATGGGATTCAACAAGCACACATATTCTATGCTATTGCTCTACGGGTTAAAGGAACGAACGTCTGACAAACGGACTCCGAGCGTGCCTTGACAGATCAAGTCCAGTTGTTCTTCGGTTCCAGCAAAATGCATTGTGCGGTGTGTGTGCTTAATAGACTCCTTGGATTTAAGTTCCTTTGCCGGCGAGGACGACTCTAACTCGTAGAATTCTCCAAGTTGCCCGCCGCCTGGCGAGGCAGGTCCGTCGTTGTAGCTGTTGACTACGTCGCCACTATATGGATCATCCTGAATCTTCCATGCCGAGTTTACATACAATTCGGGTCCGGTGGCTTGATTGTATTGTGCAATAGTCAACACATGGTTCAAGCCATCATAGCTACCCATGATTCCTTTGGCACGCTGGGGGCTCAAGCCAACCTTGCTGCGATGGTTGGAATCGCCTTTAAAGAATACAACATCTTCCTTAATGGAAATTCGATCTGCCGGAACTTCTCCGAAGTAATCGGTCGTAACAGGAATGCCTAACTCATCCGTTGATCCAGCCTTGAAAGGCAAAATCACACTGGTCTTCGGAGTCGACTGGAACTGCCCTAGCACCCAAAGAGAAAGCAATCCAGTCTCTTTAGTCATACCATTCGTCGCTAGATTTGTAAGCTTGTTTTCTGACTCGTATCCAACGACTTTAACTCCGTCCAGTGCCTTGATCTCGAGACCGCTCCAAATCTGCTCTCCAGACAGCAGACGCACGCATCTGTCAATCTGAACTTCAAACTTGGTTCCGGAAAAATTAGTAAGTGAAAAGGCCCGGCGCATGGTAATAGAGTTTTTGCTCTGGCTGACGGTGTCAAAGGGCTCGGTGTCGATTGGAGCCGGAGTAAACCAATGATCGAAATCGAAGGGTACACCGGGCGCAAAAAAGATGGAGTACTGTCCGCCTTCCGGACCGAGCCAGATGCGATCCTCTCCGCCCACAGCATTCATATGTGCCTGGAACTTGCCTGAGGCTATCAGTTCGCGATTGATCCATCCGTAACCAAGTCCTTCCGAACTGGCGACAGAGCTTGTCAGCACGCGCCCTTGCATGGCGGGGCACACGGCAACCGAAGCGCCGCTTTGCTCATCGGAGAGAATAACCAGCTTGCTGTGCCGGCTCACAAACGAAACGACTTCGCCGAAACTATTTTCACTTGCCTCTTGAGAATTGCTCATTGATTATCCCCTTGGTTGGTTGGCAAAACGTTAAACGATGAATCGCAAGATTGTCAACTGCGATAAACTGCCGCATTGCACAACTTATAACAATTGAGCTTGCGGTACTAAAGCATTTCGAGACTCAAAATCCATATCAAGCTTCGGCAGGTATAAGCGCACGGATCTTAGAACCAAAAAACGCATAGAGCGCAACTACTATATAGCCCGCCATCGGCACGAGATAAGCAAGGGCGATGCTGTGGGTTCTGTCGTTGATCAATCCCATGAGCGGAGTCAGAGCCGCGCCTCCAACGATTGCCATGATGATTAACGAACCTCCAATCTTGGTATTCGGGCCGAGTCCTTTGATCCCGAGCGCAAAAATCGTTGGGAACATAAGTGACATGAAAAAGCTGGTCAGCATGATTGCCCATACCCCAATCCATCCCGGATGCATCACTCCTGCCGCGACTAACAGTACATTGACAACTGCGAAGATACCCATCAGCAAGTTAGGACGCACCACGCGCATGAGTGCCGTTGAGACAAAGCGCCCCACGCCAAATGCTGCAAGAGTATAAATCAGGAAATTTGCAGCGGCCTTTTCCGGCTGGCCCGTAAAATCCTGAACATACTGAATAAAATAGCTCCATGTTCCTACTTGTGCGCCTACATACATGAACTGGGCAGCGATAGCGAGCAAAAAATGAGGATATTTGAGGAGATCGAGAAAACGTCCATGGTCGCCGCTATCTTCGTGTTCGCTGCGTACAGGCGGAAACTTCTTCAGAAAAATAATTACCGCCCATGTAAGTGCAGCGATGCAAATAAAAAAATACGGAGTAACAACGCGCATCGTTTCAAAGTGAAGATAGGTCGCATAAGTTCCCGCGGCCTGTTTCGCTTCTATCTGGTCTGAATGCAGCTCGATACCGGAAAAGATGAAGATTTTGCCTATAACCACGGCCGTAATTGCACCCAGAGGATTGAATGACTGCGCGAAGTTCAGCCGCTGCTCTGAGGTCTCAGGTGAACCCATTTGTGCAATGAATGGATTTGAGGCCGTCTCAAGAAATGCGAGTCCGCTGGCAATGACAAAGTCTGCCAATAGGAAGAACCAGTACTTACCCGCAAGCGCTGCAGGCCAGAACAGAAATGCCCCTGTCCCTAAGAGTAATAGCCCGGTCAAAAAGCCGAACTTGTAGCCGTACCGGCGCATCAGAAGCGCTGCTGGCATTGCCAGCAAAAAATATCCGATGTAAAAAGCTGATTGCACCAAGCCAGCCTGGAAGCGCGAAATTTCAAACGATTTCATGAACTGGCGGATCAGCACATCATTCAGGTTGTTGGGGAGCGCCCATAAAAAAAAGAGTGCAGTAATTAGAACGAAAAGACCGATTTGTCCGGCAGGAAAGATTCTTTCCTTGCTCGGCGTGTTCCCGGGTGAACTGTCATTCACAACAAACATAACTGCATTCCTTCCGCT
>Ga0265336_10001469_pt1 | contig 10708 bp, 5 predicted proteins | sample 42119metaG_FD_193583 | JGI IMG/M metagenome (GOLD analysis project Ga0265336, IMG submission 193583) | Rhizosphere microbial communities from Carex aquatilis grown in University of Washington, Seatle, WA, United States - 4-21-19 metaG | ecosystem: Host-associated > Plants > Roots > Rhizosphere >...
GCAGGTAAAGGGTCAGATTGAAAAGGCACCGTCCATCTTCCGCAAGTATGAGGTGTTCGAGAAAGGCTTTACAAATATCAAGCCACAGATGCCAAAGCCGCTTACGGAGAATGCGGATTCGTTGCTGCGCGGCGTTTTCGACTTGATCCGCAATAGCCGCAATGACGCAGGGCACCCTGCATCCGGCATCCTGGTATCAAGGGACAGCAACTATTCCCATCTGCGGCTCTTCATTCCTTATTGCCAACGCATTTATGAGTTGATCGCTTGGTTTGCAGTCAACCAGACATAAAACTGCTTTCTGCAAAAGTAATGATGTCCCAAGGCTCATCACTACTCTTTGACAAATCAACTCTGGAAAGCCTCAGTCTGAATGAGGCAGCTTTGCTGATTTTGTCGTCGTTACTTTCGGCGATCGCGGATCGCCTTCACCCAGGCTTCTAAGGCCTCAATATCTTTCTTGAGTTCGGCGTGGCTTGGAACTGGCGCGCGTGCCGCCGCCGCCTTATCGTGACCCGGCAACCACGTCGAGCACTTCGTCATTGCCGTCTCAACAGTTTTACAGTCTGCATCCGTAATATCAGAGAGTGGAGTCAACCGTTGCGTCTGAACGCTCGACCTGTATCGTTCTACGACGCCGCCCAAGAGAACCTCTTCCAGCGCGCGTTCCCACGCTTCACGCAACATGCCGTAAAGATACTTTGCTTCGTGTTCGTAGGCATCTTCATTACCGTCACGACTGAGTTTCTCTGCCGCTTGATAACATTTGTTGAGATAGCCGATTTTCCCCTTTACCGGCATCGCAACCCACGGTAATTCATCCGCGCATACGCCCGCGCCCTTCGACTGCCGACGCACATGCTGGTCAAGCGGCACAATGTTGCCTTCTTCGGCATATTGTTTCAGCGCCAGCAAAAAGACGACATCATGCGTGAATACGATAACCTGCCTGTGCTTCGATTCCTCCACAAGCCGCTTTGCGACGTTGTTGCGCCATTCAAAGTCGAGCGAGGAAACCGGGTCGTCGAACACGATTGCGGACGGGTCATCGGCGGTGCTGAGTTCAGCGAAAAAAGCCGCAATCGAGATGCAGCGTTGTTCGCCCTCGCTTACGACTTTCGGAACATCGATGCCGGGGTTACGCGTCAGCATCAGCTTGTGATAAAAAACGCCTTCCGAACCGCCCACCTCTTTTAATTCAACTTCGACGTGGTTGAATTTGAGATTATCCACTAATTCGGTCTTGAAGCTCTGTTTCAATTTCTCCGAAACAACGGCCTTCGTGACCTGAGAACTTTTCGCCGTGATGGCCGTAGGCTTCGTTTCGTCGATGCACTGGCCGTAAGCAGCGATTTTCTTCTTCTTCTCAATCTCGTCAAGGATGGTCTGTTCGTGCTTGCCAAGAGCATCCCGCGCGCGCAGTTCCTGTGCTTCGTCCGTCAGCTTCTTGCGCGTCTCAGTGTTTGCGCTCTCGCGCAGAGACTTAATGCGCGCGTCGATCTCAGCGGCGACGGACTGCGCCTCGCCCGATGCCGGTGAGAGCGCCGGGCAGTCTTGGGGCAAGTCTTTGTCTTCTGTTAGGGCTGTTGCGACGGCGGCGCGGCGATTCTCGTTCTGCGCGATTGCGGCGCTGATAGCCTCCGCTTTGGACTCGTGTTCCAATCGCAGTTCCTTAATCGCTTCCTGAACCGCGTCCGTGGTGGTCTTGAGGGAAGTGAAAGCATTGCGCCTTCGGGCGAAGTCATCCCGGATCTGGCGCAGTTCTTTTTCCGTGGTCGAAGCGATGAAATCCTCAAACTGCTTGAGCCTGTGCGCGGCGGCGTGGTCGAGGTCTTGCTGACAGAGGACGCATTTCGCGCCGTCCTCCGTGACCGGAAACGCCTTTCCCGGATAAGCGTGTTGCTCGGAAAGGGCTCGTGACGACTCCCACATGGTCTTCCACGGTTCGCTCCCCGTGCCGGAGAGTAAGCCCTGCGGAAACGTCGCCTCACGCAATCGCTTCGCTTCCTCGCTTTTGCGGCGGCCCTCCGTCCTGACATTGAAAACGGCCCCAACCTCTGTATCCGACAGTGCGTTTTCCAATGCTTTAAGATGTTCGCCAAGCGCGCGCTCTCGACCCGCGCGGATGGTAAGTTGGGCAATTAGTTTTTGCGGGTCGTTGGCCTGTAAATCCTGGAGGGACTTTTCGAGAAAGGCAAGCCGCGCTTGTTCCTGCGTCGATAACCGCGTGACGGCTTGCACGGCTTCGGGTTTGGTAAGTGAAGTAATGCTTCCGACGAGTTTCGCCGCCGCCGTCCCTACGGGAATCAGAGGGACAATGGGTGCAAGCGCATTAGTATTCAATGCGCGCTGCTCTGACTCCAGCCGTGTGCGGACGGCCCGACACGCCTTCACCAGCTTGTCGAACAGGTCAAGTCCGAAAGGGAGAAAAGCAACATCCGTTCTCTCATTGAGATAAACGGCAGCACACTGCGTATCAAAGATGCTGACGCGGGAAATGTATTCATCGGCATCGCCACCCACCCACTCGCGAAGAGTCGTCTCATCGCCAACCTTATATTTGATATTCACAACCGGTCTGGGCGGGGCCGTGCCGGACACGACATTTCCTAGAATCGCTTCCTGCCCCCGCGCGCGGCAGGCTTGCTTGAGGATGCGAATGTAGCCGGTTTTTCCCGCGCCGTTGTCGCCGTAGACAATGGTGAGGCCGGGGTCGAACTTGAGGGTTTGATCTTCCGCAAGCGCGTTTACGCCCTGGTGGTGAAATATTGAAGCAAGCGATACCGCCACCGCCGTTCCCCCTGCGGTGGGGACATCCTCTGTTGCAAGCAACTTCGCTTCCGGCTTTTCGACCAGGCCGTGATCGCCCTTGCAGATTTCAGTGAGGGCGCGGATGTCGTCGTCGAACAGTTCGCCAGTTGTAACCAAACGACGCAAGGCGTCGCGTTGCCATGTCGGGCGTTCTACTGACCAGGCAAGAATTTCTTGTAGGACGTTAACCATCGTCTATCCCACTTTCCTCAACCCCTTTAGCACGGCGCGAAAGCTGGCGAGGCCAGCTTCAAGATTCTCGATGATCTCCTCGGCCAGAGTGTCCGGCTCGGGCAGGTTATCGAGGTCGGTCAGGCCCTTGTCCTTGAGCCAAAACAAATCCAAGCTCGTCTTATCGCGAGCAATGAGTTCTTCGTAGGAGTATTTACGCCAGCGGCCTTCAGGATTGCTATCCGCATTCCATGTTGCCTTGCGTTTGTGCCGGTTCTTCGGGCGGTAGCATTCGATGAACTCAGCCAGATGCTCGAAGCGCATCGGCTTCTGTTTCAGAGTGTGGTGAATGTTGGTGCGATAGTCGTAGTACCAGACTTCCTTGGTCCACGGGTCTTTGCTGGCCTCGTGGTTATCGAAGAACAGTACGTTGGCCTTCACGCCTTGTGCATAAAATATGCCGGTTGGCAGGCGCAAGATCGTATGAAGCTCGGCGGTCTTGAGCAGGTTTTGCCGGACCGTCTCACCCGCGCCGCCCTCAAACAGCACATTGTCCGGCACTACCACAGCAGCGCAGCCCGTGGTCTTGAGCATCGTACGGATGTGCTGCACAAAATTCAATTGCTTGTTGGATGTGGTTGCCCAGAAGTCCTGCCGGTTATAGGTCAGGTCGTCCGTTTCTTCCTCGCCCTCTTCGTTGGTAAAGCTCATGGAGCTTTTCTTGCCAAACGGAGGATTGGCCAGCACGTAATCGAAGCTCTGGCTGGAGGGAGCCACCAGCGAGTCATTCGGAGAGATCAGCACATCGCCGTCAATCTCGCCGATGTTATGCAGAAACATATTCATCAGGCACAGGCGGCGGGTGTTGGCGACGATCTCGTTTCCAAAGAATGTCTTGTATTTCAGCTTATGCTTTTGCGCCTTGTCGAGTTCGTAATTGTGCGTCAAGAAGTCGTAGGCCGCGAGGAAAAAGCCGCCCGTTCCGCAAGCCGGATCGGCAATTGTCTTGCCCGGCTCCGGCCGCACGCACTCCACCATCGCGCGGATCAGAGAGCGCGGAGTGAAGTACTGACCTGCTCCGGATTTCGCGTCTTCGGCGTTCTTTTCGAGCAGCCCTTCGTAAATATCGCCCTTTACGTCGGCTCCCATTACAACCCACTGCACTTCGTCGATCATGTCGATCAGGCGATAGAGCTTGGCCGGGTCCTGAATCTTGTTCTGCGACTTGGTGAATATCTGGCCCAGCACGTCCTTACGTGCGCCCAGGGTGCGCAGCAACGCGATATAGTGGCCCTCCAACTCCGCGCCGCGCTTGGCTCTCAAGCTCGGCCAGGTGTACTCTTCCGGGATGCCGACACTGCGGTTGTAGGGTGGCTTGGAATACTCGTCGGCCATCTTGAGAAAGATCAGATAGGTCAACTGCTCCAGATAGTCGCCGTAGCTCACGCCGTCATCGCGCAGCGTATTGCAAAAAGCCCACACCTTGGAAACGATGGGCGCTGTCGAAGGTGTCATGCGGCTTCCTCCCCTGCAATGTCTTCACCGTTCTCCTGCTCGTCTGACTCTGCACTCTGACTTGCGCGGTCAATGGGTTTGCCTATTGCCTGCTCCACCAGGGCAAGCAGCGTTTCCTTCCGCGCCTCGAAGAAGGATTCAAAATCGTCGGCTCGGAGCGTCTTCGGATCAATGTAGTGGCTGGCGAGAATTGCGTTCATTCCTTGGTCGGAAAGTCCGACTTGCTTGTGCGTTTGGATGGCAGAGAGATACGCCGACGGCGCACGCCCGCCAATCATCCGATTTGCTTTGTACGAAATCGGCGTTTTGTTGATGATGGAGTTGAATGTGTTCGGTTTGATCTTCTTTCCTTCGCACCACACCTTGGGGAAGATGTGATGAATGTCGAGCGCCACTTCTTCGTGGTCAAGCTCCTGAATCGTAGCCTTCCAAAAGAAGTCGCGCGAGCCTTGCCGCAGGATCAGGGTATTAAGGCCCTTGTAGGCGGCGCTGAGCCGAGACCGCAGGGTCAGCAGACGGGTCGGCTGGAAGGAGGCATCATAAACGGTGCGCGGCTCCCCGCCCATGTCGGCGATCCAGGCAAGTAGGTCTTCCAGATCGTTCGCAATCCTTGTTTCCACCGCTCCGCCATACAACTCACCAAAGACACCGCACCAGTACCAGCGGCTCAGCTTGTCCAGGATGACCGGCTCAAGCCACCGCTCCTTGAGCACGGTGAGGACTGCGGCCAAGGGGACGAGTTGGGTGCGGTAGGGCAGGTCGCGCGAGGAATAGAAGCACTGCTTCCGCAGGAACTTTGCGGCAAGCAGAAAACCCGCTTCCACTGGATCGGCCCATTTGTGATAGCTGTCGAGTGAAAGGCCGAGCACGGACACACGCTTGGCACTGACCGGGGTTACAGCCTTTCCAGTCTTACCGTCTGCGATGTCCTGCTGACGCTTCTCGTAGGTGTGGAGCATGGAGATGGCTTGCAAATAATCGGTCGGCTCTACCGTGTCCAGAACAGGTTCTTTTCTTAGCCGATGCTGGCGCCCTTCCACCTTGCGCAGCTTGCTGCCATACCAGTTGTCGCGCAGGTTTAAGTTGTCGGCGGCAAAGCTTGCTGTTACCAGTTCAAAGACCGAGAGCGGAACACCACCCGTATTCACCTTCTCGAACACCAGACAGACGGCCTCTTTGCTCGTGCCCTTGCCTAGCGAAATCACGGGGAGCTGGTAGCCGCGAAACTCGTTCAGAATCTTCTTGCGGAACCGCATGTAGTCACCGAACTTCTCGGGCGCGTGCTCCTGTAGGCTCTCTTCCCATCTGTCCGAGTTCAGAATCTGGTTGCAGGGAAAGAAGAACTCCTTGCACTCCTTCTCCGGCGTTGACAGGTCGAGCACCACGTCGCGTTCGAAATTCTCCTTCTTCATCCGGTTGGCCTTTAGAGCCACAAAGGCTTCTTCCAGCGTGTCGCTTTCGAGAGCGCGGGCAATGTCGATGTAGTAGAAGCGGTCAATCTGCTTGCCCTTCTCGTCGAAGGTCTTCACCGGCACGTCCAGTGCAAGTACCTGCGTCAGCGTTGTCAGGCGCTGCTGGCCGTCCAGAATCAGGCGCTCCGGCTCCGGCACCTTGCCGGGGAAGGTCAGGTTCTCGATGGGCCGAACCTGAAAGCGCGCCTCGCCGCCTGCCTCAAGCAGCATCACCGCGCCTACCGGGAAGGACCGGGCAATGCTCACTAGAAGCGAGCGCACATGCTCATCGTCCCAGACCCAGCCGCGCTGGAAGTCAGGGAGTTGAACTTTGCCGTCGGTGATCTCGCGGATGATCTGCGGCAGCGGCGTCTTGGTGCTGTCAAACGTGCTCATGCGGCGTCTTCCTCTTCGTTCTTAATTCTCTTTGTCTTGCGGCCTGTTTTTTTGGCGTCCGCCTTCTTGCGCTCGGCGCGGATGCGCTCCAGCAGCACCGATGCCGGTTCGTCCTTCGGGTCCTGAGCGACAAGTTGTCCGAAAAAAGCCTGCTTCAGGATCGATTGGCGGAGGGCGTTACTTCGATCCAATTCAGCCGTTGCGCTGGATTCGAGCGAGTCAATCTGCGACGAAATCTCGCTTACTTTGCTGAGGATTTCTCTTTGTATTTGGAGTGTAGGCACTCTGATTGCGATTGCTCGAATCTCGTCGCTATTGATATTGTGGACGCCGCTCGTAGATCGTGCATGTCGCTCGACCTCTATGCGAATGCCGGGTGATTGAAGGAAGAGGCTCAAGAATTCCGGAAGAATGAGTTGTGTCTTGAGTCGAAGCCGGATCAAGTAGCCTGCATAAGCGAACCCAACAGCCTTCTCTGTGACCACAGCAGGCAAGCCAACGAGGGAGACACTTCCGTTTGACCGAACGAGAAGGACATCGCCTAATTCCAGGCGCAGCTTGTCCAACTCTTCTGGATCAAAATCGGTATGCTTTAGGATTGAAAGATCAATGCGACCGCTGGCGATATTCGGGATTCTGAGCACCGGTGTCTTGCTTGGATCAACCGCACATTTTCTGGCTGTTCCATATCGGACATCCGTTACAAGCTGGCCAACCGTATAGTTCGTCCATTGGAGAGCATCAGATTTCGTCAACTCTCCACTGAATGCCGATTTGAGGACGGATTGGCGGTATGCTTTGAGTTGTTCGCGGGCGGTAGTAAGGGTCTCGATACCGTTATCGAGTTCGGAGAACAGTTCCTCAATCTTGGCAACGATGCGGCGCTGCTCCCGGCTCGGTGGTACCGGAATCTGTTGGACAGAAATATAGGTTGTGGTAACACGGCGCTGTCCGACCGCCCCGCTCATTTTATGCTCAGCGGCGTATCTGAATTCCTGTGAAGACACGAAGTAGTAAATGTACTTTGCGCTTATTCCCGAGAACGGGCGCAGAACGTGAAACTCAGTGGAGCCAAATCCGTAGCCGTTCTTTAGTGCAGGAGCCACTGCCATTTTTCCGTTTTCCATACATGGCGTGATTTTTGCGAATAGTACGTCTCCTTCAAGGAAGGGGGTGAAGCCCTTCTTCACCTCTGATAATGGGCGGGTCTTACTCACGGTGATTCGCCCAGTAAGCTGCTCAACAGCGGGCATTGGCACGAAGGAAACTTCAAGGTCATCGGCGATCTCAGACTTATCTAAGGTCGGATTGACCGCTGCAATTTCAGAGATTCTTGCGTGTACCCAAGAACTTGGCAGTGGAATATTGCTCATGCCGCCAACGCCTCATTCATTTCTTTCAGCACATTGTCCATCTCCGCGCCGAAGAGTTGATACATTTTTCCCAGCCCGCCTTTGGCATCGAAGGGGGCCATGTCGAGGTCTTCGCGGTCGATGTGCACAGAGGTTGCGATGTGGTCGCGAATCATGTGCATCCATTCAAGCTGTTCGCCGGTGAACTTTTCGCCCGCGCCGCTGTGCCGCTGCATGATCCATGTCTGAAAATTGCGCTTCACGGTCTCGCCATAGGGCGCTATCTTCGCATCCAGCCCGCAGACGCGGCGGATGAGCGCCACCAGCGCGGTCAACTCATTGGACGGCTGCGCGCCCTTGTACTCATCAAGCATTGCATAGGCACGCCAGACGCGGACGGGTGCGAGTTTGGGCCGGTCGGTGCGCAGGGTTTGCATCAGGCTCTGAATCATCGCGTAGGTAATCTCCGAGCGGCGCGCGGGCTGCGAGAAGAAAATGGTCAGCGCCTCGATCTGGTCGCGATGCTCGGCAAGATATGCGGCAAACTCCTGGGTAAGGTTCTCGGCGTTCTGCCTGGCGTCGCCATCCCACGCGGCCTCCAGAACGTTATCCAGTTTCTCATGGTCGATGGTCTGCTCTTTTTCCCGGCGGATCGTATCAATCAGATCAATGAGTGGCCCGGTGAAGACGTTGGCCGCCTGCCCTACGAGCCGGTCGCGGGTGCGGTCGCACTGGTTGTCTGTTGGCTCCTCGCACTTGAACTCAATCTTTGCCGCTTCCTCGATGCGGTCGGCGTCGATGGCGTTGAGCAAACCGCTGACAATCTCCGTGAGGCGCGTACCGCCTGTAAGCTCGGCGATGCGCTTGTGGTCGTCCTCTTCCAACTCCCTGTCGAGCCGGGCGAGGCGACCGGCCAGTGAGCTGACGGTATCGTCATCGCGCACGCCCATCATGACGCCGGTGGCCAGGTCCTTGAGCGAGACATTGGGCTTGGTGATGAGCGGCTGGCTGGCCGTCTTGACGGACCGGGTAACGCCCACGGCATCGACAATCACGTAATGCGTCTTCGCCTTGGCGGAGGGGGTAACTTTCTTGAGGTCGTCGGCCTCGATGACGCGCGTGCCGCGTCCCTTCATCTGCTCAAAGTAGTTGCGGCTGCGCACATCGCGCATAAAGAGCAGGCATTCGAGCGGACGCACGTCGGTGCCGGTGGCGATCATGTCCACGGTGACGGCGATGCGCGGATTGTAGTTGTTGCGAAACTGAGCGAGGACGGATTTCGGGTCTTCGGTGGACTGGTAGGTGATCTTCTTGCAGAAGTCGTTGCCCTGGTCGAACTCCTCACGGACGATCTGGATGATGTCGTCAGCGTGGCTGTCAGTCTTGGCGAAGATGAGTGTCTTGGGCACCTCGTCGCGTCCAGGGAATATCTCCGGCAGCTTGTCACGGAAGGTACGGACGATGGTGCGAATCTGGTCGGGAATGACGACAGCACGGTCAAGCTGTGTGGCGGCGAATTGTTCGTCATCGTCCTGTCGTTCCCAGCGTTTCTTGCGGGTCAGCCGCTCCCGCTTCTCGACTTGCTGCTCGGCCCGGATTGTGGTGCCCTGCTGGGTGACTTCCGTATCGATGCGGTAGACCTCGTTGCCCACATTCACGCCGTCGGCAACGGCCCGCTCATGGCTGTATTCGCTGACGATGTTCTTTTTGAAAAAGCCATAGGTGCGCGCGTCTGGCGTGGCGGTGAGGCCGATGAGGAATGCGTCGAAGTATTCGATGACCTGCCGCCAGATGTTGTAAATCGAGCGGTGGCATTCGTCGATGATGATGAAGTCGAAATACTCCGGCGGGTACTTCGCGTTGTAGACCACGGGCAGCGGCTGCTTGGGGCGAACGAGGCGCTCTGCCGGGTTCTCATCCTCCGCGCTCTCGTCGAGCGGTTCATCCTTGAGGATGGAGTACATGCGCTGAATGGTGCTGATGCAGACCTGGCTGCTGCCCGCGATATAGGAGTTCTTCAGTAGCTGGACATTGTAAAGCTCAGTGAACTTGCGGTTTTCGTCGTTGGGAAGGTAAGACATGAACTCTTGCTCGGCCTGCTGGCCGAGGTTGCGCGTGTCCACCAGAAAGAGGATGCGCTTGGCGTCCGTGTACTTGAGCAGGCGATAGACGGAGGAGATGGCCGTAAAGGTCTTGCCGGAGCCGGTGGCCATCTGCATGAGCGCGCGCGGACGATCAGCCTTGAAGGAGTTTTCCAGGTTTTTGATCGCTGTGATCTGGCAGGCGCGAAAGCCTGCCGGGTCGAGCGGCGGGATATTCTGCAACCGGGCACGAAGCGATTGGGGTTTGGAAAGCCATTCCGCTATTGTCTCTGGGCGGTGGAAGGTGAACACTTCGCGCGAGCGGGGATGCGGATCGCGTCCGTCCGTAAAGCGGGTGATGACGCCCGTGCTCTGGTAGACGAAGGGCAACGGCTCCCGGTTATTGACCCACTTCAGGTTCGCGGCGGCATAGCCTTCGGCCTGCTCTTCAACAACCGTGATCCTGTGGCCCCAGTCTTCCGGCTTCGCCTCGATAACGCCCACGGCGCGGCGATCCACGAAAAGCACATAATCGGCGGGACCGATGTCGGTGGGGTATTCGCGCACCGCGATCCCCTGCGCGGCATTGAAGTCGATCTTGCTTTTGTCCTGAACACGCCAACCTGCCTCGACCAGCTTCGCGTCAATCTGGTCGCGGGCAATCTGTTCCGGGTTCTGGTTGATGGACGATTGAGGCATGTTTTCGATCAATTCGTGGGCGAAGTACCGAGCGTGGCCGGGCGTTTGCTCCGTGCTCCATGCAAGACATAGAAAAACAATGAGTTGTGCCCCCAACCCTGCTCATGGGACAAAAAGGAGGCATAATTAAAACCTTCAGAATCAGAGAAACCACGTCGCTCATCATGATAAATGACGGCAGCAACTCAAGCGGTAGTTGAGGGAGGAAAACGGCCCCAAGGAACATGGGGAG
>Ga0265336_10001471_pt1 | contig 10706 bp, 10 predicted proteins | sample 42119metaG_FD_193583 | JGI IMG/M metagenome (GOLD analysis project Ga0265336, IMG submission 193583) | Rhizosphere microbial communities from Carex aquatilis grown in University of Washington, Seatle, WA, United States - 4-21-19 metaG | ecosystem: Host-associated > Plants > Roots > Rhizosphere...
ATCAGTTCCGCCCGCCGGGCCGACGCACGCGCCGCCGAGAATTTTACCCGATTTTCCATCGGCCAGTAATTTAACAAAACCATCCCTGGCCTCCATGATGAGTGATTTGCCATGGTCATTGAATGGATAGCTCGCAGCCAGATACTGGACGCCACGCGTTTTCGCTTCCTTTTCCGTCAATCCGACAAAAGCCACCTGGGGCTCGGTGAAAACGACTGAAATTAACAACCGATAATCGATGCTTTTCTGCGGTCCGGATCGGGCAATGTTCCCGGCGGCGATTTCTCCCTGTTGCACGGCCAGGTGGACGAATTCGTGCGGTTCGGTGCAATCGCCTGCCGCGTAAATGTGCGGTGCGCTGGTTTGCATAAACCTGTTGGTGGCGATGCGATCATGGTCCGTGACGACATCCGCCCGATCGAGGTTGAGCGATGCGGTGTCTGGCCGGCGGCCCAGCGCGAACAGGATTTCCTCCGCCCGGACTGAAACCATCTTGCCCTCGTGCAGGAACGAGATGGATTTCAATCGGCCCACACGTTTTGCTTCAACGAGTTTTGTGCTGGTGTATATTTTTATACCCTCGCGGCGAAAGACTTTTTCGATTTCCACCGCGGCATCAGTGTCAAATTCCCGCAGAATGTGTTTACTTCGCTGGACGAGTGTGACCTTAACGCCAAATCGTGTGAAAAATTGCGCAAATTCGCAGGCGATGGCCCCGCCACCGAGGATGACGAGCGATTTGGGCAAACGTTTCAAGGCGAGCGCATCGTCGCTGGTCAGGTAACCGGTGTCCCGGAGTTGCGGCAGGGGCGGTGGGGCTACGGCGGAGCCGGTGGCAATGATAAAATGGGCGGCCGTGAGGGTTTTGCCGTTGCTCAGCCTGACTGTATGCGGATTTAGGAATCGGGCCTGGGCCCGAATGAACTTGAATTTACCAACAGCCAGTTGTTTTCGGCGATGATCGGCAAAATCATTGATGAGTAGATTCTTTCGCGCCATGACCTTCGTAAAATCAAAGCTCACCTTCCCGACGCGAATGCCCCAAGGGCTCGCGTGACCGGCCAGATGCAGAACTTCGGCGGCGTAAAGCAATGCCTTCGTCGGCATGCAACCGCGCAAAATGCACAAACCGCCCACTTCCTTGCCCCCTTCGATGATGGCGGTTTTCAATCCGGCGGCGGCCGCTGTCCGGGCCGCCGCATAACCAGCGCTGCCCCCGCCTAAAATGGCCACCTCAAAATCAAATCGTTTCACGGCAGAAAGGATGGAATGGATTTCAAATTTGACAACAGGATTCAACCGCCTGACGATTGCCTGCACCAACATGAGCAACATCATCTACCCGCGCAGTCCGCGCGAAACCATGGACGGCTGGAGCTACCTGCCGCGCTATATCGACAAAATCCGCCTGCACTTTGCGGGCAAGCTGCATGCCGACTACCAGGAAAATCTGGGCAAGGGGTTTGACGGCACGTGGCTCAAGGCGGCCGGGGTCACGCATGAACAAATGCTGGAGGTGGTCAAGCATTCCATCACCGACGGTGAAGTCTGCGACTGGGTGCGCCAAAATGTCAAAAAATCACCGGCGGAAAAGGCCGCGCATTGGGCGGATGTTTTGAGCCGTCCGAAGGCTGGTGACGAAGCGGCCCTGGCACGGCTCAAAATGCGCAAGGAACAGTGCGGCGCCGGACACCGGGACGAAATCAAGACCTTCGTGGACGTGATTGATGTAGACGAAAAGCGCCTTTAGTTCGCAGCCGGCGATGTAACGCAACCTGTCCGCATGTTAGGCGTACAGCCATAAAATCAAAATCCCGCTGGGTGTATCCGTGGCCCGACCAACGGTGTAAAACCGCCCTTCTTGTCAACCCAGACATATATTTGGTTGGTCGTGATTGTGAGAAGGCCTCGGTTTATCAAACGCGCGCAATCAGCGGCAAGCTCACACTGGTAATCTATGCCATCAATGGTGAACCGATTGGTGTATGAATAAACTCTGACATATTCGGAAGTCGGTGGATGGTTGGTGAACGCCCCAAACTTGTGAAGCTCCGTGTCCGCGTCTCTGAGCGATACTTTCGTGATGGTAAGCCATCCTCGGCGGTCAACACGCGACTCTCGAGACATGAAGAAGAAAACCATCAGGACGAGAACTGCCAACACCGCCAATGCGACTAATATCTTCATAAGACTGATTGCGCCTAACAGGCAGTGGACTGCTGGACTTGAAAAAGACGCTCATGGCTTTCCGGTAGAGGCTGCAACTGCCCAATTACTGGCCGGAGTAAAAGGCTTCCACCTTGGCGGTAACATCCTTGTAGCCCGCGTCCATTTCGTAAATCTGTTTGAACTGTTCGATGGCTTCGTCTTTCTTGCCCATGCTTTCGAGCACGCTGCCAAGGTTGTAGACCAGGTCCTTTTTCTCCTCGTCGAAAACGGGCTTTTCCTTGATCGCGTCCTGTAATTTTCGCGCCGCCAGGTCGAACATTTTCCGTTTGGCAAAGCACTGGGCGAGGAAGCTCATGGAAGCCAGGCGTTTGTGTGGATTTTGCTGCGCCTTTTGAAATTCCTGGATCGCCTCACTGTATTTGCCGGTCTGAAAATAAAGCTGGCCCATCTCAAACCGGATCGCCAGGTCGGTCGGATATTTCTCCACCCGTTTCTGGCAATCAGTGACCTGGAAATTCAGTTTCTCAGCCTGAATTTTTGCCGACTGTTCGGCATAGTCCGGCGCCGCGGGGTCCAGCTGTTCCAACTGGTAATCAAACCGGCGCACGATGGTGTCATTGATTGCCCGTTCGAGTGACGGGTCATTCCCCATTTCTGAATTTTTGATGCGGTCAAAAAGTTCGAGCGCTCGGTCAAATCGCTTTTTCTCCGAATAAAGTTTTGCCAGTTCGCGCGTGATTTTCAGGTTGTTGGGCTCGGTCTGCGAACGCGCCTCATACTCGCCGATCAGTCTTTCGGTCACGTCTTCATTCTTTACGACGCGCTGCGCCTGCTCCAGCGAGGCAGCCTGTTCCTTGTTCTTCAAAATATCACGATAGGAACCCTGGCCGCTTTCCAGGGCGTTGTACCCGCCCTGATCCAGGGTTTTGCGGGCGGACAAATCCTTGAGCGCCTGGTTCAGCTCGCCATCGCTGGGAAAGCTGCGCAAAAGTTCCGCCAGAACTCTTTCCGCCCCGCTGGTATCTCCCCCGGCCGTGCCCACTGCATGGGCATATTCAATCGCCAGATTTTTGTCCTTGGGTGAATTCTTCACCAGGATTTCCAGTGACATCGCTGCGGTTTGCGGCAGTTCCAGGGCCTGCGCCCCCTCGACGAGGATCCGGTGCGCCGCGGAACTATTCGGGTCGCCGTTCAAAATCTGCTCGGCAATGGCCATGGCCTCGGCGGGATTTTTGCCCATGGCCATCCTGGCCTTGGCGACCTGCGGCGAAGATCCTGCGCCGCTCAACATTTTCTTGAAGAATCCGCCGCCGCCGCCGCTTTTCTGAAGCTGCGCTGCTCGCAACGCCTTGCGGCAATCCAAAAATCCCGGTTCTTTCACCAACACCTGGTTAAACAGGTCGATGGCATAGTCCGCATTTTCCCGTTGCATGGCTTCGTTGGCTTTGATGAACAGCAAACGGGCGTCGCGTGATATTTCATTGATGCTTTTCTCTGCCATGGTATTGCCTGGTTTAATTAAAAATTTGCATTTACGGATGGAAAAATCAACCCCGAAGGGCGTTCGGGTCAGCCACACTGGGCCTTGTGCCGCAAGGCGTGGTCCACCAGCACCAGTGCGGTCATGGCCTCCACCATCGGTACCGCGCGCGGCAACACACACGGATCGTGACGGCCGCGGCCCTTGAGCGTGGTGTTGTGAAAGGCTTCATCCACCGTGTCCTGTTCATGCATGACCGTGGCCACCGGCTTGAAGGCCGTCCGGAAAAAAATTGTCTGCCCGTTCGAAATGCCGCCCTGGATGCCGCCGGAAAAATTCGTCGTGGTGAAAACTTTTCCGCCGCGGGCCCGGAACGGGTCGTTGTGCTCCCGGCCGGTGAGGGTGATGCCGCCAAAGCCGGAGCCGATTTCGAAGGCCTTGGACGCCGGCAGGCTCAACATGGCCTTGGCCAGGTCCGCTTCCAGCTTGTCGAACACCGGTTCGCCCCATCCCGGAGGGACGCCGCGCGCCAGGCCTTCAACAATGCCGCCGACGGTATCGCCCGCCCGCCGTACCTTTTCAATCAGCCGGATCATCTTCTCCGCCGCCTTTTTATCCGGGCAACGGACGATGTTCGATTCAATGTCCCGGGCCTTCACCCGGTCCGGGTTCACCGCGGCGATCAGGCGCTGGACCTGTTTGACATAGGCGAGGATTTCGACGCCAAAACGTTCGCGCAAAATTTTCCGGGCAATGGCGCCGGCGGCGACACGGCCGACGGTTTCACGGGCGCTGGCCCGGCCGCCGCCCTGCCAGTTGCGAATGCCGTACTTGGCGAAATAAGTGAAGTCCGCGTGGGACGGGCGGAACTTCGTTTTCATTTCGGCGTACGCCTCGGACCGGGCATCCTCATTCTTGACCCACAGACAGATCGGTGTGCCAAGAGTCCTGCCGTTGAACGTGCCGGACAGGATTTGCACCGTGTCGGATTCCTTGCGCGGCGTCACGATTTTGGATTGTCCCGGACGCCGGCGATCGAGATCAGGCTGGATGTCGGCTTCCGAGAGCCGCAGCCGCGGCGGACAGCCGTCCACGACCACGCCCACACCGCCGCCGTGGGATTCACCCCACGTCATGATGCGGAATAGTTGCCCGAAGGTGCTGGCCATGCCTGAATAATGTAAAAAAACCGTCGCTGGGTCAACTTATCCGCGGCTGCCGCCGTTTCACCGGTTGCCGGACAAATGGTCCGCGACCCCATGAAATCTGCGGATTGGCTTGAAACTTGAAACTTGAAACCTGAAACTTCACCGGATGAATCGCATTGTGGAACGTTTTGCGCGCCTGAAGCGGGATGGCAAAAAAGGTTTTGTCGTTTATATCGGCGCCGGGGATCCGAATCTGGCCGCCACCCGCCGGCTCGCGCTAGCTTTTGACCAGGTGGGCGTGGATGTGCTGGAGCTCGGTGTGCCGTTCAGCGATCCACTGGCGGATGGCGTGGTGAACCAGCTCGCCGCCCAGCGCGGCCTTGAATCCGGCACGACACCCGCCCAGGTTTTGAAAACCGTGGCCGCCATCCGGCGTGATTCACAAATTCCGGTTGTCCTCTATATTTATTTCAATCTGATTCACAAAGTCGGAATGGAACGGTTTATTGCCGGCGCCGCGAAGGCGGGCGTGGATGGTCTGCTGGTCCTTGATTTGCCGCCGGAAGAATCGGACAATTACGAAGCGCTGATGAAACAAGCCGGCCTCTGCCACATTTACCTCGTTGCCCCGACGACGCCAGAGGGTCGCATGGAACTCATCGTCAAGCGCGGCAGCGGATTCATTTATTACATCTCACGCGAAGGCGTGACGGGGATGCAAAGCAAGATCGCCTCCAATCTCGCAGAGCAAGTCGCCAAAATCCGCGCGCATACAAATTTACCGGTTGCTGTCGGCTTCGGCGTTTCAAATCCTGAACAGGCCACGCATGTCGCGCAAAACGCGGATGCCGTCGTCGTCGGCAGCGCGGTGGTCAATCAAATTGCCCGGCACGGCAAATCGCCGGAACTCGTGAAGCATGTGGGCAGGTTTGTGGAGTCGCTGGTGTCGGCGGTGAAGGATTTGTGAATCGGGAATGGGATTCCGCTGTTTGATTATTGATTGGGTCCGGTCTGTGAATTTTGATCGGGTGGGGGTTGTGAATCCTGGTTTTTTTTGGGGCTTTGCATTTGGGCCTGCCGACGGGCATCTCGTTCAGCTTTTGCCTGAATTTGTTCCGTGGTTCTGGCCGGGGCTGGTTCGTTGAAGTCCATGCTGGGCAGCGAAAGAAAATCAGCCGCTTCCAGATAGGCGATCTTCTGCTGGAGGTCATCGGTGCTTTCGGCTGCGGCTTTCAAAGCGGGGATGGCGTTGGTGCTGCCGAATTCCTTGGCGGCTTCAATTGCGGCATCCCGAATCTCCTTATCCGAACTGGTCAGGTCAGCCAGGATGTTGGAGAGCGACGCCGGATCATCATTCATGGACCATTGCTGGAGGCGGTCGATTTCGGCGTCAATGTTGGCCTGGCGTTGTTCATCCGTAAGATTACTGGTGACCATTGGCCCGGCGGGAATGGGTAAAGGTTCGGGCGGCGGTGCAACGCTCACGACGGCGTTTGTGGCTGCCATGGGAGCAGTGGTCGCAGGTCCAGGGGCAGCAGGAGTTTTGGCCGCGTTTGTTGCGCCCGCATTTCCCCAATGTTGGTTCAAATAAAAAACCACACCCAGGGTCAATGCCGCCGTCAAAAATATAGCCAGAATAACCTTTGGTCTCATAACCGGACTCGAAACACTTTCATATTAAACAAAAAACCAAGCCAGGCAATGCCTGGCTTGGTTTGATTCTGAAAGATTAATTAAAACAGATAGTTAAACCAATAGATCGAAAACGGCAGCAAGCCAATCCCTGCCGTACCGGTGCCGGTAAAGCTGAACGAACTTCCGGTTATGACGCCATCATCACTGCCCTTTTGGGCGGCGAATCCGCCACCTTTTCCAGAGATGGTCATTTTGGCGATGTTTGTTTTGGTCAGGGAGGCGGACAAGGTTCCGCCACCAAAGGCATCAAATGTTGTATAATTGGTATTGCCAAGCGGGCGCGCGCTGACCCGAAACTCGATATTGAGCACGTCACTTTCCGTTCCGCTGGTAAGGTTGGCACCACCTTTGAACGAGGACGCAATGTCCCCGATGTTGACCACGGCGATATTGCTGCCGCTCAGGTCAAAAAAATACCCGGCACTGTTCGTCAGAAAGGTGCTGCCCGTGTAGGGATCCCACTTCAACGAATAAGTCAGGGGCGGCGTTGAACCTTGGAGTCGAATTTCGTTCGTGATGCACGCGAATACACTTTTTAGATTGTAGGTCGTCTTTGCAATCTTGTTGCTGGTAATGGTGGGGTTGTTGGTTGGGCCATAAAAAGCCGTGAGGTTCATCGTGCCGCTGTCTGCGGTCAATGTCAGCGGGAAGGCTGACGCTTTGGTTGCAGCAAAGGCCATGGCCCCTGCTAGTGCAGTGCAGACTAGTATTTTGGTCAATTTCATATTGGTCTTCTCTCTTTTTTAATTATTTTACCGTTTGAATTCTTCCATCCGGGCAAGATTATTAATCTTCCGAAGGAAGGCTTACTACGGGGAAGGTGGAAATGTCAACTTTATTTTATGTAAACCAAGGCCACTTTAAGTATAACTAAAGAATTGTATTTGAATTGTGATGAACTTTGGGTGGTTCTGGTGTTGGGGCCGTCCATTTGCTCGCGTTGCCCGGCAAACGCTCGTTTCTCCATCAGGCCGTGGATCGGGTGCTGTCGCTCGCGCCGGCCAGAAATATATTCGTCATCACCAACTAAACTCAATTTGCCGGAGGTCCGCAAGCAACTTCCTAAAATCCCCCCCGCCAACCTGGTCGCCGCGCTGACACCAGAGGCGCATGGAATTCATCGTCAAACGCGGGGCGGGATTTATTTATTACCTCTCGCGTGATGGCGTCCCCGGCATGCGGATGCAAGACGCAGTTGGCGCCAATCTGGCGCAACCGGTGGACAGAATCCGCGCTCATGCTTCCCTGCCGGTGGCTGTCGGTTTAGGTATCTCCAATCCGGAACAGGCGAAATTGGTGGCGGAATCGGCGGATGCCGTCGTCATCGGCAACGCGGTGGTGAATCAAATTGCCAAGCACGGCAAGAGCGAAAATTGGGTTCACAACGTCGCTAAATTCGTTGGCAAAATCGCGCAAGCAACAAGACTGTAACGGCTTTTAGCCGGAACGATGCAGTTGGTATTCATCGGGGAGCACAGCCACCCCCGGCTGTAGTTCGGTGCGCCCTCGCGTCGAACCTTTCGCCGAGAGATGAACCAAACAGTGCCTTGATCTTGAGGCAAAAGCCGATTACGAGGCGTCGTCGGCAGCGCCCGGGACGGGCGCGCTTCCCATTTCAACTGCATCGTTCCGGTTTAGGAGTATTCTCAGGAGGGTCATCTATTTTGATGACAAGCAAACCATTGACGCCAAAGCCTTTTTGCTTGACGCCAAAGCCGTTCTTAATTAAATTGCAACGTATCAGAAGCAACAGAAGTAACAAAAACCTAAATCATTCATGAAAAAAACTCTATTCTTGTCAGTCGGAATTGCTGCCTTTTTGGTGCAAAATGTGTCCGCACAAATAACTCTTTTTTCAGATAACTTTGAATCGTATCCAACCAGCTCGACCACTACGGGTGCTGGCGGTTACGAGGTAATCAATGGCGTTAGTGGGAGCCCATGGCAGATTCAAGGTGGTTCCGGTGCTGGCACCATAATTATCACGGGAGGTGTTGACGCCAACGGTTTTGGCGGCAGTCACGGTCTCTTCGCAGACTGGAATTTCGCGTCAGCGTCTCTATACACCTATGCTCAATATACCACATACGGTTCGGTCAATGCTCCGGGTGCGGGAACGACTCTGTCACAAGTTCAAATCTCTTTGGACATTTACATTAGCGGTTCCGAAGGTTCCAGTTCTCCAGTGACTGTATCCTTTCAGAATAACAGTTCTAGTTGGAATTTCACTCCAACATTGGCCAATGGGGTGTATACGCCTGTAACATTTACGCTCGATCAAGCGACGGAAAACGGCAGCACCGCTTTTGATCCTACATTATCATCCAGTTTCCAAGTTTCCACCGGTGCTGGCAATGGATACGGATTTGATAATAATAATGTTCTCGAATTTGATAATGTTTTAATTCAAGCGGTTCCCGAGCCGACTTCATTAGCTCTGATGGGCTTGGGCGTGGCTGGTTTAGCTCTGTTGCGCCGTCGTAACGCATAAGCAAATTCTTTAATTCCCGCGCCGATTTGGCAACACCAAGTCGGCGTTTTGCTTTATTAACATTCAAAACAGATTTTGCATTTATCGTTTTGTCCGTGTTGAATGGACAAAATGAAAACGCAAACTGGCTCCCAGAACCGCTTCGTCATCATCATGGCCGGCGGGCGCGGCGAACGCTTCTGGCCGTTGAGCCGCGAGAAAATGCCCAAGCAATTGCTCACGTTGCTTGGCAAACGCTCGTTTCTCCAGCAGGCCGTTGACCGCGTGCTGCCGCTCGTGCCGGCCAAAAATATCTTCGTCATTACCAACGAAACTCAGTTGTCGGAGGTTCGCAAACAACTGCCCAAGATTCCCCGGGCCAATCTGGTCGCCGAACCCATGGGCCGCGACACCTGCGCGGCCGTCACGTTGGGCGCAGCCCTCGTCGGTGCCCGCTCAACCACCGGCGTCATGGCCGTGCTGCCGGCCGATCACGTCATTCCCGACGAGAAAGGCTTTCAACAGGTGTTGAGCGATGCCTTTGACTTGGCCGGTCGCGGGCAGGCGATTGTGACGATCGGCATCAAGCCCACCGAGCCGGCGACTGGATACGGTTACATCCGCGTTGGCGAAGCCCTGCCGCCGCCGTCGGGCGTGAAGAAGTACAAAACCACCTTTTTCCGGGCGGAACAATTCGTGGAAAAGCCGCACTTTGATCGCGCGCTGGAATACATCAGCAGCGGCCAGTATCGCTGGAACGCCGGCATGTTTATCTGGTCGTTTGTGACCGTCACGGAAGGTTTGCAGAAGCATCAGCCGGAAATGTACGAGGCGTGCCAGCGCTGGTTCAAGGCGGCCAGCCAGCCGGCCAGACTCGCGAATGTGCTGGCGAAGGAATATCCCGACCTCAAAAAGGTCTCGATTGACTACGCGTTGATGGAAAAGGCGCAGAATGTCGTCGTGGCCGAAGGCGCGTTCGAGTGGGACGATCTCGGTTCCTGGACGGCATTGGCGCGGCATCTCAAACCGGATGCCGAGGGCAATTGCGCGGTGGCGGATTTTATCCACGTTGATGCGGCAAGGAATCTTATCTTCGATGCGCGCACAAAAAATCGCACACCCATTGCCGTGGTCGGTTTGCGCGATTCCATTCTGGTGCAGACGGACGACGCGGTATTGCTGGCGCACAAGAGCCAGGCGCAGAAGGTGAAGGAGCTGGTGAAGAAACTCGGCGCGGACGCCAAACTCAAACGGCTGATTTAAGCCGGAACAATGCAGTTGGACCTGGGTGGAAGCGACGCCCCGTCGCCACCGGTTTTACTCCCAAACAATGCTATATCAAATTTGAAGTGTTTGCGAATGGCGTATTATCAGAGTTAAGACGTGGAACCTGAACCGGCGGACGAACAATGCGCTGGTGGAGACGTTCAACGTGAACAACTTGAATGAACTGACGACGGTGACCAACCGGGGCACGCTGACGGTAGCGGGCACGGCGACGGAAACGCCTTACGATTCTCCCGATTATTTGACGGGGGTGACGGTGAGCGGGACCGGGTTGAGCAGTGGGCCGGCGGCGTTGTATGCGGATGGCACATGGGCACGGACGAACGCAACGTTGGCCAACGGGAACAACACGTTCACGGCCATTGCCAATGACACCTACGGACGCTGGAGCACGAACAGCGTGACGGTGAACCTGCCGGCAACGAACACCTACAGTTATGATCTCAACGGGAATCTG
>Ga0265336_10001472_pt1 | contig 10703 bp, 10 predicted proteins | sample 42119metaG_FD_193583 | JGI IMG/M metagenome (GOLD analysis project Ga0265336, IMG submission 193583) | Rhizosphere microbial communities from Carex aquatilis grown in University of Washington, Seatle, WA, United States - 4-21-19 metaG | ecosystem: Host-associated > Plants > Roots > Rhizosphere...
CATGACGCCTGAAACGGCTATTTTACTGGCACAGTTCTTCAAAACAAGCCCTGAGTTTTGGATGAATCTTCAAACTCAAAGAGATTTAGCCCAAGCTCAACATCGTTTAGCCTTAAATTAGCCGACCTGTTGCAACATTTTGGTAAGAGGCTTGAGTCTAGTCTTAGTTTATAATAATCCATCGATCTGCGGATTTAGCCTGTGTAAGTCCTAAAATGACCTCATAGAAAAAGTTCGGATTTTGGGGGTGACCGGGGAGCCATTAACAAGAAACCCGCCTTTTAGGTGTGTTTTCTTGTTTATGTTTCTTTTTTATATTGAAATTCCGGATGAAATTGGTAATATATGGTTGTTTGAAACACCGATACCCCCTTGTCGGTTTCTGTAGTAAAAATTTCCCCCTCGTTTATTTACCCACCATCAACGAAAGGAAAAATTATGAATTTAAACAATGTCAACATCATGGGCAATCTGACAAGGGACCCGGAAATGAAATGCCTTCCATCAGGGAAAACAGTATGCAGTCTTTCTATAGCCAATAATCGCGTGTTTATGAAAAACGGCGAGAAAACCGATGAAGTATCCTATTTTGATGTAGATGTATGGGGTATTACCGCGGAAAATTGCGCCAAATATTTGACCAAGGGTAATGGCATTATTGTGGAAGGACGTCTGCGTCAGGACCGCTGGGAGAAAGACGGCAAGCCACAAGCCCGAGTCAAGATCACGGCCAGTGCTGTCCATTTTTTACCGAAGAAGCAAAACCATAATACATCTGAGCAACCCGCATCTGTATCTTCTGAGGATAGGATGTCCGAAGCACAGGCAGTGATGGTCGATTTGCCTGAAGATATCGTTTGGGAAGAATAGCCGTAGGGTGTGTAGCAAGCCAACCTTCCTAACACCGGGTGTTAGGAAGGTTTTATAGCTCTCGGTAACGAAATAGAATGATTTGTCCTGCATAAATTTGCACCATTTTTTATTAATAACTGCAATTTTCTTCCTTAGTTGGGTCTTAGATACGATGGTTTTTTCATAGTCCTTATTATTTATGGTAAAATAATAGATCTATAGCAAAGTTCTAGGAAAAGAATAACAATTCAAGTTTTCTCCTTATAATTAGAGAAAATATCATGGTTAAAATATTAAAGATTTTTTTGTGGTGTGGAGTAATATTGATTTTCATTATCGGCCTCATTCATGTGATCGATGCAAAAGACAGCTTTAGCGATGCAGTTTATAAGGGGTGGCTTTTTTATGCCAATGGCCTTGCGGCGGTAATTTCTGCTATTGGTATATATCGTAAAAATGCTTGGGGTTGGAATCTTGGACTTATGATTGCTGTAGGTTCAATGGGTGGTTACATTGCCAGTAGAACTGTTGGATTACCTTTAATCCCGCCTGAGCCCGACGCATGGTTTGAACCGCTTGGGATTGCAGCAATGACCGCTGAGACATTGTTTATATTAGTTTTTATGATCAAACAGGTAAATAAACAGTGAAATCTTATTATTTAAAATTAACAAATAAAATTACCCTGGCTTTTGTAGTTCTTGGATTAGCTATTGCCATAGCGGGAGGAATTGGACTGCATTATCTTGATGGGATCCGTCTTTATCAGCTCCAGTTTGAAGACGAATGGGAAGAATACCAACGCATGGTTATTGCTGACGATGTTCTTAAAGAAATTTCAACCGATATCAGTGCTTGGCAGGCTGGGATGCTGCCTGTAGCTCAATTAAAATCCAAATCGTATGAACTAATTCGCATACTATCATCATGGTCGCGAAATGAGCAAGAAGAAGAAAAAATAGTAGATTTCAAAAGTCATGAAAAACAAGAAGCAGATTTACTTGCTCCGGCAAGGCAGGCTTTCCTTAACTTGACTAAAACCATTGCTGCTTTATACCCAAAGCCAACACCTAAAACAACAGCTTCCCTAATACATTCATTAAACCAACTACAGGCAGCAAACCAACCTTTACGGGAATTTTATTTTGACAGTATTAAGGTTTCTTTAGGAAAAGCTAAGAAGGTCCGTTTTAAAGTAGAAAGCGGGGGAGCTTATTTTATTGGAATAGTCACCTTGTTTCTTTTGGGGATCAGTTCGTATAGTATTAAAATATTGCAAAGACAAACTAAGCAGTTAATGGAGCAAGAACGTCAAATAGCTTCAGTGGCCTTGGTCCAGCAACTAGCTCATGAAATACGCAATCCTTTAGGTATAGTCAAAAGCGCTGCCAGCGTTATTGCCAAACGATCAACGGGTGAGGTAGTCGATTTAGCTAAAGATATATCTTCAGAAGTAGAACGGGTTGATGGGTTATTGACCGATCTGTTGCATCTTCACCGTGGAGATAATAAACCCAAGGTTCTGACAGATGTTTCAGCATTGGTTTTGAGGGTCACAAAATTGTTTGATTCAAAAGTTCGTGCGGCAGATTTAAGACTGGATGTTTATAATAAAGCATCCGGTGTTCTTTTGCCTTGTCATCCGGAGGCCATCAAGCAGGTGTTGATGAATTTATTGCTTAATGCCATAGAAGCCTCCAGTAAAAATAGTTCCATTGAATTCGTGATGATGGTCGTGGGGCAGGAGCTTATGCTGCAGGTACGTGATTATGGAAGCGGGTTGGATCCCAAAGAGAAACAAAAGATCTTCGATTTGATGTACACTACCAAACCTTATGGATTCGGGATCGGGTTAACGGTTGTCAAACGTATTATAGATGATCATGGCGGAAGGATCGAGGTCAGTAATCCTCCTCCTGGCGGGACAGCATTCACCATATATTTACCCATGAGGGATTGAAATGCCGCAAATATTGATTGTAGATGATGAAGATCGACTCTTACGGGTCTTGCGGTTAGGGCTGCCTGAACATGGCTTTAAAGTATTGACAGCATCTAATGGCCAGGAAGCTTTGAAAATCCTTTTTGACAAACAGGTTGATGTTGTCGTTACTGATATACGGATGCCGATCATGGATGGGGTAGAGCTTATTTATGAAATGGAACGATTGGATATAAAACTGCCGATCCTGGTGACGACCGCTCATGCGGACATTGATACAGCAATTAAAGCCCTAAAACATGGCGCTTGTGATTATATCCGAAAACCATTTAGCGTTGAAGAGCTTGTCGAATCAGTCAAAAAAGCTATAGAAAAAGTATCAAGCCTCCGGGCGACTACTTCTAATGATTTTGATTTACAATCCCAAGTAGATTCAAAAGAAAAAGAAGCTATTCAAAAAGCCCTCAATGCCGCTCATGGCGTTAAAGTAGAAGCCGCGCGTTTATTGGGAATTTCAGAACGTAATCTCTGGTATAAACTCAAAAAATACGGCCTATAATTCTTTCCTGCAGAATTTTGCGTAGTTTTTGTCCAAAACTGCAATATCCTTCCTTAATTTGTGCCCTCACAATCATATTCAACTATCTTAAGCAGCTGCCATCTTGCTAAACTGTGTTCATGAGAACAGTTGATGCATTAGTTATTGGCGCAGGACCAGCTGGAACATCTTGTGCCCTAGGTCTTGCTAAACGAGGGCTGAAGATCGTTATTATTGATAGATCGAACTTCCCCCGGCATAAGACATGCGGTGGTTTTATTGGCCCTGAAAATGAAGTATTGTTGTCTGATTTAGGGATTTGGTCAAAACTTTTAGAAGAAGGGGCTTGCATCATTGAAGAGTCATTAATTACTTCTTCTAAAGGGGCGCATACGGCCATACCAATAGATGGTGTGGCTTTAGGCGTAAGCAGGAAGATGTTGGATTCTCTTTTGGTCGATCGCGTTAAAAAAATGGGTATTGAGGTGTATGAGGGGGCTGTGGCTCGGAGTATATACAACAATAGTAAGGAATTTGAAGTAACAATTGACCATTATGGGAACAATAAAGAATTTAAATTGCGGGCCCGTCATGTGATTGATGCCAGCGGCCAACATTCTCCATCCGCAAAATTGGAAAAAGTACAATTCGGTATCTGTGCTATATATCAGGGAATACCTCAATCATTTAGAAGAGTGATGCTTCATTGCTGTGAAGGCGGGCATGTGGGCATCAATCCTTTTGAGAACAATCAGGTCAATGTCTGTTACGTGGTTGACTCTAAATATTTTAAAGCTAATGGGCAAGATCCCGAACGTGTACTCATGTGTTGGATCAAGAAAAGTCCGGAATTGCAAAAAGTGATGATCGGGGCCATGAGGATATCTCCTTGGAAGGCAGTTCAAATTCCTGTAAGAAATTCAGTTATTCACTATGAAAATGGCATATGGCGGGCAGGGAATTCTTCTGCCTTGATCGATACTATTATGGGAGCAGGAATTAGCGTGGCATTACAAAGCGGACAGTTATTAGCCCGCTCAATAACGGGATATGGTCATGATGTAGAAAGGCTTAGGGCCTACACTTATGAATATCAAAAACATTTTGGGGCACAACGACGTTTGGCCAACCTTTTTGGTAGTTTCGCTCATTACCCTTGGGCTGCGAATATGATCATCCGATTTTTGGATATTAATAAAAGATTCAGACGAACAGCAATGATCTATTCTCGTCCAAGGCTTGTCACCAAAAGCCGGACAGGGTTTAAAAAGGAGGTAGCGATTGAAGTCTAGGATAATAGGTGTCGAAACGGCTAATCCTTCATTACGTAAAGACCAAAAAGAACTTATCGAATTAATGATGGCCCAGGATTATTCAGAGCGAAGTAAGAAATTTTATAACCGTTTCCTTTCTGATCCAGGGGTTCGCTCACGGACATTTGGTTTAGACCGAATGGAAGTATTGGCCACTGAAAATTGTGATGAATCTTCTTTACGATTTGAAAAAATGGCAACCCAACTGGCGGTGGATGCCGGCAGGAAATGCCTTAAATCAGCTGGACTTGACTCTCAGCAAATTGACGGATTAATTATTACGACCTGTACAGGTTATCTGTGTCCTGGTCTGACATCTCATGTAGGTGAAATTCTTGGTATCCGTCAGGATATTTTTATTTTGGATATTGTCGGTCACGGATGCGGGGCAGCGGTTCCTGGTTTACGGGTTGCCGACCAATTTTTATCGACAAAAGAGAAAGCAAATGTCTTGTTTATCGCAGTCGAAGTTTCATCCGCGACCTTTGTCCATGGGGAAGCCATTGATTTAATTCTGTCCAATTCCATTTTTGCTGATGGCGCGGCTGCTTGCATTGTCACGAACCAAGAAAAGCAGGGATGGCAATTGGAAGGTCACGGATGCTTACTTGTTCCTGAACAAAGAGAGCAATTAAGATTTAAGACGGTTAACTCTAGATTGAACAATGTTTTAGGCAAGGATGTCCCTCAAATTGTCGCCCGCGGGGTTAAAGAATTATTATCACGGATGAAAATCACTCAGTTACCGGACACCTTGGTATTCCACCCCGGCGGACGATTGATTTTAGATACTTTACAACAGGAATTAAATATCAATCCTGTTTCTTTGGAGGCTAGTCGATATATCCTGGCCGAATACGGAAATATGTCTTCACCTTGCGTCTTGTACATCCTGAAACGATTAATGGATACAAAAAAATTCGTAGATGGCACCCCAGCCTTAATGGTGAGTTACGGCGCAGGTATGAGTATCAACGGAGCATGCTTACGTTGGACAGAATAAAATTAGAAAGGAAAATTTAATGGATCATATGGAAATAATGAAACAAGTCGGTTTTGATAAGTATTTTCATACAGATTCCTGGGAAGAAGCTAATAAATCCTTTTTTAATCAATTAGCGCCTAAATATGACCGGCTTAATGATGTTATTTCTTTAGGGCAGCAACAAGAATACAGGGATTCGGCCATTAATGATTTAAATTTAAAACCAGGGATGCGTGCTTTAGATGTCTGTACTGGCAGTGGTGACATGGCTATTTATATGAGCCAAAGATGTAAAGGATTACGCATTGACGCGGTGGATGTGGCTGAAGCGATGTTAACATTAGCAAAAGAAAAGGCTGAACTTTTGGATTTAAGAAATATAAATTTTTATGAGGCAAGTGCCTTGGACCTGCCTTTTGCAGATAACAGCTTTGATGCAATCATGATGTGTTTTGGCCTTCGTAATTTAAAAGACATCCAAGGGGGGCTTAAAGAAATGTATAGGGTTTTAAAACCAGGCGGGATATTTACAACTTTAGATTTAGGTAAACCAGAAGGTAAATGGCAGAGAAGTCTTTATCAAATTTACTATGAAAATTTAATGCCATGGTTGGGAAAGAATGTTTTTCACCGCAATGAATATAATTCCTTTGCTTATTTAAGCATTTCCAATAAATATTTTCCTGATTCTAAAAGAATCATGAACATGATGGCCCTGGCAGGTTTTAGGGATATATTTGATAAAAAATATATGTTAGGCGGGATTGCTCAACAGGGTGGGCAGAAGTGATTGGAAAAACAGCACTGATTTCAGGGGCTTCTTATGGGATTGGTTTAGAGTTGGCTAAATTAATGGCCAGCAAGGGGCATGATCTTGTTCTATTGGCTCGTACAAAGATGAGGCTTTGTGAAATACAAAAAAACCTCCAGGATGAATATGGGATCGAGGTTTATGTGATTGTCTGCGATCTATCGTTGCCTAATGCTTGTGAAGGTGTTTATCAAAAAATTAAAATGATGGATTTAGAAATAGATATTTTGATCAATAACGCTGCCATCGGGGATTGGGGCTTGTTTGTTGATTCTAATATGGAAAAACAAAAACAAATGCTTCAATTAAATATTGCAGCTTTGACCGATTTAACCCGCCTTTTTCTTCCAGGAATGGTCAAACGAAGGACTGGGAAGATCATGAATATAGCTTCAACCGCAGCTTTTCAACCCGGACCATTGATGGCTGTTTATTACGCATCAAAAGCCTATGTCCTTTCATTCTCATCAGCACTTGCCCAGGAATTAAAAGGTTCAGGAGTCACCGTGACTTGTCTCTGCCCAGGACCAACCGCAACGCATTTTCAAGGTTCGACTTTTCCCAATGAAGTCAGATTAACGGATGGTCAAAGGCTGGCTGATCCCGACGATGTAGCAAAGTACGGTATTAAAGCGATGTTAAAAGGGCAGGTCGTAGCGGTTCATGGAGTCTTAAATAGAATAATGGCCATTAATGTACGGTTTCTTCCTCAATGGATCATCTTGCCGTTAGTACATTTTATGCAGGATCAAAAATGAGGAGGCCCATCTAATGCGTGTTTTCATTGATTTTGATAATACCGTGACCAAAGGTGATGTGCTCAATGAATTGATCGATCGGTATTCTATTAATAAGGATTGGACGGTCCTGGAAAAAGCGTGGGCTTTAGGTGAGGTTACAACTAAAGAATGCTTGTTAGGACAGATGAAATCCATCAGGATCTCCCGGCAAGAACTTTTTAAGTTCTTAAAAAAAGTCCAAATCGACCCTAATTTTACAAAGCTTATTGAGTTTTTACGATATAGAGATATCGAGTTTAGTATTGTCAGCGATAATTTTGAACCGTTCATCCAAGTTATTTTAGAGGATAACGGCATTAAAGATTTTCCTATCTTTGCAAATCATTTGAAGTTTTATAAGGACCGTTTTTTTCCTTCATTCCCGTATCAAAATCCTAATTGCTCCTTTTGCGCGCATTGTAAAAAAGTGCATTTTATGAATGATCCTCACTCCAAGGGTAACCCGGTTATTTATATTGGTGACGGTCGATCAGATATTTGCGCGGCCAAGGAAGCGGACATAGTTTTTGTGAAAGACACCCTTTTAGAATATTTTAAAAAGCATGGTCTTTCTTGTGTTGAATTCAATGATTTGGGAACCGTGTATGAATATATGAAGGAACAGATCGATGGGTTAGTACGTTGTCAGTGACAGGGTTGCTTCGTTATCTAAATGAAGGAGAGAGAGTATGGAACAGGTTTTATCAAAAAAATCAAAGGCAGTTTCTTACGCGTCCCATGTGAACCCTCAATGGGTGAGGCTTTTAGACCTATTAGAAATGAATGTCACCTATGAGCGCTGTGAGGGGGTTGAGCTATTTACTTCTGATGGTAGATGCATCCTGGATTTTTTATCCGGATTCTGTGTTTATAATGCCGGGCATAATCATCCGGCCATCATTGCTGCGTTAAAAGATGAGCTTGATAAAAAAGGCCCAGTGATGTTGCAGAGCCATATTCCGGAATTAGCTGGTTTGGCTGCGAAAAGATTATGTGACCTGTCCGGCGGTCAATTGACCCGAGTCGTCTTTTGTAATTCTGGCTCTGAAGGGATCGAGACGGTCATCAAATTCTCCAGGGCGTGTACAAAAAGATCAGGCTTATTGTATTGTCATGGAGCCTTTCATGGGCTGACATGCGGGGCTTTGTCCTTGATGGGGGACCCATTATGGAAGAATGATTTTGGACCAATGCTCCCGGGCGCCGAAGCAATTCCATTTAATGATCTTAAAGAATTGGAAAAAAAGCTGGCTACAAGGAAATTTGCCGCTTTTATTCTTGAGGCTATTCAGGCTGAAGCAGGGATAAGGCTTCCGGCAGGAAATTATCTGCAAGAGGTGCAACGATTGTGCCGTCGCTATGGGACGCTTTTCGTACTAGATGAAGTGCAGACCGGTGTCTGGCGCACGGGCCCTTTTTTAGCGGCCCATCATTATGGCATCCAACCGGACATGGTGGTCTTGGCAAAGGCCTTAAGCGGTGGTTTAGTGCCAGTGGGGGCTGTACTGATGTCAGATAAAATTTCAGATTCGGTCTTTAGTTCAATCAAAAAAGCGAACATCCATGATTCGACTTTTAGCGAGAATGCCTTGTCCATGCGAGTTGTCTTGGCTACACTTGATGTTTTAGAAGAAGAACGCTGGGGAGAAAGAAGTTTCGCTTTAGCAGTAAATTTACGGGATCAATTAAGTGCTGCTTTAGCCCCCTATGAGATGTTCAAGGCTGTACGCGGGATAGGCATGTTCACAGGTATTGAATGGCAGGCACCAAAACATATGCGCCGCAGGGTTCCTTTTGAAACCCTAAAACATATCCATCCAGCTATTTTTGGTCAATTGTTGATCATGCAGTTATTTCGTGAAAAAGGGATCATTACCCAAATTTGCGGTAATGATTTTATGGTGCTTAAGGTTGTACCACCGTTGATCACGACATCAAGCCAGATCGACTATTTTGTCAATGCCATCACTGAGCTGGCTGATATGATCCATAACTCAGATGCTATTTGGAATGAGGCGATCGGCCTTATCCGTAGAACGATCATTTGAAAAAATAGGAATACATAGAATGATGAGCGCAAATTCAGTTTATGTGATGGCTTTTTTTTTGAGTTTTATATTTTTATCTCTGGAACTATTATTAGCAATTTTGCTATCGGTGCTTTTTTTTTCCCCGTTTTTTGCCATATCCTTTGCATTTTTGGGCTCAAGCTTAGCAGGGGTCTTTGTATCCTTATCGAATTCTCAAAGATCAGTTGTTGATATCAGGTCGAGGTCATTCGAATATCTTTGCCTTTTAGGAGGGGGACTGCTTCTTTTTACCCTCATTATCAGTCATTTTCATTGTGTTAATGCTCGATTGGAGTTTGGTCAAACAGGCCTATCAGCAGTAAAGGATGCCTATTGGGACAAGTTATTGATCAATACGATGAGCCATTCCATGGTCGTTGGATTGATCTGCACCGTGATCTTCTTTTGTATAGGTATCCTGTATTCTCAAATCTATAAACTTCATTCGCTGGACGCCCCACGGATATATTTTTTTGATCTTTTAGGAGCTTCTTTGGGGTGTATTTTTGTGACACTGGGTTTAAATTATATTCAATTGAGTTCAGCGTTGATCGTATTGGCCTTTTGTTCATTTTTAATGGCTGCTGTTAGGGCAAGGCATGAAAGCCGTTTGAGAAAATGGAGAGCTGTAGTTTATCTTATTTTCTGTTTGTTCATTTTACTGATCAACATGAGAACAGATGTTTTTGAGATCAAAATGAAAGTCACGGATGCGTTCAAGGCAAGAGGTATGGATTTTAATGAAACTTGGCATCGATGGAATGCCTATTCAAGGGCTTCATTATTTGTCGGCGGCACTTTGAAAAGGGACCGCAATATTTATGCATTTTCCATCGTCAACGGGGAAGGGTATATTTACCCCTTCATGATCGAAGATCCTTATTATCTTAAGCCATTCAGTTATTTTCAGCCTACGACACTTGGTTTTTTATTAAAGAAGCCTGAAGATATCCTGATCTTAATGGCAGGTGCAGGCAAGGATATGATCGAGGCCTATAGTTATTCCCTAGGGACATCGGACATTACGGGAGTTGAGTTGAATCCTAATGTTGTCAAGATGGCCAGGGATGTTCCAGGTTACCATTTAGATGAGTTTTTTGCCAAGAAGAACGTTCATTTGGTCCTCCAGGAGGGACGGAGCTATGTGGAATCAACAAATAAGAAATTCGATACCATCATTCTTTCATACAATGGGGCTTCCTCAAGCCAATTCTTAGGTGTGTCGGGCGCGACCACGCAATACCTTTATACGAAAGAAGCCTTTAAGAGCTATTTAAGGCATTTAAAACCAGGTGGGACCATTGGTGTCAGTTATAGCAGGAAATTAAAGGTCACGGCCCTGGCCCGCGCCGCATTAGAAGAATCAGGATATGATCATGTTGCTAATAAATTCATTGTGATGGCCCCACAGCAG
>Ga0265336_10001476_pt1 | contig 10684 bp, 5 predicted proteins | sample 42119metaG_FD_193583 | JGI IMG/M metagenome (GOLD analysis project Ga0265336, IMG submission 193583) | Rhizosphere microbial communities from Carex aquatilis grown in University of Washington, Seatle, WA, United States - 4-21-19 metaG | ecosystem: Host-associated > Plants > Roots > Rhizosphere >...
GCTTCCATTACGGGCGCATGATTTCCAAACAAGACACAGAACCCTGCGAATGAATGTTGTCACCATTGTAAGGGAATCGAAAAGCTCAAACAGCGCTTGACGTCCGCGTGACTGTTTAATACTGGTTAACGATATACTTGGAGCTGAGTTCCCGATAGTCATATTTGACCATGCGCCGCCTTCGAAATAAGCGCATTTCTACGGCTTCGAGAGGTTAACTTGTTCGAGAATCCCGATCCTGCCGAGCCCACCAATTTGGAACCACGCTGGCCCATGCGTTTCAGGCAAAGTTGGTCAATCCCACCCTCGGCTTGCGTCTGGGGTTGAGAGCGCGGCATATCCCCGTCGCCCGGTATTTCATCCACCGATAGCCCCTCGCGACAGCTCAACCTGCTATCCCGAAGTGAATCTTTTCAGGCTGTCAAAACGTCCTAAAACGGTAGAACTATCTCCCGGTTGCCGAAGTGCGCGCAACTACCGGGATTTTCGTCTACCATTGTACTTTCAGCGGGATATCGGCGAAGGCCTTGGTGGCAACTTGGCCGGTCCCATGCAAAAACGGGCCCGAGCAACCCGGCTCAGGAGCGAGTACCTGCCTTATGATGTGGATTGTCCGGCTTGCGCTGCGGCGGCCTTACACCTTTGTCGTCGCGGCTTTCTTGATTCTGATCCTCGGCGTCTACAGCATCCTCACGATGCCCACGGATATCTTTCCCAATATTGATATCCCTGTCGTAACCGTGGTTTGGAACTTCAACGGCCTCTCCGCCCAGGAGATGTCGACGCGCATCGTCACCCCCAGCGAACGCGGCATGACCACCACCGTGAACGACATCGACCACATCGAATCGCAGTCGCTCAACGGCGTCGCAATCATCAAGGTATTTTTTCAGCCGCACGTCAACATCGGCAGCGCCGTCGCCCAGATCACTTCTATCTGTCAGGTGTTGTTGCGCGGCCTTCCGCCGGGTTCTGTGCCGCCCTTCATCATCCAATACAACGCGTCCGCAGTTCCCATTCTGCAGGTGGGCGTCTCCGGCCAGGGTCTGGACGAGCAGCGGTTGAACGATCTGGCCACAAACACCATCCGCCTTCAGTTGGCCACCATCGAAGGCGCGCAGATGGGCTTTCCTTATGGCGGCAAGCCGCGCCAGATTCAGGTGGATTTGAACCTGCCTGCCCTCCAGGCCAAGGGACTGTCGCCCATCGATGTGGTCAACGCTATCTCCGCGCAAAACGTGATCGCGCCCTCGGGCACCGTGAAAATCGACCGCTTCGAGTATGCGGTTGAAACCAACTCTGCCCCTCAGCTCATCGATGAGCTGAACAGCCTGCCCATCAAGGCCGTCAACGGCGCAGTCATATACATCCGCGACGTAGCTCATGTGCGCGACGGCTATGCGCCGCAAACCAATGTCGTCCGCGTTGACGGCAAGCGCGCCATCCTGATGAGCATTATGAAGACCGGCTCATCTTCTACGCTCGACATCATCGCCGGCGTGCAGGCCAGACTGAGAAGCCCCGAACTCAGAGGCCAACTTCCGCCGCAGTTACAGCTCAATCCCCTCTCCGATCAGTCGATCTTCGTTCGCGGCGCCGTCAGCGGCGTAATCAAAGAGGCCATCATTGCCGCCTGCCTCACCGCCATCATGATCCTGGTTTTTCTCGGCAGTTGGCGCTCCACCATCATCATCGCAATCTCCATCCCTCTCTCCATTCTCTGTTCGCTCATCGTACTCTCCATGCTGCACGAGACCATCAACATCATGACTCTCGGCGGCTTTGCCCTTGCCGTCGGCATTCTGGTTGATGACGCCACCGTCGCCATCGAAAACATCAATCGCAATCTCGAATCCGGCAAAGAACTGGAGCAGTCAATCATCGACGGTTCGGCGCAAATCGCTACTCCGGCCTTCGTCTCCACCATCGCCATCTGCATCGTCTTCGTGCCCATGTTCCTGCTCAGCGGCGTGGCGCGCTATCTATTCGTGCCCATGGCTGAAGCTGTAATCTTTGCCATGCTCGCCAGCTTCCTGCTCTCCCGAACGCTCGTGCCCACCATGGCCAAGTACATGCTCAAAGAGCGCGACGACGACGAGGCCGCCCGCAAGCAATCCAGCCGCAATCCATTCATCCGCTTCCAAAGCGCATTCGAGTCAGGCTTTGAGAGCTTTCGCCACGCCTATCTACGCCTGCTCACCCTGTGCCTGGACCACTCCCTGATTTTTATCGGCATATTCATCTTGTTCGCCGTAGGTTCCATTGGGCTGCTCGCTCCCCAGTTAGGCCAGGACTTCTTCCCCTCCGTTGATTCCGGCCAGTTCAAAATCCACCTCCGCGCCCGCACCGGCACGCGCATCGAAGAGACCGCCGCCCTTTGCGACCACGTGGACTCGACCATCCGCGAACAGATTCCAGCCAATGAGGTCGTCAACATCGTCGATAACATCGGCCTGCCCGCCTCCGGCCTCAATCTCTCTTACTCCACCTCCGCGCCCATCGGCCCAGCCGACGCCGACATTCAGGTGCAGCTAAGCAAAGAGCATCACCCCACTGCGGAATACGTTGAACGGCTGCGCACCGTGCTAGCCCGCCAATATCCCGGCGTCACCTTCTACGTGCTCCCGGTTGACATCGTGACGCAAATTCTCAACTTCGGCCTCTCCGCGCCCATCGACATTCAAATCGTAGGACCAGACCTCTATGGAAACCGCGCCCTCGGCGAGCGCATGTTGAATGAAGTTCGCTATGTTGACGGCGCTGTCGATGCGCGCATTCAGCAGCCATTCGACTATCCCAAGATGACGGTCAATGTGGACCGCACCCGCGCTCAAAGCATCGGCTTGACGCAAAAAGACGTGGCCCAGAGCCTGCTCGTCGCCCTCAGCGGCAGCTTCCAAACCGCTCCCAACTTCTATCTGGACCCACGCAACGGCGTCAGCTATAGCGTCGCCATCCAGGCACCGCAATACAACATTGATTCTCTGGCCGCGCTTGAAAGTCTGCCCATCCCCAGCGCTTCCGCGTCAAAATTGAGCAGTCCTACAGCAGCAACCGCGGCCCCCGGCGCACCTCCGCCCACACAGGTGCTGGGCAACATGGCCTCCATCACTCCCGGCGCGGAACTCGGCACGGTGAGCCACTACAACGTACAGCCGGTCATCGACATCTACGCCAACGTCGATGGAACCGATCTCGGCACCGTGACCCGTTCGATGGAATCGATCATCGAAAAGCACAAAGCCGAACTGCCGCGCGGCTCCCGCTTCGACCTGCGCGGTCAGAGCGAGACGATGAAGCATTCCTACATCGGCCTCTTGGGCGGCCTCGCATTTTCCATCCTCCTCGTCTATTTGCTCATCGTCGTCAACTTCCAGTCCTGGCTTGATCCTTTCCTTATCATCTCCGCGCTGCCCGCCGCCTTGGCCGGCATTGTCTGGTTCCTCTTTCTCACCAACACCCGCCTCAGCGTTCCCGCGCTCACGGGCGCAATCATGTGCATGGGCGTGGCCACGGCCAACTCCATCCTGGTTGTCAGCTTTGCCCGCGAGCAGTTGGAGATTCTGGTTGGCGATGCCCGCCGCGCCGCGCTCAATGCTGGCTTTGTCCGCCTGCGCCCGGTGCTGATGACCGCGCTGGCCATGATCCTCGGCATGGCGCCGATGGCCCTCGGCCTCGGCGACGGTGGCGAACAGAATGCCCCGCTCGGTCGCGCCGTCATTGGCGGCCTGCTGGTGGCCACGGTTGCCACGCTCTTCTTTGTACCCACATTTTTCGCCCTGATCCACGGCTGGCTTGAAGGCCATCGCAAATCGGTCCACGGCCTCCCATTGGCCGGAACCATCGACGAGTTTGACGAGATATCGGAGTAGATTTTTTATGAGCAACAATCAAAATTCGAATGCCCCGCAGCCCAGCGACCACGAGACCGCGCCAGAGCAGGCTTCCATCGCCCCCGGCAAAGCCATGATGGGCGTGGTCATCTTCTTCATCGTTGCCGCAGTGCTGGCCGGATACGGCATTCTGAGCCGTAAATCCGCTGACAGAGTCCTCGCTGAGCGCACCGTCTTGCTCGCCGCGCCCACGGTCATCGTCGCCCCGCCCAAGCTTGGCGCGCCCGTTGACAATTTCATCCTCCCCGGCAACGTCACATCCTACACAGACTCGCCCATCTTCGCCCGCACCTCCGGCTACCTGACCCGCTGGTACTTCGACATCGGCGCTCGTGTGAAAAAAGGCGCGCTTCTCGCCGAGATCGCCACCCCCGAAGTCGATCAGCAACTGGCTCAGGCTGAGGCCGACCTCGCTACCGCGCAGGCCAACGCAAATAATGCACGCATCCAGGCCGATCGCTACACCGGCCTCGTCCAATCCAACGCCGTTTCCCGCCAGGACACGGACACCTACGTCAACCAGGCCGCCTCCACCGCGTCGCAAGTCCGCTCCGCCCAGGCCAACCTCGAGCGCCTCCGCCAACTGCAAGCCTTTGAAAAGGTCTACGCGCCTTTCGACGGCGTCATCACCGCCCGCACCGTAGATACCGGCCAGTTGATTGATCCCGGCACCGGCAAAGAGCTCTTTCACCTGCAAGCCATCCAGACTCTTCGCGTCTACGCCAATCTGCCGCAAATCTACTCGAACAACGTAAAGCCCGGCGCAAAAATCGACCTCACATTTGCCGAGCACGCGGGTCAGATATTTCAGGGCACGCTGGTCCGCACTTCGGATGCCATCGATCCCGCCAGCCGGACTCTGCTCGTCGAAATCGACGTCAACAATAGCGCTGGCGAACTCCTGCCCGGCTCGCTCGCTCAGGTCCACTTCAAGACGCCGCCCGCCGGACCCACTTCCATCGTTCCCGCCGCCGCTCTCATCTTCCGCAAAGAAGGACTGCGCGTTGGCGTGGTGGTTAACGGCAACACCGTCCATCTCGTCCCGGTAGTCATCGGCCAGGACGACGGAGCCAGCGTGCAGATCATCACCGGCCTTGCCCCCAGCGATCAGGTCGTTCAAGACCCGCCTGACTCACTCATCGAAGGCGAAAAGGTGCAAGTCGTCACCCCCGCCACGCAATCCAACGCGGGAGGCAAGTGACCATGCCGACCGTCCCATCACTGTCGGGTGCCCCATCATTGTTGCAGTCTTATCGCGACAAGGGTGGGAAACCTCAACTCTCAATCCTCCCCGTTTTTCTCTGCCTGTTAGCTCTAACTCTGCTCACCGCCTGCAAGCCCGTAGGCCCCAACTACAACCGCCCCGCCTACCAGGCCCCTCAGACATACAAGGAAACCGGCGCAGCCACGGTCCAGCCGCCCCCCGCTCCCGCAACTGGCGCATGGCAGCCCGCAAATCCATCCGACAATCTCCTCCGCGGCAAATGGTGGGAAATCTATCAAGACCAGCAACTCAACCAGTTCGAAGACCGCATCGCCGCCAACAACCAGACCCTGCGTCAAGCTCTGGAAACGTATCTCGCCGCCCACGACCAGATCAAGGCGGCCCGTGCCGCGTTGGCTCCCACACTCTCCACTGGCCCATCCGTCTCGCGCATTCATCCTTCGCAGAACGGCCCCACTTACAGCTCCGCCAAGCCCGCCACCTATAACGACTATCAGCTCACCGGCACGGCTACCTGGGAGCCGGATTTCTGGGGCCGCATCCGCCGCACCGTTGAAGCCGCCCGCGAAAGCGCCCAGGCAAGCGCAGCCGATCAGGCCAACATCGACCTCAGCCTTCATGCCGAGCTTGCCGCCGACTACTTCCAACTGCGCGGCCTCGACGCGCAAATCAAGCTGCTCACGGCCTCCGCCCACGACCTTGAAGGCCAACTCGACCTCACCCAGCGCCGCTTCAACGGAGGCATAGGTTCCGAAGTGGACGTGGCACAGGCCCGCACCCAGCTTGAAACCGTTCGCGCTCAGCTCATTGACATCGGCGTTGGCCGCGCGCAGTACGAACACGCCATCGGCACCATCGCCAACGTTAACCCCTCCGATTTCACGATTCCGCCCTCGCCGCTTGAACAAGTGTCGCTGCCCAAAATCCCCCTCGGCCTACCTTCGCAACTGCTCGAGCGCCGCCCAGACATTGCCGCCGCCGAGCGCCGCGCCGCCGCCGCCAACGCGCAAATCGGCATCGCCGTCAGCGCCTATTACCCCACCATCAGCCTCGGCGGCACCGGCGGCTTTGAAAGCATGAACGGCGGAACCTGGATTCAAGGCCCCAGCGCGCTCTGGTCTTTAGGCGCGCAGGCAACGGAGCTTCTCTTCGACGCGGGCAAGCGTCACGCCCTCACCAGCTCCGCTCGCCACAGCTACGAGGCCCAGGCCGCCGCATACAAAAGCACCGTCCTCGCAGCCTTCAACGATGTGGAAGATCAGCTCTCCGGCTTGAGAATCATGGAGCAGGAATCCACTGTCGAAGATCGCGCCGTAGCTTCAGCGCAGCACTCCTTTGATCTATCGGATCAGCGCTACAAAGGCGGAGTCACCGGCTATCTCGAAGTCCTCACCGCCGAGACCACGCTGATCCAGAATCAACGCGCCGCCGTCGATCTCCAAACCCGCCAGTTCGTCGCCAGCGTAGGCTTGGTCCGCGCCCTCGGCGGCGGCTGGGACGCCACTCAGTTGCCGAAGTAACTGGGAGCAGAGATTAGGGATCAGAGAATAGGGATCGCGACTAGAGAGCAGAAAACTCGATAAGAGCCCTCTGTGCAATTCGAGTTTTGTGTTAGTCATCCATCGGCTTTACCTACTCACTGAGGACGAAACAGCCTGAGTCTTACTCCCGGAGGGAGTTTGGATAATAGCCCAGGACAAGCGAAGCGCAGTCCTGGGCTATTATTTAATAGAAGACTCTCAGTCCCGTAGGGACGGCGCGAAATCTTCCCGCGAAGACTGTTTCAATGAAATCTACAATTAGCAAGCCGATCGAAAAGTAGTTTCTTTTTAAGGCACCACTTCACATGCTGCGAAAAATGCTGTTTTGTGTCAGGGCACGGTTTCAGCCGTGCCCAAAAAAGCCATAAAAGAACGCGGGCTTTAGCCCCTGAGGGAACTCCGGCAGAGTAGTCTGAGATGTATGAAGGACGACCAGTTTCTATTGTTCCATCTTAAAGGGATGGGGATGCTCGTTTAGCCACACTTGTGCACGCTTCTGTGCACTCCTGATGTCGCTTTTCTTCATAACCTCGGCATCCTCGCGAAGTGAGTTTTCCGTGTACTGTTTCAAACCGCTATCCGTCGTGCGAGCATTAGCCAGAAATATCCAGAAATATCCTTCGTTCAGGTCCCGGATTACTCCATTACCGTTGACATAGCTAACACCGAGGTTGTACTGCGCATGTGTCTCGCCCTGCTCAGCAGCTTTGAGCATCCATGCGGTGGCCAGGGATTCATCCTTCGGCACACCTTTGCCGTTGAGATAGAGGAATCCCAACCCGTATTGTGCTTCAGCAAATCCCTTTTCAGCCGCCTTGCGATACAAATCTGCGGCTTGGATATAATCCTGCTGTACGCCTAACCCTTGGTCGTAGATTACACCCAGATTATTCTGAGCGATAACATCGCCTTGATCGGCTGCTTTGCGATACCAGACAATGGCTAGTGCCATATCTTTCTGTACTGATTCACCGTTCTGGTAAGCGAGTCCTACGTTGTACTCCGCCCTTGCGTTACCCTGTTCTGCAGCTTTGCGGTACCAAATCAATGCCTGCGCAAAATCCTGCATTTTGTCAAAAACTACCCCAAGTTCAACCTGTGCAGTGATATTGCCATGTTCAGCCGCTTTGCGCAGCCAGAGCACTGCCTGTGTGTTGTCCTGCGGGACACCGAGTGCATTCTCGTACTGTCTGCCCAGACCACACTGTGCGTCTGCATTTCCGGCGGCAGCTCTCTCCTGCAGGGCCGTGAGTGCGTTCTTGTCGTGCGCCATTTGACACTGCAGCGCATGGATGTAATGTGTCATTGAAATGAAGCTGATTGCAATTATCGCGGACAAGAATACATGCGACACAACTCGTCTTCCAGACATCGTTCAATCTCCAATCCGAATCGCACTCAGTATAACGATATCCCCTTGGCCTGTCCGGACCCTTGTACCTTATGCACTGTCCCCGGCTTTATAGCATCCCGCCGAGGATGGCTGAACGCCGCAGCAGGCACGTCAGTCAGCGGCAGCGCCGGACCTTCCCACAGCAGCCGTGGCGAGCTGTCACTCACCGAGTGCAGTCCTTCCAGATGAAATGTATGTTTGCCCGCGCGCAGTCCCAGCGATCCGCGATCATAGCGCATCGCATTTCCCGGCGCGCCGCAGACCTGCGCAAACGGCGAGCCGGTCTTCGCCACTTCCACACCGTCAATCACCAGCTGCGCGCCGTCGCGGTCCAGCAGATGAAAGCTGTAGCCGCCGTCTGCGGGAATCTCGATGAAGCCGTCCCACACCGCAGCATAGTGCGTATAGCCTTGCGCATCCGCTCTCAGATTCGGACTTTCGCCGGTAAAAACCGCGCGCGGGCTAGTCAGGTCAGGCAGCAGCGTCCACGTGCCCGGATAAATTCCCCACGCCAATCCCGGCAGCATCGGCCCCGCCGGCTCACTGGCATAGCGCCATCTGCCCACTGCAACCACGCCCTGCGCGGCCCAGTCCTGCCTCGCCGCATTCTGCGGGCCCAGCTTGTCTTCCACATGCAGCAGCACCCGGAATCTTCCCGATCCATCTAGCTCAGTGCCCTCGGCGTCGGCGAAGCGATGGCTCACAATGCGACCAATAGCTTGCGTTCCGTCGCCAAAGAGCCACGTGTAACGTGCCCCCGGAGACAACTTCGCTGTAAACGTGACCAAATTCCCCGGAGCGAAAACCGTCGGTGTAAAAGTGAACGCCGCCACCGGCCCATGTGGAGCAACAAACTGTGCCGCCGCGCCGCCAGAAACCACCAGCGGCAAATCCGCATTGCCCGCCGCGCGCGTTTGCCCCAGCTTCACATTGTCAAAGCTCACGCCCGCCACGTTGCCCGTCAGCGTAGACTCAGCCAGCGGCGGCTGATCCAGCGCCCAGATATTGCGGAACGTGAAACCATGCAGCGACGGCTCTTCCTGTTCCATCTGCACCAGCGAGTACCAGTTGTCGAGAAAGAGATTTTCAAAAGTGTAATTGGAGTGGTCTCCCTTGGCTCCCTTCGCGCCCCAGAAACCAAATAGCCCGAAACTCTGTCCGCAAGCTCCAATACCGCCGTGAAGAATGTCTGAGTCGCGCAGCGTAAAATTGCGCGAGTTGAATGTCTTGCGCGGCCATCCGGCGCGGACAATATTCGAAATGCTCGTCGAAAGCACACTGTGCTCAATCACAATGTTCTGCACGTCGTGGCCGGGGCGCAGCATATCCTCGTCCTTGTAGCCGTCCCAGTTGCCTTGCATCGCAAAAACATCGTCGGATGCGCGTAGAAATGAATCGCGCACCGTTGCGTCGCCGCCGCCCAGCCAGTCCATACCGTCCTGATTGGCGTTGCCGGGATTGCCGCCGATCACGCGCAGATCGTTATAAGCAAACTCGCTGCTATCCTTCATTTGGATCGACCATGTCCGCGCCCTCACGATGCAGGTCAGCCCGTCGATCTCCACGTTGCGGGCTTCCATCGCGCCAATGCAATGCCAATCCGGCTTCTGCATCCAGCCCTCGTCGCTGTTGGGGTCCTGGGAACCTTCATACACAATCGTTCCCCGCCCAATAATCTTCACATCATGTACCTTCCAAAGATTCAGGCTGCCAAAAAAATAAGAGCCGGGAGCAAGGTAATAGGTCTCGCCGCTCTTGGGATTCAGACTCCCGTGATAAACCCCTGGCTGGTAGGCATGTATCTTTGGGTCGCGCGGCATAGGCGGCAGCGGCGCACCGGCAAAGAGAAAAAGCATCGCCGCACGGTTAAGAAAGTCGCCGGGCCGAGAGATGGAAAGCTTGGCCGGACCCGCCAACCGGAAGCGAATCGTCTGGCTTTGACGTGTGGGCCGCAGACCCAGCCGCCACGGCTGAATGTCCACGCCCTTCTCCCAGAAGCCCGGCTCAGCGGCGGTAATCTCCACGTCGAACGGCCCTGTCCCATCGAAGCTGACATATTCATAGCTCGCCGCCGCGTGGGCCACATCCACCGGCTGGCGATTCACGCTGACACTAAAGGCGGTAGAACGCATCTCCTGCGGAACCGGCACGGCCTGAACGCGGGCAGCGGTCTGAGCGGCTACAGGAAACGTGAGAAAAGCAACTAGCAGCAGACGAGAACCCAGCAAGAAAAGAGACTCCAATACGAGAGTGAGAATGAAACCACTCTAGCACTAGAGCCCGCGGGGCTGACTACAGGCCGAGACAAAACACCCATTCCATCCGACTGAATTCCCATCTCTACCGCAATTCCTCTTCCGCACTCATGCATTTTCAACGTAAGTGTTAACAAAAATCCGCCGTGCTTCATCCATTTCGCGTATTTTGCGAAATGGGTGGGAAAGCACGACTGTCCGTTTCGACGGTAAACACCAGCATTAAGAATGCTAACCCGCGACCGTAGCCTTACAGCTTTGCCTGCCAGCGCTGGGAAACCCGCAACGACGTACGAATTAGAAAGGTTGTGAGCAGCAGTGTGAAGCTACCCAAGGTAAGTGCCAGCGGTACGTACCACAGGCCAAGAATGTCATGC
>Ga0265336_10001477_pt1 | contig 10680 bp, 14 predicted proteins | sample 42119metaG_FD_193583 | JGI IMG/M metagenome (GOLD analysis project Ga0265336, IMG submission 193583) | Rhizosphere microbial communities from Carex aquatilis grown in University of Washington, Seatle, WA, United States - 4-21-19 metaG | ecosystem: Host-associated > Plants > Roots > Rhizosphere...
CGTCGCCGAGATCGACGGAACGACGAAATACTTGTCGATATTGAACTCAAAATTCTGGCCCATCATTTCCTCCGAAAACGCCTCGGTATCATATTGAATCGTGAAATTCAGCTCCACGCCGACGATCGATCCCAAATTCCATTTAGTTCAATCCGACGAGATAGGTGGCCGTAGTATTCGTTGCCATGACTTGCTTGATCCTCAACGGCAGGATCGATCCTGAGGGGACGTTACTGAACGTGACGGCCGCGCTATTCTGCTCGAGCATCAGCGCGACATCGCCCCCGCTCCCAACATAGAGGCCGTTGAGAGTGGGGGTGATCGTGCTCGAGTCCGATGGTGTGATGGCTTGAGTTTTTGTCGCTAACATGGTGAAACTTCCTTTACTTCAGCTGCCCTACGCCTTCGACTCCGTACGTGAATGCCGGCGATGCCGTGCCGCCGATCGTTCCGATGATTCGGATGTAGGCATGAAGCGCGCGCGTGTCAATGCCGAGCGTTTGCAATCCTGCCACGGTCGTGACTTGCGTAAATGCCGATCCGGTATCGGCCCAGCCGGTCGAGCCGTCAACCGAGTGCTGCACCTTCACATCCAATGTCGGATTTGTGCCTGCCGTTGCTGCGGAAGAATTCAGAATGATCTTGAGTACGCCCCTATAACCGCTAATAAGGACCGCTGAGCCGGTCAACGTGCTCGTATTACTTGCTGCGGCCGCTAAGACAAAGGCCGTGATCTCCGTCTGCACGTCGATAATAATATTGCCCAGCACGAACGCTCCAGCTCCCAGGGTAAGCATCTGTTGTACCGAAATAAGCCCTGTTGCAACCGCCGCGAGAGCCATCGCGACAAGAACGGCCAAGATTTTCTTTGGATGACCCAAAATTGCTTTCATGATTTATTCTCTCTTGTTTTTAAAGCGTTAATACCATGGCGGCGTTTGCTAGTTACGCCGCCCGGTGAAAAATAGTTTTTTACTTTTCGAGCAGCGCGATAATGTCCGCTTTCGTCGCTCCCTCGGGGACCGTCAAGCCTTTCCCTTCAGCCAGCGTTACAAGATCGGCTTTGTTCATTTTCTGGTAGTTCTCGTCTTCGACTTCCGCGTCATCTCCGGCCATTGCCGCCGGCCAGATCTCCGCGTGGCCATAGAGAATCAGGTCCCTCGCGGTTCCGTCATCCGTTTCCAACGGTTTATCCTTATAGTCAGCGGCGAAGATCGGCTTGCCGTTGATATAAGTATCGCGTATCAATTTCAGATTTTTCGACATTCTAAAATCTCCTTTAGATATAGTTTATTGTGCCGCTGAGTCGGTCGATGCAACAAACGAGACCGGGTGACGAAGACCGAAGTCTCCCCACATCGTGGTCGTTACTTCCACCTGGCCTTGTTTCTTCAGTGAGTAGGGATCGACAACGACATCCACGCCTGCGAAGAGCGCCATGATGAGTTCGCTCCATACACCGAAGATCGCTCGATCGCTCGGCACCTGATTCGTATCGTATGCAGGATAACCATTGACCAGGTCGCCTTGGCCATTCCAGAGATATACCGGATAGTTCGAGACCTGCGGAGTAACTTTCCATTTCCCTTTTGCGCCCGGGGTCGTGAGCCATTTACGGTCTCCCCTGCGCACGTTCGCTGTTGCAAGCGCAGTTTCGAAGGAAACAACCTTCGCCCACGTTGCCGTTGCTCCAAAGGTGACCGATCCAATCCCGGTCGTGTTTAAGATACCTTTTGGCTGTCCGTCGGCTCCTGTTCCGGCGATCCCTGCCAGGTCAAGCGCGATCGCAAGGACGGCCATAAGATCCTGACGCACAAACGCTTCCACATCGAGCGACGTTTGCCCGATGAGTTCTTTCGTATACGCCGTATCCCCGACTAAACGGTGGGGAGATAAACCCAGTTGAGAGAATGCCTGATCGGATTCCGTTACCGTTCCCGTTTCCGGCAACCAGTATGCCGTTGCGCCTCCGGTGACGCGCGGGATCGCGATATTGCCGGTGAGACCGGTAAGTTGCGTGATACCCAACTGCGTCAAGAGGGCTGCATTCCTCAAGAGCTCGATCATACTTCCGATCAAGACGTTCGTTCCTACCAGATAGCCGCCCGATCCCGATGTCGTGACATTTAACGCACGTTGACTGGCCAAAAGCGTAATCGCTCGCGCGAACATATCCGGCGTGATGTTTTGTGCACGTTCCTCGGCAATAACGTCGTTCGGAATGAAGAAGCCTTTCGCTTCACGCTTCATCAGCTTTGCAACGGCATCGGACGCTTCACGCTCCAAGCCGTCGAGCACTTTCCCGGAGGCGATACTGGAAATCGCGCGAAGAATCGAATAGCGTTTGAGGTCCTTCGGCCCCAGTCCGATATTCGGGTCCATGCGTTCGACCGGTTTCGCTTTCGCGAGTTGTTCCAAGCAAGCGCGTTGGAACGCATCGACCGCCATTCCTTCCTTGATCGCTTTGTCGGCCAGCTCGCGCATTCCTGCCGGCGTGTTGTCTTTGAACTGAGTAACAAGTGCGTTGATATCCGCTACGCGCTCGCGCTCTTCTCGAACCCCGTCTTCCCGTGTTGGAGTTGCCGGTACTGCCGGCGCTACTTCAGGAGGCATTGGTATTGCCCTTTCTGTGTTTGGTGTGGATGGAGGTTTTATTAATTCACGTTTTAAGAATTCAATCGCTTCCTGGTCCGTGGCTGTGGCCGGCATTCCTTTGCCGACTAAAATTTCCCGCTGCTGCTGTGTGAGCTTCAGTGACCGGACTTTCGCCAGGGCGTCGGCTCCGATCGGCACGAGTGAGAGTTCCCGCAGATTCCATTTCGTCGTTACCTTCACCGGCCCGGCATATTCCCGCCCATTGATCGACTGCTTTTGTCCTTCCGGGATGTAGGTGCTCTCCGTTGGATTGTAACCGGCGCTAAAATCCGTCAGATGGCCTTCCCTCACTTTCAGCTCGGCCTCGGCTCCATCGTCGGCCGCAGAAAAAAGCACATCGCATGTTTGCAATCCGCCGTCTTTCGCAAAGTTCCGGCCGCTCCCGAGAATGGATTCAACGGAGCTTCGATCATGCGAATCTAAGAGCGGCACTTGTCCGTTATCCGGGACCGACATTCCATCGGCCAAAAGGATCTCGTCGACGATCTCCCAACGATCCCAATCAATGACAGCCACCGGCGTTTCGCTGGAGACCGTTGCTTTGACGGTGTGCGTTTTTGCATCATAGCTCGATGGAATAGTTCGCATCGAACGCGTGAAAAGATGTTTCATTTATGCCTCTGCATGTTTTGCGTGACCGTTCTTTCGCTTGAATACCGCGTCGACGAGTGCCCGTGCCGCGGCTTTCGCTTTTTCTTCCTCGGGATCCGGAGGCGGCGGCGTTTCACCGGCCTTCGGTTGCGCGGGTTCATCGGCCACGAGCGCTAAGATCTGATCGGGCGTCGTGAAGTTGAGTTCGAGACCGGCATCGCGCGCATATTTGATGTCGGCGGCCAGTTCGTCGATGATCTCTTCGTAATCCAACCCGCGTTCTGCGAGCTGACGACGCAAGCTGTTCATTCCGGCTGCGACCTCGGAGGTCGATGAGATCACATCCTTCAGCGGGTCGACCCAATCCCACCCGCGGCCGCTCCATACGCCATTCTTGTATTGGTCATATTGCCGCCATTTGATGTACGGCAGCCGACCAGCCATAAGCGCAGCACTAAGCCAATCTCGATACAGCGGATCGGACATCGTCTCAATATGATCGGCGTGCACCATCCTCCAGCCGTCCCATTCCTCGAGCTTGCCGGTACGGATGGATGAGTAGTTGACGCTCTCGCGATCGTTGCCCAGGGATTCGTAGGTGACGTTCGTTCCGCCGGCAACGCGCCTCAGCATCGATTTCGTGAACGGTCCGTGCTCGTGTTCGGGATATTTCGGGTCGAACTGTTGCAGCTCCGTTCCCGGGGGCGCGATCACGAACTCACCGGCTTCTACGGTATCGATCTGATTTCCGGTTTCCGGCTCCTCTTCATCTTCGACCGGCTCTTCTACCGTGCCGTTCTTATTGACCCACGCGCCGAATTTGCTCGATGCTATGCGCGCGTTGGTCAACGCCGATTCATCCCACCCGCCGAGCATGTTGAGCGTGAGCATCGCCGTCACCAGGCGCGGTACGCCGCGCGACTGATCGGCTCTCTCGCGATCGAAAAGATGATACACTTCGCTCGCCGGCACAGGGATGAAACGATAACTCTGGCTGCCGATGCCAAAAATGTCAAACTCTGCGATCGCCTCCCGGAAATAATACGTCACCGGCCGGTGCAGCTTATCGAACTCGATCCCGAGACGGACGACGTTCTTTGTCACCGGGTTTCTGTGGTTCAAGCGCTCGTCGACGTAATCAGGTTCGATCACTTGCAGCTTCATGCCGAATTCAAAATCGGGAGAATAGATCTTGCGGATAAAGATTTCACCTTCGCGTGCAATCGTTTCTTCGATCAACGTATCGACAGCGCGGAGAGACATCGTGCCGGTCACGGTGCAATTTTCGCGACGGCTCCATTCGGCAAAATCCTTTTCAAGTTTTTTGCTCGTTGCCCGGTCAACATTGCCCTTCGTGTCGAGTCCCTTCACTCGGAGCGTGAATCCGGAAGGACCGACGGCGTTGGCTCGTGTGAGATGCAGGAATTTTTTTGCAAAGGCGTCGTTCTGTGCGAGGTGACGGCCACGGGCCCGGATATTCCGGAGCGCATAGAGCAGATCCTGATCGATCGAGAGTGAGACAGCGGGAAAATCTGCGCTCAGCCGGTCAACACGACCGGCGACGTACGAGCGTGTGGCAAATTTCTTTCCATTGGAAAATGATTTCGCCGCGATCTTTTCAACGACGTCCTTGGCGACGAAACCTTGCGTGCGCGCCAACTGCGGCACTTCGCTTTGTGCGACGAAACCTTTCGAGCGTATGTAATTGTCGATCAGTTTCATTATTGGGGACGGACGAATTTAGCGAGGTGTTTCCCGCCCGGGGTCTTGCCGCTCTTCTGTGCGGCCCGGCGCAATTCCATTTTCAAACGATATTCGAATCTTCCCAGCTCCTCGCGCAGGATGTTCAGTTCCGGACGGATCAAGAGACGCCCGGCGATTTCCAGGCGGACGAACGGTCGAACGGAATAATTGAGAATTGCCGTGCGGAGCGTATCCACGATTTGCTGATTGTATGAGCGTGTGTCGGTCGACGATGCGGGGATGAGGCTGGCCAACACGGTGATCGGCATATCGAAGATTTCCGACGTGACGGATCCGTTGACGACGTAACCGAAGAGAGAGTAAATGCCGGCAGGAAGATTGTTCGCGCTTGCTGCAAGCGTCGCCGTCCACAGTGTGCCGACTCCGGATGCGACGATCGCTTTATTTCCCCCGGCACCGGTGATCGAATAGTTTAACGCCCATCCATCGCTCACGGAATAGTCGTCGAGCTCGCGTTGCCACTGCACGGTGGTCCCTGCGCGGAATGTGAGAGGTTCTGTCTGGGGAATATCCATCGATCGATCGGTTATAAAAGCAAAAGCCCAAGGTCTCTTTCGAGATTGTCTTGGGCTTAAGCACACGGGGCGCGATTCCACTTTGAAACCGCACTACAAAGCTACATCATCATAAGGTCATTGTCACCGTCCGTTTTTGACGACTTTTTGTTAAAAAAGAGTCTCTTTGTTGGCATTTTAACGAATTTTGATTTTCATTTTGTGGACGCGTTTGAGCTTCAGAGGAAATAAACCCGTTTTGGTGGGCAGTTCAGTATCCTTTTTTGTCACAATCGTCGTTCCCATATTGGTAAATTCAATCGCTTCGATGATGTTATTAACGATCCGCGATGCGCTCAGCCCGGTTGCATTCATAATCTTCCGTACCTTATCGCTCGGGCCACCAGGACGCGGATCAAGATCTATATGCAATGGAGTCGAATCAGACATCGTTATCTTTCCAAACACCTAAATTTAACGGTTCGCGTAATCTACTCGTGCGTTTAGAGGAAGATAATGGCCAAAGGAAATTATAGAATATAAAATCGCCGATGAACATTCCTATGATTAGGGAAAAACAAAAAATTAAAAAATCTTTCATGCCGACGATCTTCCTTTCTTATCACGCTTGCGAGCAAGATTTGCATACATTGATCGGCTGATTGGACACTGGAAGTCACATTGCTCAGTGCCGGCGAGCATACACGAACCGTCAGAAGTCATGCCACAAGTGTCTAACGCTTCGTCGAATTCATCTTCGCCGTCGAGATCGTCGCCTGGATAATCTTCTTGCTCTGCATCGTTTTCGATATCCATCTACCACCTCCGTTTCAAATTCAATCGCATTCGCCTCATAACTTTTTTTGGGCGGTTCGACGTGAAAGTTTTTTGTTCAGTCTGCGAGCTTTCCGTCGGCGTTGCCTGTGGTTTTGTTTTTATCGCCGCGAAGATCTTCATTTTCTCTTCGAGTTGCTTTCCTAAACGCTCCATGTTCACCTTAAGCAGCGAGTAGGCGGCGAGCGCATAGTTCTCGCAATCGAGCCGTTCATTTTGTTTGCCCTCCGGAAGTACCCATTCCTGCGTCGGGAATCCCTTCACCCGTTTTATTTTTGGTTTCTCGCTCGTGAGTTCATCAAAATAATTCTGATCGCAATCGAAATTGAAGTGCATATACCCTGGCGTCGAGCCTGCGACGTTCTTTTGAATGTTCAAGCGTTCATAGATGAGCTGCTTACCGGCATCGACGCCGACCAGGACGAGCGGAGCGCGTACTTTTTTGTTGCGTGATTGCTTGATGAACGATTTCCCGAAGCCGCCGATGCCTTTGATGCCGAAGAACCGGGATCCCTTCTGTCGCTGGACATAAAGATACGCTTCCTGTGTGAAATGTCCTCCGGTATCGACACCGACCGCGAGGATCCCGCCGAGCATTCCGAATTTCGATTTGTAACCGTTCTCATATTCCCGTGGTTTAAAAATAAATGCGTCGGCTAAGTCCCAGGTCATCTTTTTCGCCGGCGAACCTGGTGCGACGTACTGATCAACGAACCAACTCTCGTCATTCAGTCCCCATCCTCGCACGACGACGGTCAAGCGATCATCGTTGACATCGAGTCCGACGGTCATGAAGATTACACCCATCGGAATTTTCGTATATGCTTCCCGCCGGCTCATCAGCGTATCACCGGCAAACTGATAGTTGATGTTCTCGACGTACGGCTCTCCGAAGACTGTCGTCACCACAACTTTCAATCGCTCCGGACGTTTTTCAGCTTTTAAGAACTCCTGTGCGATCGACTTCCACGACGACCAGGGGGAATAGAGGCGATTCAACTGAAACCCTGCATGGTTTTTTATCAGCGGATTTTGTTTCCTCCATTCGCATTGCTGCACCATCTCATTTTTGTACCGCTCGGCGATCGGCTGCTTGCAATTCGCGCACTCGTAATAAATCCATGACAGATTCTCTCGGTCGAACTTCAGCATTCCGGTCGAGAGATATGAGAACATTGACCGCGGGCCGAAAATTAAAATTTGATACGCTCTGCAAATCGGACAGGGCACATAACACAGACGCTTGTCGCTCATGTCCCACAGCGAGTCAATGCGCGAGAGTCCCTTGATGGTCGGCGTGCTCGTGTACGTGAACTTATGCCCGGGGAAATTTGCCGCCCGCTGTTTGGCCAGTTCGATCGGGTCCCCTGCCGTCCCGGCCGATGCCGGGTATTCGTCCACCTCATCAAAGAAAATTTCCTCCATCGACCAGGTGGAGAGCGACGACGGAGTGTTCGCGCCGGCGATGACGATGATTCCCCCTTGGTACTCTTTGTACAGGATCTCGTTTCCCTTTGTGCGCGTCAGCTGATCGTTCACCTTCGCCCGGATCGCCGCGTTGTCACGGATGAGGGGCCCGAGATGAATCTTGCTCCATCGTTTTGCTTTTTTATCGGTCGGTAGGACGTTGAGGATGTTTCCCTGATCTCTGTCGAGACGATAGCCGAGGCGGTTTTCAAGAATGGTCGTTTTCCCCAACCGTGCAGCCCACATAAGCGTCACTTCTTCGATTAAGGGATCGAGAAGGACGTCCATCGGCTCTTTTTGGTATGCCGCGCGTTCTACGCGATAAAGGCCCGGCTCATTTGCCGTCTCCGGGCTTAGCCACCGGTTTTCGTTTGCCCACTCGCTTACGGTTTTTTCCGGGGGCGGCAGTATTATCCCGAACAATTCCTTCATCTGCGTGATGAAGCTTTCCAAGCCGAGATAATTCTGTAATTCCGGTGCTGTAGATATCTGAGAAGAGTTCATTGATGCTGTTGGTTAGAATGAGTTCGCGCTCTCCGTAGGTTTCTTTCCCCTCGAGCTGCGGTGCGGTCCGTTTGGCAAACATCTTTCGGCGTTGTGTCATGATTCCCCACAGCTTTTGAAACACGGGAAGAACGGCATCGATCTGAACGAGCTTTCCGCTGCGCTCGGCAAGATCGTATTGCTTCAGCCGGGCCGCGGAGATCGTGTAAACACTTTTCGCTTTGAGTCCATCTTCCCCGCCGGCGCGCAAGAGTGCAATTTGTTTCTGATTATACTGCTCGCGCCACTGGACGCACGCGACGATATCGTATTCACCCCGCCCTTCCCTCGGCATTCCGAATTCCGTGACCCATTTGACCAGGGTGCGCGGCTCGATACCGAAGACGAGCGCCATTTGTTGAGCTGTGGCAAATTTTTTCTTATTGGATTGCGCGGCCATTAATAAGAATCTAAGAGATAAATTAACTCGTGCATGTTGAGAACAATGCCCGAGAAAATTTTATACATCAATTCGGGTTCCTCCGGTTGCTGCATGAGAACATAGACTTTTTTACCCTGGCCAGCCATCCAACCGGCTTCAGTATGCGCGCTTCTGCCACAAGGAAGAACAAGCACGCAGGTATCCGCCCATTTCATCGCATCGAAGTCATTTTTGAAGCCGCGAGCGGCGATTGGATGGATCAAGGCAGTTCGATATTCATCTCGCCTCCAATTTCGCCACGCGGGATCGATCTCACTCCATCTAAATCCGAAATCTCCTTCTTTAGGGTTCTTGAAATCATACACTTCATGGCCCACACTCCGCAAAGAGGCTACCACTATGGATGACTGATCGTTTCTCCAACTACTTGCTACATATATTTTTTTCATTTGATTGCCAGAAAAAGAGTGAAGTTCATGTCCTTGTCGATCACCGTGACATCATTGAAACCGACCTCCCTCAACATTTTGTAGTTGTCCTCGTACGCTCGCAGCGGCATGATCCCGCGCAGTGAATCGTCTTTGTTCAACACCGACTCCGGAGAAAGTCCTTCCTTGATCTTATAGGCGTTGATATACTGTTTCATCATGTCGGAGGCGGTTGGCGAATCCTCCGCGCACTTCTCGTACCAGAAGAACGCAGCGCCGCTATTGAGACACTGATAGACGTTCCGGAGCAATGCTTCGCGCAGTTCCTTTTTTACAAATTGCACGACGAGAGACGCAACAATGAGATCGTATTTGTTGATGAAGAAAAATTTCGTTACATCCAGGCAACGGATGTTGTAGGTCGTTCTCGGTTTTGTCCGATTGTGGAATCGTTTCTTCAGTTCTTCCGTCATCTCCTCGGAGTGATCAACCATATCCACCGTGACGGCCTTTCCCTTGTTGTGCCAGACCACTTCCAGCACGCTCCGGCCCGTTGCGCTGCCAATATCGAGATAGCACGAGCCGTTTTCGATAAAGAACTGAGACATGAAGCCGATCTTTTCCATCACGCGAAGGTAATTTGGGATGCTTTTGCGGACGTGTTCGTCGAAATGCTTCGGCACTTTTCCCCCGAACGTCATCCATCGCTCGATATCGAGACCATCATCTATTGCACGCTTAGGCATTCTACCCCCAATTTTTTGTATTCGGCTATTGTTTTGGGATTGGATTCGATCGCTAAGAACCGATCCTTCGAATGATTTGATTGAATTCCATCGATGAACATCCTCTTTTTGAAGAGATGCGGCGGCAAATTCATGTTATTAAAGTATGATTCGTCGGGATACCAGTCTGTCGAGTCAACAATATGCGCGAGCGTTAAGGCTCGATATCGCGCTGGCCGCGCTGTGATCAGGATCGTATAATGCGGCTTAACGAGATCGATCAGCTCCCGGCGATAGACCTCACGCTCGATCTGTTTCGTAAATGGCGCGGCTTTCTTTTCTGAATTTGAGACAAGCGTATAGTTTAGATCGAGAAGAATGATTGTTTTCATGATCTGCTCATCAAAAAATAAATGACGGCGATCACTGCCATGTAGATGAGAGCTACCGGCCACAAACCAATCGGCCGCTCCCAGTTCGGCATTTCCAAATACGTTTGTTTATTTTTCATTCAAGATGCCTTCCTTCTGATTTTTATCTTTTAATTCTTGATTCATCACTGCTTTGATCCTCTTTCGAAGCTTCTTTCTGATCTGAATTCGCCCTCGCATGAGCATGCTGTGCTTTAGAAGTTCGTCGAGGGTCCCTTTTCGCGTGCGCTTGACTATCATTTTATTTGCCGATGATTTTGAAATCCGGATTCGTGGGGAACGTCACGCCCGACAGATTGCACCAGCGGACGTCCAGCGATTGGAGATTCGTGGGGAACGTCACGCCCGACAGATTGCACCCGTGGA
>Ga0265336_10001479_pt1 | contig 10670 bp, 8 predicted proteins | sample 42119metaG_FD_193583 | JGI IMG/M metagenome (GOLD analysis project Ga0265336, IMG submission 193583) | Rhizosphere microbial communities from Carex aquatilis grown in University of Washington, Seatle, WA, United States - 4-21-19 metaG | ecosystem: Host-associated > Plants > Roots > Rhizosphere >...
TCGAGGACGGCGTCGGAAATCTGGTCGGCCATCTTGTCCGGATGGCCCTCGGTGACCGACTCGGACGTGAACGAAAAGGCGCGACCCGGCATCGCGAAAAGGCTAGCTGAGCGCACCGACGCTACACGTCGGCCGGGGTGACGCCTGGGTCTACGGGCCGACGGCCAGCGAGAACGGGTCGACCTGGTTTCGTGCGATCGTCACGACCTCGCCGCCGCCGCGCGGGACCTTCCGCACCGTCCCGTTCAAGAGGTTGCCCCAGTAGACGTACGCGCTGTCCACCGCCAACGCGAGAGGGCCCGGCTGGCTGCTGGCGAGGATCGTGACTTTGCCGCCGCCGACCGGCACCTCCTTGATGGAGTCGCCCCAATAGTCGGCCCAGTAGACGTGCGAACCGTAGACCGCGACCGACGTGGGACCGTCGTCGGTGGCGAGCGTGGTCACTGTGCCGCCGCCGACCGAGACCTTCTTCACCTTCCCCGAGTCGGTGGTCCAGAAGACGTTCTTGCCGTCCACTGCCACGGCGTTCGGGTAGTAATCGCCGGAAGCGAGCGTGGTGACTCGGCCGCCGCCGACCGGAACTTCCTCCACCGTCCCGCCCCGAGAGTTGACCCAGTAGACGTGCGCGCCGTTCACCGCGACAGCCCCGGGGCCAGCCTGGCCGGTCGCGAGCGTGGTCACGTTGCCCCCGCCGACAGGGACCTCGTTGACGGTCCCGCCGTAGTAGTCGACCCAGTAGACATGCGTGCCGTTGACCGCCACGTCCCAGGGGCCCTTCTGGCCGCTCGCGAGGGTGGTCACGGGGCCACCGCTGAGCGGAGCCTCGTTCACCGTCCCGTGGTCCCGATCGACCCAGTAGACGTGCGTGCGGTCCACCGCCAGCGAGCGAAGCCCCTTCACGTGCAATCCGCTCGCGAATGTCGTCACGCAGCCGCCCGTGCGCGAAACGGCGTTCACTGCCCCGCCGTCCGCGGAGACGTCCCCCCAGTAAATGTGCGGGGACGGTCCGGCGCTGCAGCCTGCGAGGCTGAGACTCGCAAAAGCGCCAACCGGATCGCTGGCGATGAGCGACGTGTAGTTGTTCGCTCCAGCCGTCCGCGGCGCGTAGGTGACGCGGACCCAACACGACTGCTTTTCGCCGATGTTCCGTCCTGTGCACTTGTCGGACGTGATCGAGAACGCCGACGACCCGGCCAGGGTGATCGTCAGCCGTCCGGACCCCGTCGGCGTCGAGTTCGAGAGCCTGAATTCCTTCGACACAGCCGCACCGCCGCGGGTCGCCCGTAGGACGGCGGACGGGATACTCGGTCCTTCCGATGACTGTGACCATCTGAGCCAGGCGCTCTTCGCCTGGCCGACGAGTCGCGTGAGGGTCCAGGCATGAGTGGTTGTTCCACCGACGAGGATTTTCCCGTCAGCTTGCAGCGCCAGACTCGACACTCCTCCGCCCAGGTGCACGACGCCTCCGGACCCGAAGGACTTGTCCACCCGACCGTCCGGCAGAAACCCGACGATGCGGTTCCCGGCGGCGGCGATGAGGATCTTCCCGTCGGCCCGCACGACTATGGCGCCACCAGCGATCTTCACGACGCCGTTCGTCCCAAACGTCGGGTCGAAGCGACCGTTCGCCGTGAACCGGGCGAGCACCGAGCCTGCGACGATGATCTTGCCGCGCTGGAGGGCAGGCGGCCCGCCCTCGTATTGGAGCTCCCACGGGCTGATCACCTTGCCTGTGCCGTGCGTTCCGAAGGTGGTGTCGAGGGAACCGCTGCTCAGGTACCGCGCGAGCACCATGTACGTGTTGTCATCGCCGTGACCGTCGCCGAACCCGGTCCCGCTCGCCACGATCTTCCCGGACGGCAGAACGGCGATCCCGGCAAGTTCGTCGATGCCGGAGAACCACGTTTCCACAACGCCGTGGTGGCCGAAGCTCTGGTCGGGCGCGCCGGCGGGCGTATACCGGGCGAGAATGAAACTGGTCCCCTCACTGAATGGGTCCCCGTAGTCGCTCCCGGCCGCCACGATGCTCCCGTTGGGAAGGACGGCGACCGCGTCGGCGGACGCTCCGTAGTAGAAATGCCCAGGTGTCGTCGTGATGCCGTTCGTGCCGAAGCTTGCGTCCGGAGAGCCGTTCGCGTTGTAGCGCGCCACCATGATCTCGGAGGATTCGGAGCCTCGGCCCCGGGCGCCGGCGACGACGATCTTCCCGTCTTTCTGGAAGGCAACTGCGCTCAGAAAGCCTCCCGCCGCGACGTACCCACCGTCGCCGAAGGTCGGATCAGGCGCGCCGCTCGGCAGATACCGGGCAAGCGAGGAGCCGCCGACGACGACGATCTTCCCATCGGGCTGGACAGCGATCCCCCTGGTCGCCGGGTGGTCCGCGCTGGGACTGTAGGTGACGATCCCACCACTCCCGAAGGAGCGGTCGAGGCTGCCCGGCGGAGGGGAGCCCGCCGCGGCCTTTCCCTGCCCGACCGCGGGAGCTACGAGCGTGACGACTCCCGCCACCACCGCCGCACCGAATACCCACCGCGCGCGTTTCATCTGGTCCCGATGATGCGCCGGTCCGACCCCCGAGTCAAGCGCCCGTCTAGGGGCCGAGGGCCAACGCGACGGGCGACTCGTACGCCTCGGTCGCGGCCGCGAGGATGGTCACCGGCCCGCCGCCGATCGGAACCTTCCTCACACTCCCCGTGTCGCTGACATTGACCCAGTAGACATTCCTGTCGTCCGCCGCCACCGACCAGGGCTCGCTCTGGTCGCCGGCGAGCGTCGTCACCGTGCCGCCGCCGACCGGAACCTCGTTCACCGTCCCGGTTCCACCGTCGAACGAGTCGTAGTTGGCCCAGTAGACGTGCGTACCGTGCACCGCCACCGAGTGAGGCAGCTTCTGGCCGGTCGCGAGGGTCGTGACGCTGCCGCCGCCGATCGGAACCCGGTTCACTGTCCCACTGACGGAGTCGGTCCAGTAGACGTACGTGCTGTCCACTGCAACCGAGTTAGGGCCGTTCTGGCCGCTCACGAGGGTGGTTACGCTTCCGCCGCCGACCGGAACCTCCTTCACCGCCCCACCGCTGATCCAGTACACGTGCGTGCTGCCCGCGGCGACGGAGCCGGGGTAGCTCTGTCCGCTCGCGAGGGCAGTCACCGGGCCGCCGCCGACAGGAACCTCGTTCACCGTCCCCTTAGCGGCGTCGGCCCAGTAGACGTGAGTGCCGCGCACCACCAGTGAGAAGGGATAGTTCAGCCCGCTCGCGAGTGTGATCGTGCTGCCACCGCTTATCGGAGCCTGATGCACCGCCCCACCGCTGATCCAGTAGACATTCGTAGCGTCCACCGCCACCGCCACGGGGCTATGCGGGTCGCCCGCAAGCACCGTCACCGTGCCGCCACCGCGTGAGATCGCGTTCACCGATCCGCCGCCGAAGTTTGTGCCGACCCAGTAGACGCGGCCGGCCGGACCGATGTTTCGACCCGAGAGGCTGAGCCTCGCGGCCACCCCGTCCTCACCGGTAGCCCGGAGCGTCGCGCGGTCGCCTCTCGGAGCCCCCAGCGGGTCGTAGGCGACGCCGACCCAACACGACAGCTTCTGGCCGATGCTCTTCGCCGTGCAGCGGTCAGACGTGATCGAGAACGCCGACGAGCCGGTCAGGCTGATCGCGAGCTTCCCGGACTTCGCCGCGCTCGAGCTCCCGAGCCTGAACCCGCGCGACACCTCCGAACCGCCGTCGACCGCTCCGAAGCCGTAGGACCCGATGGTCGGTCCTCCCGCCGACCGTGACCACCCGAGCGACGCAGACGCGGCCTTCCCCTGGCCGACCGCCGGAACGACGAGCGCGACGACGCCCGCCACCGCCGCCGCACCGAAGACCCACCGCGTGCGCTTCATTCGGTTCCTCCCACAGTCACCAAACGTGACCCGAGCTTACTCCTCCGTCGGCGCCCTGCCCATCAGGCCGGCGACGAGATCGCCGAGGCTTTGGCCGGAGAGAACCGCGCACACGCCTTCCGTGATCGGCAGCTCGACGCCGAGCCGGTGCGCGAGGTCGCGGAGGATCGGGGCGGTCGTCAGGCCTTCGACCGTCTCCCCGATCTCTGCCACCGCCTGCTCGGGCGTGAGTCCCTGCGCGATGAGCTCGCCGGCGTGGCGGTTGCGGCCGTGGCGGCTCCAACACGTCACGACGAGGTCGCCGATGCCCGCAAGACCGGCGAACGTCTCCTTCTGCGCGCCCGCCGCCTCGCCGAGGCGCGTCATCTCCGCGAGCCCGCGGGCGATGAGCGACGCCTTCGCGTTGTCGCCGAGCCGCAAGCCGTCGACGCCGCCCGCCGCGAGCGCGATGACGTTCTTCGCCGCGGCGCACAGCTCGACGCCGACGAGATCCGGGTTGACGTAGACGCGAAAGAGCGTCGAGCTGAGTGCGTGCTGGAGCTGCCCCGCGAGAAAACCGTCCTCGCTCGCGATCACCGCCGCGGTCGGCAGGCCCGCCGCGATCTCCTCCGCCATGTTCGGGCCTGAGAGCACGGCGACCGAGCGGCCACGCACCCGCGTCGAGAGGCGCTCGCCCGTCGCAGGGTCGAGCCCCTTCGCGAGGCTCAGAACGGGCGCGTCGCCCGGCAGCGCCTCGACGACGTCACCGAACGCGGCGCTCGGGACGGCCGCGACGATGACGTCGACGTCCGCGGGAGCGTCGGCGAGCGCGACTGCCTCTGCGGCGCTCAGATCGACGTGCTGGAGGTGTCGCGGGTTCCAGCCGGTCTCGGCGATCGCCTTCGCCTGCTCGGCGGTGTGGCACGCGAGGACGACCTCGTGCTCCCGATCGAGGAGGAGCCGCGTGAACGCCGTCCCCCACGCACCCGCACCGACGACGAGAAACCGCATCTCAGGATCGTTTCACGAAGTCGATCGAGACCGGCACGCCCTCGAGGCCGAACTTCTCCCGCAGCTGGTTCTCGACCCAGTAGCCGTAGTCGCGCGTCACGAGGCCCGGGTCGTTGACCGAGAAGCGGAAGCGCGGCGGGCGCACGCGAACCTGCGCGCCGTACAGGAGATTCAGGCGGCGGCCGCGCTTGCCGCTCGGCGGCTGCCGCGCCTCGCGCAGCTCGCCGAGCGCGCGGTTCAGCTCCGGGGTCGGGATCCGCGAGACGTGCCGGTCGAACAGCTCTGCGATGCCGTCGAGGAGCCGCTCGAGCCCGCGGCCGGAGTGCGCGGAGATCGCGACGAACGGCGGCCGCTGGCGTAGGCGCCGGCGAAAGAGGCCGCGCATCTCCTCAAAGTCGATCGTCGTCTCGTCCCACTTCGCAAGCACCATCAGTGTCGAGCAGGCGGCGTGCCGCGCGACGTCGGCGACGGCGATGTCCTGCTCCACAACACCTTCGGACGAGTCGATGAGGACAAGCGCGACGTCGGCGCGCTCCGCCGCCTCGATCGAGCGGAGCTCGGAGTAGTACTCGACCCCCTGCCGGTGACGGCGCTTGCGGCGCAGGCCGGCGGTGTCGATGAGGACGAACGTCCGGTCACCGCGCACGAGCACCGTGTCGACGGAGTCCCGCGTCGTGCCCGGGATCTCGCTCACGATGACGCGCTCGCGACCGAGGAGCGCGTTGACGAGGCTCGACTTCCCGACGTTCGGGCGGCCGAGGATCGCGACGCGAATCGCGTCGTCGGGCAGCTGCGGCCGCCCTTCGGGGGCGAGCCGCTCGAGCTCCTCGATGATCGAGTCGAGCAGGTCGCCGGTGCCGTTCCCGTGCAGGCCGGAGACCGGGATCGGGTCGCCGAGGCCGAGCTTGTGCAGCTCGAGCATCAGCGGCTCGTGGACCGGGTCGTCGATCTTGTTGGCGAGCAAAAAGACGGGCTTACGGGACTCGCGCAGGATCTGAGCGACCTCCTCATCACCCGGCGTCACCCCGGCGCGCGCATCGACGACGAAGAGGACGAGATCCGCCTCGCCGATCCCGTCGCGCGCCTGCGCGGCAATCGCCTGCGTGAGCGGCGTCTGATCGGCGATGTCGATGCCGCCCGTGTCGAGCAGGACGAAGCGCTTGTTGAGCCACTCGCACACGATCTCCTTGCGGTCGCGCGTCACGCCCGACGTCTCGTGGACGACGGCGTCGCGCGTCTCCGTCAAGCGATTGATGAGCGTCGACTTGCCGACGTTCGGGAAGCCGACGATCGCGACCACGCCGAGGAGCGGCGGCGGCGGCGTTGCCTCGAGGTTCTCGTCGTCGTCGATCATGGCAGCACCACGTCGCGGGGACGACCAGCGTCGTGCTGGACGACGAGCCAGTCCCAGAGCCGGCGCAGCTCGCGCTCGATCTCGAGCGACGCCTGGCGGTAGCCCTTGCCGCCGGGCGGAACATGGTCGAAACGCATCGGCTCTCCCCAGACCATGGAGACCGGCCGGAAGTTACCGGGCTTCCACTGCTGCGAGCCGTGAACCGCCGCGCAGACGACCGGCACGCCCTCCTGCACGGCGACCATCGCGGCGCCGGGCTGAACGTGTCCAGGAACGCCGTTCTTCTGCCGCGTCCCCTCGACGAAGACCCCGAGCGCCTCTCCCTCGTGGACGACCTCGCGCATCCGGCGCACCGCATCGCGATCGGACTCGCCGCGGCGAACGGAGATCGTCCCGAAGGCGCGGATGAACTCGCCGAGCCCCGGAACCCGGTGCGCCTCGACCTTCGCGAGGAAGTAGAGCGGGCGCGGAGTCGCCCAGGCGACGCACGGGATGTCGATCCAGCTGAAGTGGTTGAACGCGAGGACGACGCCGCCGCCGGGCACGCGCTCGGCTCCGTACGTGCGAAGCCGCGTGGCGATCGCGGCGGCGCCGCCGAACACCATCCGGCCGGCCGGCCAGAGAACGTCGTGCGAGTTCACGCCGGAGTTCGTTCGTGGACGAGCGCCTCGATCCGGTCGACGACGTCGCCGACCTCGAGGCTCGTCGTGTCGATCTCGACCGCATCGGGCGCGGGCTGCATCCGTTCGGCGTCCTTCTTGTCGCGCTTCTTGATGTCGGTCGCGAGCGCGTCGGCGCCGATTCCCGGACGCTCTGCAGCTCTCCGCAAAGCGCGGATGTCCCGGTCGGCGACGAGATAGACCTTCACCTCGGCGTCCGGCGCGACGACGGTGCCGATGTCCCGCCCCTCGATCACGACGTCCCCGTCGCGACCGAGTTCGCGTTGCCGCTCGCGCATCACCTCGCGCACGCCGGGATGGCGGGCGACGACGGGAACCATGCGGTCGATCTCGGCCTTCCGAATCGAGGCCGTCACGTCGATGCCGGTGATCCAGACACGGTCGTTGTCGTCGAACCGCACCGGCTCCTTCTGAGCGAGCAGCCCGAGCGCGTCGGCGTTACCGAGATCGAGGCCGCGCTGCATCGCAAGCCATGTGAGCGCGCGGTACATCGCGCCGGTGTCGAGGTAGCGGAAGCCAAGCCGCTCGGCGAGCGCGCGCGCCACAGTGCTCTTGCCCGCTCCCGCAGGCCCGTCGATCGCAACGATCAAGGTCTGACTACACCTTCCAGAAGGTCGTAGAAGCCGGGGAAACTTATAGCCGCCGTGTCGGCTCCCTCGATCGCGACGCCCTCACGCGAGGCGAGCCCGGCGATGGCGGCGAGCATGGCGATCCGGTGGTCGCCGCGCGCGTCCATCTTCCCGCCGCGGAGCCGCGTCGGGACGCCGGTGATCGTCCAACCGTCCTCGCGCGAGTGGATCCGGGCGCCGAACGCCTGCAGCCCGTCGGTCACCGCTTCGATGCGGTCGGTCTCCTTCACGCGCAGCTCGGCCGCGCCGCGTACGACCGTCTCGCCGCGCGCGTGCGAAGCGAGGAGTGCGACGAGCGGCAGCTCGTCGATGAGTGACGGGACTTCCTCGGCCGTGATCTCCGTCGCGATGAGCTCTCCCGGCTGTACCTGCACCGACGCGACAGGCTCACGGCCGACGCGGTCGCGGTTGAAGACCGAGACGCGGGCGCCCATGCGCGCGAGCACGTCGAGGAGACCGGCTCGCCGCGGGTTGACGCCGAGGTCGTGGATCGTGATGTCGCTGCCCGCGATGAGCGCCGCCGCAACGAGCAGCGGCGCCGCGGAGGAGAAGTCTCCCGGGACCGCGACCTCGCCGAGGCGCAGCGCTCCTGCCGGCTCGACGGTGACGCTCTGTCCGCGGCGCCGTACTCGCGCCCCCGCGGCCTCGAGCATGAGCTCGGTGTGGTCGCGCGTCGGGACGCGTTCGATCACGGTCGTCGTGCCCGCGGCGTTGAGCCCGGCGAGGAGGATGGCCGACTTCACCTGCGCGCTCGGGACTTCCGGGTCGAGCTCGGCGGCTCGCAGCGCGCTCGAGCCGTGGACGACGAGCGGCGCGTGGCCGTCCGTCGTCTCCACGTGGGCGCCGAGGCGGCGCAGCGGCTCGGCGATCCGCTCCATCGGCCGTGCGCTGAGCGACTCGTCGCCGGTCAGCGTGAACTCGCCGTTTTGGCCCGCGGCGATGCCGGCGAGCAGGCGCATCAGCGTCCCGGAGTTCGCGCAGTCGACGGTTCCGGCGAGCAGGCCGCGCAAGCCGACGCCGTGCACGACGAGCTCGTCCTCGGCAGCCCACTCGATCTCGACGCCGAGTTCCCGCATGCCGTCGACCGTCGCCTGCGTGTCGCCCGAGCGCCCGAAGCCGGTCACGCGCGTCTCCCCCTCGCAGATCGAACCGATGAGCACCGCTCGGTGGGAGATCGACTTGTCGCCCGGCACGGCGACATGGCCGACGACGGCCACTGCAGGCTCGACGCGCACGCGATTACCCGATCGTGCGTCCCATGAGGGACGCGAAGGCGCGGATCTCGTCCGCGAACTCGCCGAACTCGGACGTCGGGATCTGCTGCGCCGCATCGCAGAGTGCTTCTTCGGGCCGCGGGTGCACCTCGACGATAATCCCGTCGGCGCCAGCCGCGACGGCGGCACGCGCGAGCGGCAGGACGAGCTCGCGGCGGCCGGCCGGATGGGACGGGTCGACGATGACGGGCAGGTGCGTCTCCTGCTTGAGGACGGGAATCGCGCTGATGTCGAGCGTGAACCGCGTCGACGTCTCGAACGTCTTGATCCCGCGCTCGCAGAGGATCACCTCGGAGTTCCCCTCCTTGACGATGTACTCCGCCGCCATGAGCAGGTCCTCGACGGTCGACGAGAGGCCGCGCTTCAGCAGTACCGGCTTCCGGGCGCGCCCGACCTCGGACAGGAGCGAGAAGTTCGACATGTTGCGGGCGCCGATCTGGATCACGTCGGTCGCCTCGACGACGGCTTCGACGTGGCGCGGGTCCATGAGCTCCGTGACGAGCGGCAGGCCGGTCTCCTCGCGCGCCTCCTTGAGGATCTCGAGCGCCTCGTCGCCGAGCCCCTGGAACGCGTACGGCGACGTGCGCGGCTTGAACGCGCCGCCGCGGAGCATCGTCACGCCCTGCGCCGCCACGCACCGCGCGGTCTCGAGCGTCTGCTCGCGCGTCTCGACGGTGCACGGGCCGGCGATGAAGCCGAAGTACCCGTCGCCGATACGCCGGCCGCGCACCTCGATCACCGTCGGATCGGGAGACAGCTCGCGGGAGACGAGCTTGTACGGCTTGAGGATCGGCAGCACCTGCTCGACGCCGGCGAACCCTTCGAGCGGCAGCGTCGCGAGCAACTCGCGCTCGCCGATCGCGCCGATCACCGTCGCCTCGCGGCCCGGCGTGACGAACGCGGAGCAGCCCGCCTCCTCGAGACGTGCGACGACCTCGTCCACCTGCTCAGGCGTGGCGCTCGCTCCCATCACGATGAGTAGCTCGGGTGCTCCGGTAACGGCCATTGGCGCTTCGAAGCGTACCCCGGTATCCTCGGCGTCAATGCAGCAGGCCCCCAACAGCTGGTGGTGGAAGCCCGAGCGGTAGCCCGGCCGTGTAGCCGCGCCCGCTCTTCGAGACCTCCCGCCGGGAGGTCTTTTCGTATCGTCGTCAGACCGTTACCAGGAGCCCAGATGACCGACAGCAAACCGACAGTCTTCTCCGGAATCCAGCCCACGGGCCGCAAGACGCTGGGTAACTACAGCGGCGGCTTCCGCCAGTACGCGCAGACGCAGGAGACGCACGACGCGTTCTTCTGCATCGTCGACCTCCACTCGATCACCGTCGAGTACGACCCCGCCGTGCTCCGCGAGACCACGCTCGACCTCGCGGCAATGCTCTTCGCGACGGGGCTCGACGCCGAGCGGTCGACGGTCTTCTGCCAGAGCCACGTGCAGGCGCACTCCGAGGCGGCGTGGCTCTTGTCGGCTGTCGCGAGCTACGGCCAGTTGGGCCGCATGACGCAGTTCAAGGAGAAGTCCGACCGGCACGATTTCGTCTCGGCCGGCCTCTTCACGTATCCCGTCCTCATGGCGGGCGACATCCTCCTCTACCAGACGAATCTCGTCCCGATCGGCGACGACCAGCGCCAGCACCTCGAGCTCGCGCGCGACATCGCCGAGCGCTTCAACTTCCGTTACGGCGACACGTTCACGGTGCCGGAGGGCAGGTTCCCGGAGGTCGGCGGGCGCATCATGGACTTGCAGGAGCCGACGAACAAGATGTCGACGTCGCTCTCGACCGAGCAGGGCGCCGTGTACCTCGACGACGCACCCGACGCGATCCGCAAGAAGTTCAAGTCGGCGGTGACCGA
>Ga0265336_10001485_pt1 | contig 10650 bp, 7 predicted proteins | sample 42119metaG_FD_193583 | JGI IMG/M metagenome (GOLD analysis project Ga0265336, IMG submission 193583) | Rhizosphere microbial communities from Carex aquatilis grown in University of Washington, Seatle, WA, United States - 4-21-19 metaG | ecosystem: Host-associated > Plants > Roots > Rhizosphere >...
CGGTTCGCCCGCGGAGGAGACCATGAAGTCGACGCGCGCGTAGTCCCTGCACCCGCAGGCCGAGAAGGCGGTCTCGGCCGACGCCCTGACCCTTGCGGCCAGGCCATCATCGAGGGGCGCCGGGGCCAGGTATTCGGTCATCCCCTTCGTGTACTTGCTTGTGTAGTCGTAGACTCCGGACTTCGGCCTGACCTCGACAATCCCCATCGCCCGGCCCTTGAGGATACCGACGGAGAGCTCCCGCCCCACGATGCGGCGCTCGACGATCCACGATCCGGACGTGATCCCCGCGAGCGCCGCTCCGATGGCGGCCTCGTCGTCGGCGATGCGCAGGCCGACGCTGCTCCCCTCGTTGTTGGGCTTCACGACGACACGGGGGCCGAGGCGCCGCACGACGTCACCCGCCGCGGGCGTCGAGCCCGCTTCAAACTCGATGCCGTCGACCACGGGTACCCCCAGCGCCGCGACCGTCCTCTTGGTCAGCGCCTTGTCCATCGTGAGGGCACTGGAGCTCGCGTCGCATCCCGCATACACGCCCCCCGCAATGTCGATGAGCCGCTGCATCCCGCCGTCCTCCCCGAAGGTGCCGTGGAGCGTCGAGAAGACGACATGGGACTGCGGGTCATAGCCGTCCGGAAGCGCCTCCGCGACGACGGCGAAGAGCCGTGTCGTGAACGAGCGCGCCAGTGCGCTGGCGCACGCCGCCCCGGATGCCGCCGAGACCTCGCGCTCGGCGGAGGTCCCCCCCGCGAAAACCGCTATGACCGGAGCTTTCATAAGATGTCCCGCCAGTCCTTCCCGTAGAGGAGCACCTCGGGCTCCAGGTCGACCCCCTTCGCCAGGCGCACGCCCTCCCTGACGCGGCGAACCAGTTCCAGCACGTCGGCGCTGGTGGCCTCGCCGCAGTTGATGACAAAGTTCGCGTGCACCCGGGAGACCTCGGCTCCCCCCACCCTCACCCCCTTGAGCCCGCTCTCCTCGATAAGCCGGCCGGCGGATGCGCCGGGAGGGTTCTTGAACATGCACCCCGCGCTAGGCTCTCGCGGCTGCGACTCGTGGCGCTTCTTGCGGTAGTCGTCGATCTGGCGCCCGACGCTCGCGGAGTCCGAGACGGACATCGAATGCAGGACCGCCCCGAGCGCGATGGCATCCCTGAGCTCGGCGCAGACCCGGTAGTCCACGCGCAATGCGGACCGGGGCAGGTTGTGGATCTCGCCGTCCATCGACATGATGCGGACCTCGTCCACGACGTCGAAGATCCAGCCCCCCATGGCCCCGGCGTTCATGCGAAGGGCGCCCCCGACGCTCCCGGGGATGCCCTCGAGGAATTCAAAGCCGCCGATCCCGGCCGAGGCGGAGAGGCCGCAAAGGTTCTTCAGGCGCAGCCCGGCGCCGACCCGCACCCGCCCGTCGGGAAGGACCTCAAACCCGGACCAGTACCGCTGTGAGAGCGAGACGATGAGCCCGTCGACCCCCTCGTCGGGCACGAGGAGGTTTGATCCCCGGCCCAGCATGAACACCGGCACGCCCTCCTTGCGGGCCTTGTGCAAGAGCGCGCGCAGGTCATCCTCCGATGCCGGCTCGGCATAGAGGCGCGCGGCCCCACCCACCCGGATGGTTGTCTTCGTGGCGAGGGGCTCCTCGCGCGTGAGGTTCGCCCTCTTCGAAAGCAGGGGCCGGATCTCGTCCGCGAAGCGGTCCCAGCGCTGGGCGAGGGCGATTCCCACCCGGAAGGCATCTATAGACGCCCGGGCCGCCCGGTCGATGTCGCCGGCGCCCACAAAGGCGATGACGTCGCCCGGCCTGGCCTCGCGCACGAGCGCGGGAATGCTGCCGGAGGGATCGCCCGGGAGGTAGGAAACCGACAACAGCGGGGACCACCTCTTTATCTCCGCGTAGATGTCCGCGGTCGTGCCCCCCGAGGCCGGGGCCTCACCGGCAGAATACACGTCAAGGAGATGCACGACATCCGCCAGGGAGAGCGAGGCCGCGAATTCCGACTTGAACCGGGCGGTCCGGGTGTGGCGGTGGGGCTGGAAAACGACAATGAGCCGGCCCCCGAGCGCCAGCCTGCCGCGCAGGCTCGGCAGGAGCGCGCGTATCTCCGACGGATGATGGGCGTAGTCCTCCATGACCGTCAGCCCGCCCTCCTCCATCAGGACCGCCTGGCGGCGGCGGACGCCGGGGTAATCGGCGAGCAACCCCCGCTCGGGTTCCACCCCCATCAGCTGGGCCGCGGCGAGCGCAGCCGTGGCGTTTGACGCATTGAAGTCCCCGACGGTGCCGACCAGGACCTCCGCGGCCTTGAAGCGGCCAGCGAGCCTCAGGGTCATCCTTCCCTCCTTCTCTGCCACAAGGGTTCCGGAAAAGCTGCCGCTGCGGCCAAACGTCGCGGCGGCCGGGGCGATCCTCAATGAAATCGGGCACGCATCGCTCACCAGCACCGTGCCCCGCGTCCGGGCGCAAAGGGCGACAAAGGCCGCTTCGATCTCGGCCGGGCTCCGGTAGCGGTCGGGATGATCCCAGTCGAGGTTCACGAGGACCGTAATTTCCGGGGAGAACTCGTTGATCGTGCCGTCGCTCTCGTCCACCTCGGCGACCAGCCACTCGTTTGAGCCCACGGCGGCCGGCGGGGTCGAATCATTGAAGAGCCCCCCGGCCACGTAGCCCGCCGGAAACCCGGCCCGTCCGAGCGCCGTGACGAGCATGGCGGTGGTGGTCGTCTTGCCGTGCGAGCCGCAGACGGCGACGAGCCTCTTGCCCCGGGCCACCTCCGCAAGCATCTCCCCGCGCCGGACCGAGGGGATACCCATCTGGGCCGACGCGACCAGGGCCGGATGGGATTCCGGGATTGCCGAAGAGCGGACGACAAGGTCGCAACCCTGCGGAATCGGCCCTACGGCGACGCCTCCCGCAGAAAGCAGCGCGGCGACCTCGGGGGCAAGCGAATCGTCCTCACCGGAGACCTCCCAGCCCGAACGCGATAGGTAGATGGCGAGCGGCGCGACACCCATTCCGCCGACGCCCAGGCAGTGGATGCGGCGGATCGCGCGGCCGAAAACGTGCGGGAGGTTCGTCGGCCTCATGCTACGGCTTCCTGCTGCGCGCCCTGCTCGTGCTGGACACCCGTGCGCGCCATCTCCTCCAGGTCGGTCAGCATGAGGTCGAGGGAATTGGCGCGATCCATGCGCTTGAGGTTCCCCCGGAACTGCCTCAGCAGCCAGTCGTTGAAGGCGAGCTCGACCACCTCGTCATAGAGCGTGCCGAGTGCAGCCTGCTCAACGACAAGGCCTCCGCCCTGCCGCTCGAAGAACGAGGCATTTGCACGCTGGTGGTCCGAGGCCGCGTGGGGAAAGGGGACTAGGATGGCGGGCACCTCGCAGCGAATGAGCTCGGCAAGCGTGCCGGCCCCCGCCCTCGAGACGACGAGGTCGGCCGCGGAGAGCAGCTCCGCGATCCTGTCGCAGAACGGCACGAATACGGACCTGACCGGGCGGCCCGTCTTGGAGCGAAGGACGATGGTCTCGGCATCTCCCTTGCCCAAGCCGGTCACGCAGTAGAGCTGGATGCCTTCGAACGCCAGGGCCTCGAGCCTCGAGCGGGACCAGGCGTTTAGCGCCGAAGCGCCCTGGCTGCCGCCAAGGATCACCAGAACCTTCTGCTTCGGGTCAAGGCCCAGGGCCTCCCGGGCGGAGGGCGTCGGGATCCGCACGATTTCGCTGCGCACGGGCAGGCCTGCGTGGCGGGTCAAAGACGAGCGCACCCCCGGGACCCGGATCCCGATGGGCACGTACACGCGTTCCGCAAACCGCCCCAGCACGCGAATTGCAAGTCCCGGGACGCGGTTCGCCTCGTGGAGAGCGACCGGTATCCCGCGCAGGCGCCCGGCCAATACGGCGGGCGCCGAGGTGAACCCCCCGAACCCCACAACCGCGTCAGGGGGCGCCGACCGGATCAGTCTCGAGCAGAACCTGAAGGCCGCGACCTGCGAGGTGACGAAGCGGGCCATCCTCACCGGATGCCACGAGAATCCCGAACCGGGCATCCGCTCAAATCTCAAGTTGGGATACTTTTCTGCGAGCCGGCCATCCACCTTCTTCATGCTGATGAGCAGCCTCACCTCGTGGCCCCGCGCTAGGAGGCCCTCGGCCAGGGATATCCCGGGAGAGAGGTGCCCGCCGGTGCCGCCGCAGGTGATGAGGAACCTGCTCATGCGAGGACCTCTCGCATCGAGCCGGCGCCGATGGGGAGGGCCGCCCTGCCCCAGGTGCGCTGGGTGTTCATGAGGATTCCCAGCAGGAGCCCCATCAGAAGGAGGTTGGAAAGCCCCGCGCTAATGAACGGCAGCGACATCCCCTTTGTCGGCAGGACACCCGTGACGACGCCCAGGTTGATGATCGACTGGAGGCACATCAGAAGCAGGCAGCCCGTGGCGAGGAGGAAGTGAAAGAGATTCGGAGCCCGGCGAAGGTGCGCGAGGCCGGCGACGAACATGATCGCAAAGATGGCGACGACGCCGAGGGTGAACCATAGCCCGAGCTCCTCGCCAACGACCGCGAAGATGAAGTCGGTGTGGGCCTCGGGCAGAAAGTTGATCTGCTGGCGTCCCTGGCCCAGCCCCGCGCCGGAAGTCCCGCCGGCGGCGAATGCCTCAAGGGACTGGTAGAGCTGGTAGGTGCCGCCCTGCTTGTTGCCCTCGACGTCCATGAAGGCCGTGAATCGCCTCAGGCGGTTCGCGTTGTGCGCGACCAGCACGGCAAATGCGGTCGCCGAAAGGGCGATTGTAGGGAGGATGTAGCGCCACTTTGCGCCCGAGAGGAAGAGGAGGAGGAGACCCACCGACAGCGCGAGGGCCGCCGTCCCGAAGTCCGGCTCGAGAAGGATGAGCCCGGAGAACGCCCCGATGATGGCGAGCGGATAGAGGTACCCTCGCTTCAGGTCGCCGATTCGGGTCTGGTTGAGCGCAAGGTAGTGCGCCAGGCAGAACACCATCGCGAGCTTGGCGAACTCCGAAACCTGGAGGCGGGCCGCGCCATAGCCAAGCCAGCGCCTGCTCCCCTTCACCGAGACCCCGAGGTGCGGGATGAGCACCAAAGCGAGCATCACGAGGGCGACGACGCCGATCCAGACCGTGGCCCGCCTCGCATAGTCCAGGTTGATCCGGCTCGCTAGGAAGCAGAGTATCGCGGCCGCCACGACGCCGACGACCTGCTTGTTCAGGTAGAAATAGGGGTCCTGCTTGAGCGACACGCTGGCGCTAAAGAGGATCGTCAGGCCGAGGAACGTCAGGCCGATTGCGCAGACGACGATGACCGCCACGGGGTTCGCGATGGACCATGTCCGCAATGGAGCCTCGGGCCTTTCGCTATCCATGGTTGTCGTCCTTAGGGGCTCCTCGGCGGGGTCCCCGCCCCGGAATCGTCAATCTTCACGACAGGGACCTCCGCGGCGTTCGGCGCCTTCAGGCCTGCATCCAGGTCCTGGTCGGCGCCTGGCGCCGGCATCTTGCCGGCGGGTCCCGATCCGCTACCCTTGGACGCATCGGCCGTCTTTCCAGACTTCGACTGCTTGCCGGCGCTCGAGGCGGACCGGGCGGGAATGATGAGCTCCTGGCCGGGCTGGATCTTTCGCGGGTCGGTGATGTTGTTCGCCACGGCGATCTCGCCCTGCTTGACGCCGTACTTGCGGGCGATCGCCCCCAGCGTCTCCCCCGGCTTCACGACGTGCCGGGTTGAGTCGGCGGACGCCTTCTCGGCGGGAGCCGCCTCCGCCTTCGCGGGAGCGGACGCCGCCTCGGGAGCCGCCGCCGCGCCCGGCTTCGACGGGATGATCAGCTTCTGGCCGAGATGGAGGATGGCGCCGCTCTTCAGGTTGTTGGCGGCCGCGAGGTCCGTCTTCGAGAGATGGTTCTTCTTGGCGATGGTGGAGAGGGTGTCTCCCCTTCCCACCGTGTACGTCGTGGCGGGGGTCACATCCGAGACGGGCTGGGTCTCCAGGGCCGAGGCCACGGTCGTCCCGGGCCTTGTCGGGCTGTAGCGGATTCCGACCGTATCGGGCGCCGTAATGACCGCGCTCGACTGCGCGCTGGAGTCGCCCCCGGGGGCTGACGATATGGGCGAGGACTCTGGGCTCGCCGCCTTAGAGTAGCTGCAGCCCGGATTCGCGAAAATGAGGATGAGTGCGAGCGCATGTATGCCCGCGGCAATCCCTAGGATCTTTAGTATTTTCATGGGAAAAAGTTGGGTTCTCTCGGTTTGGTGTGAGGTTGTCGGTTGTCGGTGCCAACGCCAATTCAAACTCGGACTGCGTGCAGCTCTTTGACTGCCTTTTCAAACCGGTCGCCGCGGTCCTCGTAGCTGCGGAACATGTCGAAACTGGCGAATCCCGGGCTGAGGAGGACGTCGCCGGACGGGTGGGCGGCGGCCGCGGCCGCCCGCACGGCCTGGTCCAGGCTTGCGCAGACCGCGTGCGGCAGGCCCACCACCTCGCAGGCCCCCGCCAGCGCCTCGCTCGTCTCCCCAATGAGGGCGGCAAAGGATACGCGCGGGGCGATCCGGCGGACGAAGCCGGCAATGTCGCCCCCCTTGGAGCGGCCGCCGGCTATGAGGACGACGGGCTTCGGGAAGCCGCGGAGCGCTGCCTCAACCGCGTGGAAGTTCGTTCCCTTGGAGTCGTTCCAGTAGGTGACGCCGTCGATGGTGTCCACGCGAGCGAGCCGGTGGCGCCCAAGGCGGAAGCTCTTCGCCGCCGCGTACAGGGAGGCCTCCGAAAGCGCCTGCGACCGCCACCACGCCTGGGCCAGGATGAAATTCTCGCGCTGCGGGTATGAGGCGAAGGGCGTTCCGTCGAGGCCGGGGTCCGCGGGCTGGTCCTCGGTGGCGACGCAGGAGGCCTCGGCCAGCGGGTGCCCGAACTTCGCGGCGAAGAGCCGGACCGACGTGCCCGCAAAGAACCGGCCCGGCGGCGTACGGACCACGAGCTCCCACTTGGCGGCGAAATACGACTCCATCCGCTGGTGCCTCTCCAGGTGGTCCTCGGCAAAGTTGGTCCACAGCAGGCCATCCGCGAAGAAGTGCCCCAGCTGCTCGGCCTGGAAGGAGCTCACCTCGCAGACCGCGGTGACGCCGGAGCCGCCGTCCTCATCGGCAACAAGCTGGGAGAAGGGCAGTCCGATGTTCCCCGTAGCCACGGCCCGCGTGCCGGCCATTCCCAGGGCGTGCGACAGGAACTCGGTGAGGGTCGTCTTGCCGTTGGTGCCGGTCACCGCAAGGGTCCGGCCGCGCCAGAAATGGGAGGCAAAGTCGATCTCGGCCATGCAGATGCAGCCGGACTCCCTCGCCATCCTGATCCAGGCGTGGTTGGGCGGGAATCCCGGGGAGAAGATCACCAGGCCATGCCTGTGGGCATTTTCCGAGGTGAATTCGGTCCCGTTGCGGTCGTAGACGACGGCGGAGGCGCCAAGCTTCGAGAGGAGGCGGACTGCACCCTCCCCGCTCACGCCGCCGCCGAAGACGGCCGCCGGTTGGGCCAGGCGCAGACCAAGGAATTCTGGGATGGAGAGGGGCATCGTCTAGCGGATCTTCAGGGTGCCTAGCCCGGCCAGGGCGAAGATGAGCGACAGGATCCAGAAACGAAGGACCACCTTCGTCTCGGGCCAGCCCCGCTTCTGGAAGTGGTGGTGAATGGGCGCCATCAGGAAGAACCGCCTTCCCTGGCCCTCGCGCCGGCGCGTGAGCTTGAAGAACCCGACCTGGATCACGACGGAAGCGGCCTCCCACACGAACACCCCCCCGACGATGATCAGGGTGAGGGGCTGCTGGACCATGAACGCGACGATCCCGAGGAGGCCGCCGAGCGCGAGCGACCCCGTGTCCCCCATGAAAAGCTCGGCCGGGTGAGAGTTGTACCAAAGGAACGCGACCCCCGCCCCCACGAGCGCGCCGCAGACCACCGCAAGCTCCCCTGTTCCAGGAACGAAGCTGATCAGCAGGTAGTCGGCCATCTTCGCGTTGCCGGCCGCATAGGCGAAGATCCCGTAGGTGAGGGCCACCGTGATCGTGCAACCAATCGCGAGCCCATCCAGGCCGTCAGTCAGGTTGATCGCATTGGAGAACCCTACGATCCAGAAATAGACAAACACGACCAGCATGGCGATCGGCATGCTGGCGAGCATCGGATGCTTCACGAAGGGAACCCACAGCTCCCGGATCTTCTCGGAGCTCGCCGGATTCATCAGGAGGACGGTGAGCGCCAAGAGCGTGATCACCGTCTGCCAGAAGATCTTCGCCCAGGAGGAGATTCCGTCGCGGTTCTTCCTCACGACCTTCAGGTAGTCGTCCCGGAACCCGACGGCCGTGAGGGCCGTGTACACGAAGAGCGCAACCCCAACCCACACGTTCGGCGCGGCCCACAGGACCGAGCTTCCAAAGACACAGGCAAAGATGAGGAGCCCGCCCATGGTGGGCGTGTTCTTCTTGTCAAAGCGGCTGGCCAGGTCGCCGGTCCGGTCATCGTCATAGTGCTGCCCGAACTTGAGCCGGCGCAGATGCGCGATGAGCCACGGGCCTATGATAAACCCGATCAGGGCCGCCGTTCCGGCCGCGAGGAGCGTGCGCGTGCTGATGTAGCGCAGGATGCGCAGCGGACCGAAGACATCGTCGTAGTTGGAAAGCAGGCTAAGCATGGGAGGACTCCGCGTATTGGGCCCCGCTGAAGGCCTTCTCCAGCTCGTGCCGCCTGCTGCCCTTCACGAATACCGATCCCCGGAACGCCGACAGCCGCTCGGCCAGAGGTCCCACCGACTCCGAGACCTCAATCTGCTCGGCCAGGGCGCCCCGCTCCAAGGCGCCTTCCCTGATGGCGCCCGCGAGGGAGCCTATGGCGACGAGCTGGTCACCCCTCCTCAGCCCGAGCGAACGGCCAAGCTCGACGTGGTAGCGCCAGGCCTCCTGTCCAAGCTCCTCCATGCAGCCGACGACGTAGAGCCGGGGCTCGTCGCGGGGCGCGACGGCATCAAAGGCGCCCAGGGCGTCGGCCATCGAAGCCGGATTCGCGTTGTAGCAGTCGAGGTAGATCCTGCGGCCCTCCGAGGTCCGCCATTCACCCCTTAGGGCCGACGGAAGCCACGCGGCGACCCTCTCCTGAATCTGGTCCCTTCGCACCCCGAGGCGCATCGCGGCGCAGACTGCAATCGCGGCATTCTGGGCCATCCCGTCCGTCACGCGCCTAAGAGTGAAGGCGGCGGCCTCCTCACCAAGCCCAAGCGCGACGGTCGTGTTCGCCCCCGAATGGGACACGGCAAACGGGATGCGCCCGGGCGCCTGTGCCCCTCGGACATCGGAAACCCGGTCGACCACCACGCAGCGCGCGGGAGGAAGGCTCCTGAACGCCCCAAACTCCATGCAGGCCCTCGGAAAGATGCAGATTCCCTCGCCGCTCAGGGACCTCGCAAGGTCGGCCTTCTCCCGCGCGACGCCCTCGATGCCCCCGAGATCGGAAAGGTGGGCGGGTGCGACAAGGGTGATTAGGACCATGTCGGGGGCGATCATCCCCGCCAGGACGCGCATCTCCCCGGGCGCGCTGATTCCCGCCTCGATGACCGCGTGAGTGTGGCGGGTCGCGTCCAGCCTGCAGAGGGTCAGAGCGACTCCGATGTGGTTGTTGAGGTTGCCCTCGGTCGAGAGGGCGCCCCCCTCCTCTCCGCCCAGTAGCAGCGAAAGCAGTTCCTTCGTCGAGGTCTTCCCCGCGCTTCCCGTGACGCCAATCACCGTTCCGCGGAAGGTCTTCCTGTGCTCGCGGGCGATGGCTTGGAGCGCCTGGAGCGGATCGTCCACGACGAGCTGCGCCAGGGCCGTGCCCGGGACCTTCCTTGCGACGATTGCCGCCGATGCACCGGCCTTCAGCGCCTCCTCGAGGAAGTCGTGCCCGTCGCGCCTGCTCGTCTTTAGCGCCACGAAGGCCTGCCCCGGCAGCAAGCGCCGGGAGTCCGCCGTAAACCCCGTCGGTGACGCCGCCGGGTGCGCCGACCACCGGCCACCGGTCCAAGCAGCAAGCGTCTTTGCATCGAACGCGGGCATCAGGTTCTCAGGGCCTTTATCCCAATGAGCTCCCGGACGACCTGCCTGTCGTCGAAGGGAATGACCGTGTCGGCAAACTCCTGGTAGCCCTCGTGGCCCTTTCCCGCGATCAGCAGGCTGTCCCCGGGCTTCGCGCTGTCCAGGGCGAGGCTTATGGCCCTGCGGCGATCGTCGACCCAGGTGATCTTCGAAGGGTCGCTGACCCCCTCCCTCATGTCGTCGAAGATCTTCCCGACCTGCTCGTTTCGGGGATTGTCCGCGGTCGCATAGGCAAAGTCCGCGAACTCCTGCACGGCCCTCACCATCCGCGGCCGCTTGGTCCGGTCGCGGTTCCCCCCGCACCCGAAGACGACCAGCAGGCGGCCCGGGGTGATGGCCCTGAGCATTCCAAGGGCGTTGCGAAGGGCATCGTCGGTGTGCGCGTAGTCGACCAGCACGTTGAAGGGCTGGCCCTCCTCGATCCGCTCCATCCTGCCGGGGACCCCCGCGAAGCTGCGGATTCTCGGCAGGAAGGCGTTCGGATCGCGGCCGAGGGCCCAGGCCGTGGCGGCCGCGGCCAGGAAATTCGAGACAT
>Ga0265336_10001486_pt1 | contig 10649 bp, 9 predicted proteins | sample 42119metaG_FD_193583 | JGI IMG/M metagenome (GOLD analysis project Ga0265336, IMG submission 193583) | Rhizosphere microbial communities from Carex aquatilis grown in University of Washington, Seatle, WA, United States - 4-21-19 metaG | ecosystem: Host-associated > Plants > Roots > Rhizosphere >...
GCTTGCGGCAGCGGGAAGCGGTCGGTGTGGCGAAGCGCAGGCCTCGATCTGAGGCCGGCTCCGCCGGCCGCAGACGAGGCCGGAGCGGCCCAGGCGTGCCAGATCGCAGCCCGGGCACGCGAGATCGTGGCATCAACCGTCTAGTTATCCGGGGTTACGGCATCCGCCGGTCGGGAATGGCTCACTCGTGCGTCATTGGAAACTCGACGAGATCGAGACGCCCGACGGGACACGGTCGCCGGTCGTCATCCACTCTCGCGACGGAGCCGAGCGCGTCATCCTCATCGAGGTGCGCGCGGGCGAGGCGCTCGGCGAGCATCAGGTGCGCGAGTCCGCAGTCCTCGTCGTCGTCGACGGCGCGATCCGCGTCGACGCGGCCGACGAGTCGATCGATGCCGGCCCGGGCGAGCTCTTCCACTTCGAGCCCAGCGAGCGCCACACGGTCACGAGCGACTCCGGCGGCAGCGTGCTCCTGTTCCTCGCGCCGTGGCCTGCAGCCGTCAGCGCTTCTTAGGCTGCTCGGCCGTTTTGCGCTCCCAGCGACGGTAGATGAAGCGATCGAAGTAGTACGTGAACGGGACGAAAAGCGCCGTGTAGACGACCGCGAAGAGGACCGCCGACGAGTACTGGTGCTGGCCGGTCTTCGAACGGAAGACGAAGGCGAAAGCGACGAAGATCACGGCGCCGAGCATCAGTGAGCGCCTGATGGAGCGCTGCCACGACGGAGCCAATGGCGCTTTCAGCGGCCGCGACTGGCGCTGTTTGGGGCCATTCTGCTGTGGCTTCTTGTCCCGCGTCGCCGGGACGGCATCCTCGGGCGGCTCGTCGAGCGGGTTGCCCTCCGAGTCGATCCAGACGGTCTCGTACTCATGGCGCCGTTCTTTTTGGACGCGCTTGCGCTGCTTCCGTGTCGGCATGGGCCTACGCTAGCTCGCCGCCGACGATCGTCCTCGCGACCACTCGCCCGCCGAGGTGGTAGGCGAGGTGGCGCCAGTCGGGCGCATCCAGGAGCGCGACGTCGGCGCGGTAGCCGGGCGCCAGACGGCCGATCCGGTCGGCTCGCCCGAGGACGTGCGCGGCGTTCACCGTGCACGCGTTGAGCGCCTCCGCCGGCGAGAGGTGGAGCTGCGTGCACGCGAGGGAGCAGACGAGCGGCAGGCTCTCCGTGAACGAACTGCCGGGGTTGAAGTCGCTGGCGAGAGCGACCCCCGCCCCGGCGCCGACGAGCGTACGCGCGGGCGGCATCGGCCGGTCGAGGAAGAGCGCGCTCGCCGGCAGGAGGACGCCGGTGACGTCGCTCGCCGCGAGGGCCTTGATCCCGTCGTCGCCCGTCGCCTCGAGGTGATCGACGGAGCGCGCGCCGAGCTCGATCGCGAGCGGGATCGCGCCCGACTCCGTGAACTGGTCGCCGTGGAGGCGCAGGGCGAGTCCCGCATCGCCGCACGCCTCGAGGTACCGGCGCGCCTGTCCGGCGTCGAAGGCGCCGCGCTCGAGGAAGACGTCCGCTGCTTCCGCGAGCTTGGCTGCTTCCGGCAGAACCTCGGCGAGCGCGAAGTCGAGGTACGCGTCGGCGTCGGCGAACTCCGGCGGAACGGCGTGCGCGCCGAGCCACGTCGGAATGCCGCCCGCGTCTCGGATCGCGCGGAGCGACGCGAGCTCCGTGTCGCGGTCGAGCCCGTAGCCCGACTTCGCCTCGAACGTCGTCGTGCCGGCGGCGCGCATCCAGTCGCGGTGCCGCTCGACGGCCCCCCGGAGGCCGTCCTCGTCGAGCGCGCGCGTCGCGCGGACCGTGGAGAGGATCCCGCCTCCCGCTGCGTGCAGCTCCTCGTAGCTCGCGCCGCCGGCGCGGCGCGAGAACTCGTCCACGCGATCTCCGCCGAACGCGGCGTGCGTGTGGCAGTCGACGAGTCCGGGCACCGCGCACAGCCCGCGGCCGTCGAGCTCGACGACGTCGCCCTCGAGCCGCGGCAGGTCGCGCATCCTCCCGACCGCCTCAATCGTCTCGCCGTCACAGAGGACGAACGCGTCCTCGAGCACGTCGACCTCGCCGAGCGCGGCGCCTCGCAGCGGTGACTCGCCTCCCGGCGACGTCGCGATCTGCGCCAGGTCGCGGATGAGAAGGCGTGTCATCGGGCCGCTCGGAGCAGCGGCAGCACCTCTGCCGGTATGGGCCCCGTCACTCCGGGCGCGGAGTTGGCGTAGGCCTCCTGCGGATCGGCGGTCTCGCGCTCGACGCTCGCGCCGTGCCGGGCCGCGAGCGTGGAGACCGGGTACCGGATCGTCTTCTCGCCGCCGCGCGCGCCGAGCATGAAGATGAGGCACGGCCCGTCGCCGGCGCCGACGAAGATGTGCTCGGTCGTCGGTGGACAGTGGACGAAGTCCCACGCCCGCAACGCTCGCTCTTCGCCTTCGACGAGCAGCAGGCATTCTCCCGCGAGGACGAGGAAGTCCTCCTGGGCTGTTTCCGAGTGGTACATGCCGTTCGGCTGACCGGGCCAGAGCGCCTTGAGGCGGACCCCGACCTGGGGGAATTCGCGCTCTCCCTCGAAGTAGCAGGTCGCCCCGCGGTCATCGCTGCGCCACCACGGAGCGTCCGCGGCGTTAACGACGAACCAGCCGTCGTCCGCGGGGACGAGCCCACCCGCGTGTTCGGTCAACCGAGCTTCGCGCGGCATCGCAGCTCTCGTCCTCAGCTCTCGTGCGCGTTCCGCGGCATGGGCACGCGAATGCCGCCGTGCGCCGCAGCCTCGATCGCGTCGGGATAGCCCGCGTCGACATGCCGCAGCACGCCCATCCCCGGATCGGTCGTGAGCACCCGTTCGAGCCGCTCCGCCTGCGCGTCGGTGCCGTCGGCGAGGACGACCATGCCGGCGTGGATCGCGTTGCCGATCCCCACGCCGCCGCCGTGATGGACGCTCACCCACGTCGCGCCCGCCGCCGTGTTGATGAGCGCGTTGAGGATGGGCCAGTCGGCGATTGCGTCGGAGCCGTCGCGCATCGCCTCGGTCTCGCGGTACGGCGACGCAACGGAGCCGGCATCGAGGTGATCGCGCCCGATCACGACCGGCGCTTTCACCTCGCCGCTACGGACGAGCTCGTTGATCGCGAGCCCCGCCTTCGCGCGGTCGCCGTAGCCGAGCCAGCAGATCCGCGCGGGCAGCCCCTGGAAGGCGACGCGCGCAGGCGCGAGCTCGAGCCAGCGCTGGAGCAGCGGATCGTCCGGGAACAGCTCCTTCAACGCCGCATCGATGACCGCGATGTCCGCCGGATCGCCCGAGAGAGCCGCCCAACGAAACGGCCCGACGCCGCGACAGAACAGTGGCCGGATATAGGCCGGGACAAAGCCCGGGTATGAGAAGGCGTCCTCTACCCCACCCTCAGCGGCCTCACCTCGCAAGTTGTTGCCATAATCGAAAACATACGCGCCGCGCCGGACGTACACGAGCAGCGCCTCGACGTGGCGGACGATCGACTCGCGCGCGAGCCGGAGGTACTCGTCCGGATCGGACGCCCGGAGCGCCGCGGCGTCCTCGACCGAGTAGCCGCGCGGGATGTAGCCCGTCAGCGGGTCGTGAGCCGCGGTCTGGTCGGTGATGAGATCGAACTCCTCCCCGCGCTCCGCGAGCTCGGGCACGAGATCCGCCGCGTTCCCGAGCAGACCGACCGAGAGCGGTCGCTTCTCGGCGGCCGCAGCGCGAATCCGGGCGAGCGCGTCGTCGAGCGAGTCGGTCGCTTCGTCGAGGTAGCGCGTCTCGAGGCGGCGTTCGATCCGCGTCGGATCGACCTCGATGCAGAGGATCGCGGCGCCGGCCATCGTCCCGGCGAGCGGCTGCGCGCCGCCCATGCCGCCGAGCCCCGCAGTGAGAACGGTGCGCCCCGTCAAATCGGCGGTGCCGAAGTGCTTCTCGCCCGCGGCCGCGAACGTCTGGTACGTCCCCTGGAGGATCCCCTGCGAGCCGATGTAGATCCACGACCCGGCGGTCATCTGGCCGAACATCGTCAGACCCTCGGCCTCGAGCCGCCGGAACTCGTCCCAGGTCGCCCACTTCGGGACGAGGAGCGAGTTCGCGATCAGCACGCGCGGCGCGCCTTCGTGCGTCGTAAAGACGCCGACGGGCTTGCCGCTCTGAACGAGCAGCGTCTCGTCGGGGCCGAGCTCGAGGAGCGAGCCGACGATCGCGCGCAAGGCGTCGTGGTTGCGCGCCGCCTTGCCCGACCCGCCGTACACGACAAGATCCTCCGGCCGCTCGGCGACCTCGCTGTCGAGGTTATTGAGGAGCATGCGGAGCGGCGCCTCCGTCGACCACTGCCGCGCGTTGAGCTCGGTGCCGCGCGGCGCGCGGATCGCGGAGAGGTCGCCGCAGAGCGCCTCGATGCGCGGGTCGCTCACTCGAGCTCCCCCACTGCGGCTTCGACCGCACCGACGATCGAGCCGTCGGCGATCGCCAGCGCGACCGCTTCGATGTCCGACGCAAGCGAACGGTCGTCCTTCAACCGCGGCGACAGCGTGCGCACCGCAGCCCGCGCCGCACGTCCGCCGGCGCCGGGCTCGAGCGGCGCGTGGAACTCGACCGCCTGCGCCCCCGCGAGCAGCTCGATCGCGACGGCGTGCTCGGCGTTCTCGAGCACCTGCCACAGCTTCAGGCCGGCGGCGTTCCCCATCGAGACGTGATCCTCCTGGCCGGCGCTCGTCGGGATCGAGTCGACCGACGCGGGATGACAGAGCGCCTTGTTCTCGGAGACGAGCGACGCCGCGACGTACTGCGGGATCATGAAGCCGCTGTTCAAGCCGCCGTGCGTCGTGAGGAACGCGGGCAGGCCGTCCGACAGGTTCGGGTTGACGAGCCGCTCGACGCGCCGCTCGGAGATGCTCGCGAGCTCGGCCACGGCCATCGCCGTCGTGTCGAGCGCGAACGCGAGCGGCTGTCCGTGGAAGTTCCCGTTCGAGACGAGCTCCTCCTCCTCGACGAGCACGAGCGGGTTGTCGGTCGCCGCATTGACCTCGACACCGATGGTGTACGCGGCGTAGTCGAGAAGGTCCCGCGACGCGCCGTGCACCTGCGGCGCGCACCGCAGCGAGTACGCGTCCTGCACCTTGTCGCACCAGCGGTGCGCCTCGATGATCGGCGAGCCGTCGAGGAGCCGGAGGATGTTCGCCGCCGCCGCGACCTGTCCGCGCAGCGGGCGCAGCGCGTGAATCTGCGGGAGGAACGACGTGCGCGAGCCGTTGAGCGCCTCGACCGACAGCGCGCACGCGATATCGGCCGCGCGAGAGAGGCGCCGCGCGCGGACCAGGCCGAGCGCGAGCATCGCGGCCATGAACTGCGTCCCGTTGATGAGCGACAACCCTTCCTTCGCGGCAAGTCGTACCGGCTCGAGTCCGGCACGGGCCAGCGCGTCCGCACCCGACAGGCGCTCACCGCCGAACCACGCTTCTCCCTCGCCGACAAGCGGCAGCGCGAGATGCGCGAGCGGCGCGAGATCGCCGGAGGCGCCGACCGAGCCGCGCGACGGCACGACCGGCAGTACGCCTCGCTCGAGCAGCGCGAGCAGCAGTTCGACCGTCTCGACCCGCGCGCCGGAGTTGCCCTTCGCCAGCGCGTTCGCGCGCAGGAGGAGCGCCGCGCGGATCACCTCGTCGGGATACGGCTCGCCGACCCCGCACGCGTGCGAGCGGAGGAGCCGCAACTGGAGCTCCTCCGTGTCCTCCTCCGCAATCGCGACCGCAACGAAGCGACCAAAGCCGGTGTTGACGCCGTACGTGTGCTCGCTCGTGCCGTGCGCCGCGCGCTCGACGAGTTCCCGGGCGGTGCGCATCTTCCCCCGCGCGGCGTCGGTCAGCTCGACGGACGCGCCGTCAACGGCGACCGCCCAGACATCCTCGACCGTCAGGTCCTCGCCGGTGAGACCGATCGCGCTCGTCACGCCGCGAGCCTACGCTCAGGGGTGGTGACCACGCGCAAGTCCTCGTACCGCTCCCTCGCGTCGCTCGAGCGTGACCTCGCGCGCTGCCGCGCGTGCGCCGAGGCCGGCCACCCGCTTTACTCGCTGCCGGTGCGGGCGCCGCTCGCGACTCCGCCGCAGCGCGCGTATCTCTTCGGGCAAGCGCCCGGCCCGCTCGAAGGAGTACAGCGGCTGCCGTGGCGCGGCAGCGCCGGCCGGAAGCTCCGCGACTGGCTCCAGCTCGGCGAGGAGGAGTTCTACGCCTCGTTCTACTGCGCGTCGGTGACGCGTTGCGACCCCGGTCGCTCGCCGACCGGTCGCGGCGACCGCACGCCCGAACCGGACGAGCAGGAGCTGTGCGCGTTCTGGCGCCACTGGGAGCTCGAGCTCCTGCGCCCGCGACTGATCGTCACCGTCGGCCTCCTCGCGCTGAAGCGCCAACTCGGCTTCACGACCCTCACCGCCCACATCGGCGAGCGCTACGAGCAGGCCGGAACGGTCGTCGTCCCGCTCCCGCACCCGTCAGGCGCGAGCAGCTGGCCGTCCGCCCCGGCGAACAAGGAGCGGCTCGATCGCGCGCTCGCGCTCGTGCGCGACGAGCTGCGCGCTTTCTAGGAGACGCCGAGTTGCCGGATGAGGCCGGCCCAGTCCACGTCTTCCCAGATCTCCGCGACCTTGCCGCCGGCCACGCGGCAGATCGTCGTCTGGGTGAACGTGAAGGGCGCGCCGCTCGGCTCGATGTCGTGGAACGGCCCGCCGCCGTGCGTCCCGCTGAACGTGACGCGCTCGGCCACGAGGTCGCCCTCGGCGAGCTGCATTTCGACCTCCGCCGACAGATCCGGAAACGCTGCGAGCCAGCGCTCGAGCGTCGCCCCCATCGCCTCGAGCCCCTCCACGGTGCGACCCATGACGTGCAGCCGGATGTCGGAGGTGAAGAGCTCACCGCCGACGTCGGTGCGGTGATCGCGCCACGCCTCTTCCCAGATGCGGCGCGTGAGGGCCTTGTTCTGCTCGAGGTCGACCACGGGAGGAGCATAGGACTCCGCGCTACATTCAGGAGGAGTGAGCGTCCCGCCGCCCGAGGTTCCGTTCCGCCGCACGTTCGCGCGGCTTCTCTCCTTCCTGCGCCCGTACCGCCGCGGCGTCGCCATCTCGGTCGCACTCGCGGTCGGCTCGCAGGCGTGTCAGATCGGGCTGATCTGGGTGACGGGCCGGAACCTCGTCGACGGTGCGCTCGCCCATCACGACACGCACGAGCTCTGGCTCGATGTCGGGCTCATCGCCGGGCTCGGCGCGCTCTCGGGTGCCTTCATGCTCGGCCGCCGGCTTCTCTCCGGCCAGCAGTCGCTCGACGTCGAGATGGACATGCGCCAGGGCCTGTATTCACACCTCGTCCGCCTCTCGTTTGGCTTCTACGACCGGCACCAGACCGGCCAGCTCATGTCGCGCGCGACGGTCGACCTGCAGGGCGTGCGGTTCTTCCTCGGCTACGGCCTGATCTTCTTCTTCCAGAACATCCTCACCGTCGTCTCGGTGAGCGTCGTCCTCTTCTTCGTCCAGTGGAAGCTCGCGCTCATCGTCCTCGCGATCACGCCGCTCCTCGTCGCGCTCGCGTACCGCTACAGCCGCATCGCGCACCCGACGCTGCGGGACGTGCAGCAGAAGCTCGCCGACGTGGCGACGGTGGCCGAGGAGAACATCGTCGGCGTCCACGTCGTCAAGGCGTTCGCGCAGGAGCCCGCGGAGGAGGCGAAGTTCGCCCGCCGCAACGAGGCGCTGTTCGCACAGACGATCCACGCGAATCGGCAGCGCGCGATGTACGTGCCGCTGCTCTCCTTCCTGCCGCTCCTCGCACAAGCTGCCGTCCTGCTCTTCGGGGCGCGGATGGTCGCCGGCCACACGCTCTCGAAGGGTTCCTTCATCTCCTTCAACCTCTACATCGGCATGGTCATCATGCCGCTGCGGGGTCTCGGCATGTGGATCGGACAGGCGCAGCGCGCGACCGCCTCGGGCGAGCGCATCTTCCAGGTGCTCGACGAGCCCGAGGAGGTCGCGAACACGCCCGGCGCGCGCGAGTTACCGGCCGGCGACGGCGAGATCCGCTTCGACGACGTCTCCTTCGAGTACCTCCCGGGGCGCCCCGTGCTCGAGCATCTCGACCTCGCACTCGACGCCGGCACGACGCTCGCGCTGATAGGTCACACCGGCTCGGGCAAGACGACGCTCGCGTCTCTTGTCCCGCGCTTCTATGACGTCGGGGCGGGACACGTCCTCGTCGACGGCGTCGACGTCCGCGACGTGACGCTCAACTCCCTCCGCCGCGAGATCGGCGTCATCCCGCAGGATCCATTCCTCTTCTCCACCACCGTGCGGGAGAACATCGCGTTCGGCCGGCCGGGGATGAGCGACGAGGAGGTCGAGCGCGTCGCGCGGCTCGCGCAGGCGCACGAGTTCGTCGAGCGGCTGCCGCAGGGCTACGAGACGGTGATCGGAGAGCGTGGCATCACGCTGTCGGGCGGGCAGCGGCAGCGCATCGCAATCGCGCGCGCGCTTGCGCTCGACCCGCGGATCCTCATCCTCGACGACGCAACCGCGTCGGTCGATGCGACGACCGAGTCGCAGATCCGCAACGGTCTGCGCGAGGTGATGCGCGGGCGGACGACGCTGATCATCGCCCATCGCCTCTCGACGATCGCGCTCGCCGACGAGATCGCCGTCATCGACGGCGGCCGGATCGCGGCCCGCGGCACGCACGACCAGCTGCTCGGGACGAGCGAGATCTACCGCGAGATCCACGACCACGGCCTCCTCGAGCGGCAGTTCGCCGACGCCGTCGAGGCGCGCGCCGAAGTGGAGGAGGTCGCATGACCGGCGTAGGCTCGACGGAGCCGGCCAATAGCGGAGCCGCCGGCTTGGCCGGCGGTGGAGCGCAATAGTGCGCGTCCACCAGGCAGGCGGGGGTCTCATGCGGGAGCGCGGCGCCGACGTCGAGGACTGGTCGTGGAACACGACACGCCGCCGCCTCGGCGTCCTCTGGCAGCTCGCCAGGCACTACCGCCTGCGCACGTTCTTCTCGGGGTTCTCCCTGCTGATCGCGACGGCGACCGCGCTCGCTCCGCCGCTCCTCGCGAAGTACGCGTTCACCGACGCGCTGCATCACAAGACCGGTGGCCAGCTCCTGCTTGTGATCGGCATCTTCGTCGTCGCGGGCCTGGCGAACTGGGGCATGACGTACGTCGAGACCTACATGACCGGCTGGGTCGGAGAACGGATCCTCGCCGACATGCGCACCGAGCTCTTCGGCCACCTCCAGAAGCTCTCGCTCGGCTTCTACGAGCGGAACCGTGCCGGCGTGCTCATCAGCCGCATGACGAACGACGTCGAGGCGATCGACCAGCTCGTGACCGACGGCGTCACGACGCTCGCACAGAGCGTGCTCCTGCTCGGCGGCACCGCCGTTCTCCTGCTCGTGCTCGACTGGCGGCTCGCGCTCGCGACCCTCGCGGTGATCCCGTTCATGAGCATCGCGACCGCGATGTTCCGCTCACGCTCGGCGCGCGCGTACTCGGCGGTGCGGGAGCGGCTCGGGCTCGTGACCGCGACGCTGGCCGAGGACATCGCCGGGATGCGGATGGTGCAGGCGTTCACGCGCGAGGAGCTCGCGAACGAGAACTTCCGCACCATCGCGCGCCGCTACCGCGACTCGAACATGCAGACGGTCGTCCTGAACAGCCTCTACTTCCCCTTCGTCAGCTTTCTCTCGAACCTCGCGCTCGCCGTCGTGCTCGGCTACGGCGGCTACCAGTACTTCCACGACCCGACCCCGGCGAGGCTCGGCACGCTCCTCGCCTTCATGCTCTACGTCGGCAACTTCTTCGACCCGATCCAGCAGCTCTCGCAGCTCTTCAACACCTTCCTCTCGGCCGCCGCCGCGCTCGACAAGATCATCGGAGTCCTCGACGAGGAGCCCGAGGTTGCAGACGCGCCGGGCGCCCAGCCGCTCGCGCACATCCGCGGCGCCGTCCGGTTCGAGGATGTCCGCTTCGCGTACGGCCTGCGCGGCGGCGAGACCGGCGAAGAAGTCCTCCACGGCCTGAACCTCGACGTCCCGGCGGGGACGACCGTCGCGCTCGTCGGGCACACCGGCGCCGGTAAGTCGACGATCGCGAAGCTCCTCGCGCGGTTCTACGAGCCGACGAGCGGCCGGATCACGATCGACGGAGTCGACCTCAACGACGTGACGATGGCGTCGCTCCGAGGCCAGCTCGGGATCGTCCCGCAGGAGGGCTTCCTCTTCGCGGGCACCGTCGCCGAGAACATCGCCTTCGGCAAGCCCGACGCGAAGCCCGACGAGATAGTCCGCGCGGCGCAGACCGTCGGCGCGCACGAGCTCATCCTCCGGCTCGAGGACGGCTACGAGACGCAGCTCGGCGAGCGCGGCTCCCGGCTCTCGCTCGGCCAGCGCCAGCTCATCGCGTTCGCGCGGGCCCTGCTCGCCGACCCGCGGATCCTCATCCTCGACGAGGCGACGTCATCGGTCGACATCGGCACCGAGCGGACGATCGAGCGGGCGCTCCGCACCCTGCTCGCGGACCGGACGTCGTTCGTCATCGCGCACCGCCTCTCGACGATTCGCGACGCGGACCTCATCGTCGTGCTCGAGCACGGACAGGTGCAGGAGCAGGGCTCGCACGACGAGCTGCTCG
>Ga0265336_10001487_pt1 | contig 10638 bp, 14 predicted proteins | sample 42119metaG_FD_193583 | JGI IMG/M metagenome (GOLD analysis project Ga0265336, IMG submission 193583) | Rhizosphere microbial communities from Carex aquatilis grown in University of Washington, Seatle, WA, United States - 4-21-19 metaG | ecosystem: Host-associated > Plants > Roots > Rhizosphere...
AGATTTGGGCAGGTTCCCCGGACCGTTTTGGAATCTTTGGAAACTCTGGGGCAGGACTGCCTCGCGGTACCGGTGGCGGAGGACCGATGTGAAATTCGAGTATTCTGGTGAATGGGGAAGCCATAACACTTCACTGGTAGAACGTCAGCTACTCCAATTATCGCGCCGTAGCACTACAATTTACTGGGGTTTTCCAAAGGGTAATGGTTATTCCGATATTGCAAAGACTTTGAGTGAAGGGGCTTATGACCCTCCAGCTTACAAGTCCCCTAGAGGAGAATGGATTAAGCTAAAAAAGATTCCAGCCAGAGATTTTTTAAACGATGGATTTAGAACATTTCAACCTTTGATTAAAGAAGAGATAGAAAAATATTGGATACAGTTTTTCAAAAATGGAATACCTGATGTCGATTCTCTTGGCCAGTTAATTGTAGATTGCGTTAGAGCATTTGTCATGGACGACCCCTATACTACAGGAAAGCATGGAGCCTCTGCGCTACCAAACTCCCCAGTTGTTCAAGAGGATAAGGGTTATCCATCTATTCCACTGGTTGATTCTGGCGGAATGGTTGATAGTATTGAATTTGTTGTTACTAATAGGTTAGATAAAGGATAGATAATTGATAGCTGTTAACTCCATATATGGAGATAATTTATTAGCATTTCCAGAAGCCATGCAGACGTTTAATTACTTCTTCATGACCCCTCAGATTTCTGATAATTATATTCCACTTGTGGCAAGCGGCTATAACGGAATTGATGCAAACTTTCAGGCACCGCTTTCTGGTATTTATACACAAGTGTCTGGATTTGCTCCACAAGGTACTTATAGGGGAGTTTTTCATAACGACGAATCTAGCGTTAAAGATGCTATGGGAAACCTTATTAATTATCAGAAGTACGTTCTATGGGCTAGAGAAGTTTTTGATCCTGGTTGGTTTATTAGCTGGCAAAATACAGTATATAGAATTGTAGCATCAAATGACTGGCCTACTATGGGAGGATTTACAGAGTACGAAATCGAAAGACTAGTTGGAAGTGATGGACAAGGAACAGTGCCTAGTAATTTGGGGGACGGTAGTTCTAACTATCAATAAACTATGTTAACTCAGAGTTTTGTTCAATCATTACTGTCACAAGGTTTCTCAATGTCACCAACTTACGTTATACCTAAGCAAGGCAACTGGTTTAATGTCATTGACAATATGCCGGAAACTTTGAAGGTAGATACTTGGTGCGCTTTCCAAATGGGAAGAACTCGCAGAGTTACCGAGTCTTTTTACGATGTACTTACAGATGGAACAGGAAGTGTCCCGACCGCTGTTATGGTTACTTCAATTAAAGTTCAATTGGTAGGAACGCTTGCAGAATACGGAGTGCAATCTATGACCCATTGGGGTCTTAGGAATGATTTGCTACAATTTCTTAGCGCGTCAGGAATGGCATTCCTCCCTGCTGGACTTGGTGAATACTTTCCATCTGATTTTGCGCAAGATGGTGCAAACACTGTTTTTGCTTATAATAGTGAGTTTGAAATTGAATGGCTGTTAGAGATTCCTAGTACTCAAAGTATTTTGAATCAAGTTAATCTTCCTAGTGGAATAGTTACTTTGAATGCTTCTGGTTATGTTACAATCGTAGATTAAAGGAGAAAAAAATGGCTCAACCTGATTATGTTGGATCATTAGCACAGACTGGCATTAGTTATACTACTCTAATTACAATCCAAACTGTTCCAGGTCAAAACTATTATCAGATTGGTTTGTTTGTTGATTCAGTAGTTGATGCCCCATCAAACCTCATTGCTGGGTATGCTATTAATACTCCTATCGCAATGAACCCTTCTAACTACACGACTTATGTAGTAGCAAACTCCAGACTTTACGGCTGGCTAACAAACTTCTTTCAGATCAACTCAACTTCTACGGTTTATGTTGTTCCTTATAACGGTGTAACTCACGACATCCCTTCGGCTCACGCCGCTCTTTTAACACTTGCTTACTTTAAGATGGTATTCTTTGGAGCTACTGAAACCTCTCAATATAACAACGACGTTGTTAACCTTTCTTCTCAGCAAGCGGCCAATACTCTTCTTACCCAGACACTTGTAGGAACTTCTAACCCTCTTATTTTGCTTGCTTCTGGCTCTGGTGGTGGCGGCACTATTGACCTTCTAATTAGGGCCTCTGGATACGATGCAATGGTAGCTTACTCTGCCGTTACTTCTTTCAACGAACTTTTTTCGGCTATCGGACTTGCACTTTCTTACTCTAATCCTACCGGAACTCCCGTAGGAAACACACTTGATTATGACGCTTCCCCTTTCCTTGTTCCCTCTACCGGGACAGCAAACGTAAACCTTACTCCTGCACAAACCGCAATTTTGACTCAGAGAAATGTAGGCTACTTTGCAACGTCAGGGGATGGTAGCGGAAACGTTTATCTAAATAATAGATTCAGTATCTTGGGTCAAGTTGTTGGAGCTAAATGGCTGGTAAATTACTGTAACTTTATATGTGCGCTAAAAACCGCTACACTTATTACTACTGGTTCTAACTATACTTTTAAGAACAACTCTACTTACCAGATGATTTTGTCTATTATCAACTCTGTTATTTCTCCGTTCCAGAATACATCTCTTGCAAGGTTGTCTAATTACCAGCTTTCCGCCCCTCCTTTCGCACAACTTCCTGTTACTGGTGGAACAGTTCTTACAATTCCTAATGCTTGGAGTGCAATTTATAATGACAGAATTGGTTCTGTCAACGTCAACGGAACTCTTAGCATTACACTTTAATAAGGAGTAGATTATGGCCATTCTTCCTAGTGCAGTAAACAGACAATCAAGTGTTCAATCTGTTGGAACTTTTCAGGCAAACATTACTAACTCTCTATTCGTTCTTAATGGAGCACCACTAACTCTTCCAATTAGAGGAATCAAACTTGAGACTACTTTTTTGCAAGCAAAACAACTTGTAAAAACCTCTAAGCGTATCCCACTTATTGATGGTTCCACTTCTGCTCTTATTAATGCAGTTACCGCTGGTACACTTTCCTTCAAGGCCCTTCGTGTGGGCAGTAGCTTGCAGTCTGGCGACCTTGTAACCATTGCTTCCTATTTGCAAAAAGCTGGTGACACTACGGGTAGCCAGATTAACGTAACCTATAGTTTCAATGGAAATACTGAATCTTGGTTCTTCTATCTTTGTACCCTTGAAGAAGTTCCTCCTCTTGGACTTATGGGTAACGATTTGTTTGAGTACGGTATTGACTTTAGCTACGATGATTACTCTCGTTCACCTTAGTAATTAGATTTTAATTGGATTTAAAGGAGAAATTGGATTATGTTTGATACACAGTCTTTGCGTGATACACTGGATAATTTAGGTCCAGTGAATGAATATTCTTTTGATATTAGGGATGATAAAGGTGGGGACTCTTTGGCGTCTCCACCTGTTATGGAAATTGTCCGTTTTTCAAAAGACATTGATAATGATGATTATAGAGAGTTAATGACGCGGTACTGTCTAGTTAAAAGAAGTGTATTTATAAAATGTTCTAGGAAAAAGAAAGTAGTAACGAAGGTTGCCGATAGAGATGTTATCAAAGATGTTATCACTTACGAAACTCTTGAACCTGTTGATGTTGGTTCTATTCAGATTCCAGACATTAATATTATCTGGGATTCTTATGATATTTTTATTGACCATCCCCTTGCCTTAAAGTTTTTGATTGACCATTGCGTCGGTGAAATCCTAAAAAAGTTGTTTCCGTCGCCAAACTAAAGAGCATTGGAGACGGTCACATTCCTTATGAAGACTCTGAGGGTTTTGGTGGATCACGTACTGATGATAAATTGGAGAAAATATTAGGTCATCTAAAATACAGGTACTACTTATTCCTAAAAGAAATCGGTAGAGAACCCGTAGATTTGGATGACCTTTTTGATGGAGTAAACTTTGTTTACTTCTACAACACTCCAAAGGATAAATGGTAATGGCTGGTAATGTTGGTGGATTTACATCACAACTAAAACTCGAAGTTGATCCAGCCGGATTTACCGCAGGAATATCTCTACTTAAACGGCTTCACACTGAACTCAAAAACATTAAAGATATTGCGGGAACTCTAGGTAACATGAAACTTACCGTTAAATTTGATAACGGTAACGTTAGTGAAGAAGCTAAGAAATCCTTGAATCAGGGAAGATTAACTAAAGAACAACAACAAATACTTCGTTCTTATAGGAACGAAAATGAACTATCTAAAGAGAAGAAAGCGGAGCAATCCGAGCAAGATAAAAAAGAGCGTGACCAAAGAAAACAATCAGAAGACAGATTGCGTGATTTTGGCTCTACTCTTAAATGGACCATCGGAATACTTGCCACCTTTGGGGCGTCCCTCGCCGCTCTAGTTTTTACTAACTCAAAAGAAAATACTTCTACTTCTCTATCAGCCGCAGGACTTAATATGTCTCCTGTTGATATGTATCTTCTAAAGCGTATTGGTAATATTTTTGGTAACGGTAATGCTGATGCTTTTGACCAACCGCTTAAATCGTTAAGAGCCTTTGAAACTGAGCCCGGATTAAAGGGTAACCTTAACTCTGATATGGCCGTTGGTCTCCACACTGGACTTGGACTTAACATTAACTCATCAACCTTTAATGAGCCAGTAGATCAGTTAATGAATCGTATTGCTAATGCTTTTCTTAGTATTCAAAAAACTGGTAGCAAAGAAGAAAAACTAAAAGCTGATGCTTTTGTCTCTCAAGAGTTTGGCGAAGGATTTTTAAACACACTTCTCGGTATGTTTAGTCAAGGTATTACAACTATGGAAGGCGCTATGACTCAAGCTGGAAATGCAACAGTTACAACCAGTTCTGATATTAAAAACTCTCAAAACTTCAACGTTCAATCCAATAGGTTCCTTGCTGACATTTCTGATCAAGCTAATAAACTAGCAATCTCACTTGAAAACTCTTTGCTACCTTCATTAAAGATGTTAAACCAATGGCTTGAAGATAACAAAGATAAAATTGCTAATAATCTAGTTTCTACTGGAAAGTTAATAGCAGGACTTGTTACAATGAATCCTGCTATGATTAATGAGGCTAGGGACGCTTTGGTATATGGCGGTAAATCTAATCAAGAAAGATTAATTGGACTTGGTATACTTAATGATAAGGGCGCATTAGATGAAAAAGGTGTTTCACTTTTTAATCCACTAGACATAACAAGTTTTGAAGATAAGGCTAAAAAATTAGAATCATTTGAATCTAAACTGCAATCTTTAATTCCAAAAGGAAGTCAATATGAGTACCTTAAACTTGGCGTAGAAAATCAAGTTCAACAAGCTCATGGCGATGTATATCAAGCTGAAAGGAACGCATTAAAGTATCTTCAATCTCAGCCCTTACCCGGATCAAGCCAACTGTTTCAAATGTTAGGTCAACTTCTTGGACCCTCTGGAAACGGAAATGCTACTCAGTCTGATATTGAAAAGAAATTGCAAATTGGATTTGACGTTAAAGTTGAAAGCCGCGATCCTGAAACTAAGGTTTCATTTAATCAATCAACCAATATTGACAAAACAACTTCAAGATTATCTTCATATGTGAGTGCGTAATGGCAAGCATAGGTTTCGGCTCCTTTGTAATGAATAACATTATTACCTCAACCGTTAAGGGAATAATCTCTTTCCTTAATATGCCAGTATTAGCTGGGGTAAGAATAGAATGCTATAAATACAAAGAGAAATGGACTAGCAAGATTTCCACTCAAATGATTATTGATTTTAACACTGGTAAGCAAGTGATTACTGATAATATTGCCCCAATGCCTAGAACATGGGATATTGGTTGCTATATTGGATCAGCTACCGTAGCATTTGGATTATCTCAGCAAGCCTACCTGCCAAACCAGGGTGCAAATGTTACGGATAATCAGATAGTAAACCAGACTAAATCTGTTTTTAATTCTGCGATAGCTGGATTGTCTTCTCTTATTACTTATCCGATACCAGGAATTGAGCCTTCACTATATTTTATGCCTTCACTTAACCAGCAGGTTGGTATATTGTATAATGCATGGAAAAACAATAAGCTAATTTGGTTTCAAGACAAATATAAGAAAATGATACCAGTAGCTATTGAAGAGTGTGAAATTGATTCAGTTCCAGAGGTTCAGAATAAAGTTCCGCTTCATATAGTCCTAAGAGAAGTAGTAACTTACAACAACTCAGTACAGCCAATAGCGAACCTTGGAACCGCTACTATTCCACTTGATGCAACAAATCCAGCTTCTACTGGTGCAAGCGTTGGCGGTGTAAATGCAACCAGTTATCCGTCTTCTGCAACGGCTGGTGCGGTATGATCGGTTCTCGCGCTTATAACCCTTATTCTTGCCCAATACCTCAGATTCCTCAAAATGCGTATAACTTTAATATGACAGTTAATGCTCCTGATGGTATTTACACTTATTACTTTACTTATATGGGGACTAATGTTGAAGGAGTAGCTGAACCTAATTGGTATTTTACATGAACACTTCCGTCTGGGGTAATACGTTGGGGAAAGGTAAATCCTAATGCAATATGTTGGTCACAGTCACCTGATGTTGGAGTAGTTTTTATTACTTCACTTTCGACCATTGGACAAAACGACTTTGTTAACTTACAGATGTATAATTTGTACTGGTTAGTTCCATGAGCACAACTACTCCTCAAAACATATCAAACTATGGAAGCTATTTTGATAAAGGAATAAACCTTACATTCCTTGAATTCAATCCGGCTAATCCGAATACCCCTAACACTAACAAAAATCCTACTATAGTTTGTTCGGCCACAGGGTATAAGCCTAAGATTTCTTTATCTGGTTCACTTATTGTAAAAACACTTTTTTGTCATATAGAGCTTAGGATTCAAAACGCTTTCATTACATTTGACGCTGGACATTATAAATATGTTCAAATTCAAGCCGGTTATCAAGCAAACCTTAAAGCTCCAGACGGAAGTGTATCTAAAGATATTCCGGCTATGATTACTGGTCAAATTACTCAAGCATATGTTGAAACCCCGGGACCTGATGGAATAACACTCTTTATAATACTTCTTTCTAGCGATGAAATTTTTAACACAGAATTTGATTTTAATTATCAATGGAAAACTCAAAATCTTACAAGATCAGGAGTTCTTAGAAGCCTTTGTGATTTAATGAAACAAAAGTCTGGTTTAACTTATAATGTAGATTTACCAACTCCACTTGATTTAAACGCAACAACTGATATTAACCATTCAGGATCATTCGCAAACTTAGTTGATCAAATAGTCTCAAAAGATTTCCTATTAACATATACGCTAGAAAATCAATTATTAAAAGTTTTCACACAAGGTCAAACCTCTGCGACCAATTTTTATACTATTGATAAAGTTACAAATACTCCTTCATCTTTGGTTGGTGGACAAATTAGCTTTCAAGCCCCTTGGCTTCCAATGCTAAGACCAGACAATATTATCTATATTAATCCATCATTTATGAAATTAACCTTTGGCGCATACCAGACTAACAACAATAATGTAAACTCATCTATTGTTAATCAAAAGACAGGAAAACTCTGGAACTACTATCAGATTATTAAGATTGACTTTGACTTTGACACTATTGATCCAGTTAACAAAATGATAGTTAATGCTCTGGGTTACGATGGGCCACTTCCGGCTAATGGATTTGGTGGATAATATGCCTACCAATTTCCAACTAGCCGAGTGGCTTACAGATTCCGATGTTATTGATTCACTAATCTCTAACCGCTACATTTTAGATTACGGAACAATCCAGTCTATCTCTAGTGACGGAACTCGGGCAGTTATTCAGCATCAAGTACAAGTAAATTTAAGTGGCACTTTGACCACGCTTATCACAAAAAATGTGGAAGTTTTGTACTCTCAGACCTCCAATTTGCTCTTTGACTCAACGCCAAAGGCTGGTGATTGGGTTTTATTATTTGGATTAAGACGCTACATCGAATCCACCCTGACGCCAGCCCCTAGCCCGTCTTCACCATCTAGCAATATTTCATATGATAGATCGTGCCTGAAATGCCTACCTCTATCGACTATAGGAAGTCAATCGAGCTTGATTTTTAAAGCAATTGGTGGTAAACTTAGGCTTAGGAACTCAGCAGTTTCTTTGTTTAAAATTTTAAATGATTTTATGAGTGCCTTAAATACTTTTGGAAATACTTCTAGTTCAGCCACTACCGTACCACAGATTGCGGCGGCGGCTGGAATTATGGTTACTTCAATGACTACTGTTATACAAGAATTAGCTCAATTGTTGGTGGATTAAATGGATGCACTATTAACTAATACACAGTTTGTAAATGGCGCATACCCTTATTGGGACTTTCAAATTGTTGGTGGAATCGTACCTATTATTAGTGGTAGCGAAGAGGCTTCCCAATGTGCCGCAGTTTTGGCATACACTCAATTTGGACTTATTCCGCAACTTCCTAGTGTTGGAGTTAACTGGACCGGGATGTTAACAAGTGTAGAAACACTGGACTCAATTGATACTCAGATTTCTACTACTATTAATCAGGCTCAAGTTCCTTATAAACAAACCTACCAATTAAATGGTAGACAGTTAGTAGTTAATATAGTTCACCAGTAAAGGGTAGATAAATGGCTTTTTCAGTAAACGGTATAACATTTACTCCCGGATCAGCCTTCGATCACGCCACAAACCAGTTAAACTATATTAACGGACTTTTGCAAGGATTATCTCTACCAACTCTTCAACCAAACAATGGTAACGCTCTATGGTGGACACTTTTAGGCCAAGGTAGTTTTGATGCACAATTAGACAATATGGTTATCCAGGCTTCTAACTCACTAAATGTAGCAAACACTGACGATAACCAAATTATCAATCTTTTACCAGTCGCAGGAACTTCTTTAATTCCACCCTCCGCCTCTGCATTAACTCTTACATTTACCGCTACTAGCGGAATACTATCAGTTCCATCAGGAACTATAGTTCCTTATGGAGCCTACAATTTCTACACACTTACTCCACTTACAGTACCAGAAAGCGGAAGTGCGAATGTAGTTTCCCTCTGCCAGACCCTTGGTCCTATCACAATTCCCGTGGGCGTTATTAATCTTACATCTTTAACCCCTAGTTTACCTAACTTTGGAAGTGTAGTAAATAACTTTGCCGCAATTCCAGGAACTCTTGTTGAAACTCCTGCACAAGCTAGAACTAGGGTTTTGCAGGGGAAGACTATAGGGGTCGGGATTGATGGATGTATTACCGCCCTTAGATTACTTCCAGGAGTTGGCCAGGCCAATGTATTTATGAATCCAGGATCGAGTCAGTTAATTGTATCTGGCCTTGCTTTTGGTATTCCTGGCGGGTGCGCTTATATTGTGGTTCAAGGTCCAAGTCCTAACATTGGTATAACTTATTTGCAATATATGACCATGCCTACAAGTGGAACCAATTTTGCACCGTCTCAAGTTCAAGGATACACTACTCAGGCTGGCCAGAACTTTCCCGTGTATTATGATTTTTGCACTTATCAACAGATTTTTGCAACTGTTTATGTTGATGCAAATAAAACTCTTCAAAACGGTTATGCTAACATTGTGCAAAATGCACTAACTTCTCTTAACGGAACTTTCCAAATTGGTCAGCGAGTTTCAAGCGAACAGGTACTTAACGCTTTCCCCGTAGGTTTCAATCCGTGTACTATTTTGGGACTATCTCTTGCTACTTCTATCGGAGGAACTTACGGTCAAGCGGTTCAGCCGTCAATTAATTCTATTCCATATTTCACAGCTAGTGGAATCCTGATAGTGTTGCAGTAGGGTTATCAGTAATGCTTAGTTTTCAAACTGGTTTAATAAATCCTCAACTCGGAACAGGACCTATAGCAAACGCATACTTTCAAGCAGTTCAAGCTGAAATAGGCATTCCTGCAAGCGGAGGAGTGCCGTTGCGTCATTATGCCATACTAGAATACTTTTATAATCTTTCAATAGATTCAGCAAACTCTTTTGGAATATTGGGAAGCGGGGAACTAGCTAGTATCGGTCAGTTAATAGGATTCCCATGGCCCTCTGTTTTCAGTGCTGGATTTCAAGGCTCCTTTGCATTTATTCCAGCTTCCGCATTCCCAGGAAGCTCTCCTCAAACCGGTTTTTCTAGTGCATTAAGTAGTCAAGTTAATGGAACATTTATTAGCGCGAATCCTTCTCAGGTTGGACAGTACGTTCCGGTTCCGGCATATCGGCAAATTCTAAAGTTTATAGCTTCTGTGAAATGGAACGGACTATTGATTCCAATTATTGATACACTATTAGCTAACATTGTTAAATATTTGGGATACAATGTAACCAATGCTTATACTATAAATTATACTAATACTCGTAATATTAATATAAATTTTTCAGCCTCTACTGCTAACATTGGAACCGGATGGCTTTATGTATTGCAACTTATATTTTCTCGTGTTGCCACTGTTCCAACAATATCTTTGTCAATATCGTAAGGAGTAAAAAATGTATTCACTTCCAACACTTGGTGGCTCCCCTTATGCTCCATCAGCCTATAATAATCAAACTACATTTGGA
>Ga0265336_10001488_pt1 | contig 10636 bp, 5 predicted proteins | sample 42119metaG_FD_193583 | JGI IMG/M metagenome (GOLD analysis project Ga0265336, IMG submission 193583) | Rhizosphere microbial communities from Carex aquatilis grown in University of Washington, Seatle, WA, United States - 4-21-19 metaG | ecosystem: Host-associated > Plants > Roots > Rhizosphere >...
TGAACGCCGCCGGCGAAGGGGCCAACTCCGCGCCGGCCAGCACCAGTCCCTCGGCCCTGGTGGCCTGGTTCAAGGCGGATGCGATCACGGGCGTCGCCAACGGGGCGGGGGTATCCCTCTGGTCCGATTCAAGCGGCAACGGCGACTCTGCGATACAACCTTTGAGTGCCAACCAGCCGACCTATGTGACCGGAGCCATGAACGGCCTGCCGGTGGTGCGGTTCAACGCAGCCAACGGCAGCTATCTGTGGTTTTATCGTCCGGTGCAGGACAACTTCACGATCATCTGCGTGTTCCAGAGCACGCAGGGGCTCGGTTCGGGCAACCTGTATTATCAGGGGGCCGGCCTGGTGAACGGCGAGGTCACCGGCGCGGTGAATGACTTTGGCGCCTGCCTGTTTGCCAACGGCGCGGTTTGCGCCGGCACGGGCAATCCGGATGTGGCGGCCAATTCCGGCTCCGGCTACAATAACGGCAAACCTCATATCCTCACTTTCACCCGAACGAAGAGCAGCGGTCAGGTTTTGCTTTTCATGGACGGCAGCTTGGTTGGCGTCACAACGGGCGGTACGCAGTCGTTGACGGCGCCGAATCAACTGGTGCTGGGCGCCCAGCAAACGCTGGCCAATTACCTGACGGGTGACATCGCCGAGGTGCAGATTTTCAACGCCGCGCTCGCCAGCAGCGAACGGAGCAGCCGCGAAACCGCGCTCAAATGCAAATACGGTCTGGCTGGCAGCGCCACCCCGGCGGCGCCAACGGGATTGACCGGCGCGGCGGGCAACCGGGAAATTTCCCTGAACTGGGGGCTAACACCGGGGGCAACCGCTTGCAACCTTCTGCGCTCCACGGACGATGGCGCGACCTACCAGCCGGTGGCGACCGGCTTGACGACCAGCAGTTATGTGGACACCAACGCCGTGAATGGACAGATGAATTATTATGAAGTTGCGGCCTCTGATTCCTGCGGCGCGGGCGCAACCTCGGCGGCGGTCGGCGTGTTTCTGCCTTTGCCCACCTTGGGTATGAGTGTGAGCGCAAATGCCATGGTGATCAGCTGGCCGGGCTGGGCGAATGACTGGAGTTTGTATGCCACCACAAACTTGACACCGCCGGTGATTTGGACGGTGGTGACCAATATGACCAATGCCAGTAATGGCGTATTCAATGTGACATTGCCCATCGGTTTGGGAATCCAATTCTATCGGTTAGGCAGCCCGTGACCTGATGGTCGTTAAAATGGCTCATTTTTGTTCCTTATATCTGACAAAGTTGAGGCGCACTTCCGGATGTCGTGCCGGTTGGCAGTGAAGTCAGAAGCTGTTGACGCAGCAGTTACAAATTTACAATAAATGTTTATTTATGAACCGTAGAGAATTCATCCGCAACACCACGCTGGCCGCTTCAAGCCTTGCACTCATGCCTTCGCCGATGTGGGCGGCGGAAAACGGTTTTCCCGTCGTGCGCGTCGCCGAATCGAAGCGAAAATTCAAAAGCCTTGCCGTGGAGAAAACCATTGAGCGCGTCCAGGCTGCCACCGGCAACAAGGAACTGGCGTGGATGTTCAGCAATTGTTTTCCGAACACGTTGGACACGACCGTTGATTTCGAGATCGTCAATGGCCGCCCCGATACTTATGTCATCACGGGAGATATTGATGCGATGTGGCTGCGCGACAGCTCGGCGCAGGTCTGGCCTTACCTGCCGCTCATGGCGGAAGACCCGCCGTTGCAGCAATTGATCGCCGGCGTCATTAACCGTCAGACGCGCTGCGTTCTGCTGGATCCGTATGCCAATGCCTTTTACAAAGATCCAAGCAAGGTCAGCGAATGGAAAAGCGATCTGACGGACATGAAGCCCGGCGTTCATGAGCGTAAATGGGAAGTGGATTCGCTTTGTTACACCGTTCGACTTGCCTATGGTTACTGGAGAACTTCAAAAGATACGGCGCCGTTTGATGATGCATGGCGCGCGGCGATTGGGAAAATCGTCCAGACCTTCCGCGTACAGCAGCGAAAGGATGGACATGGCCCATACCATTTTCAACGCCGCACGGAAACCCAGACGGACACGGTGGCCGGACACGGTTATGGCAATCCTGGAAAACCAGTGGGATTGATCTGCTCCATATTCCGGCCGAGCGACGACGCAACGGTATTTCCGTATCTGATTCCGGCGAATTTCTTTGCGGTGGTAAGTCTGCGGCAGGCGGCGGAAATGGTGGAACAAATTTCACACGACCTGGCTCTGGCTGGGCAATGCCGGGCGCTGGCGGATGAGGTGGAACAGGCCCTGCACCAATACGCCATCGTGCCTCACGCCAAACTCGGACAAGTTTATGCCTACGAGGTGGACGCGTTTGGTAATTTTTATTGCATTGATGACGGCAATGTTCCGAGTCTGCTCTCGCTGCCGTATCTCGGCGCGGTCAAGGCGAGCGATAAAGTTTATCAAAACACGCGCCACCTCGTTTTGTCCGATGCCAATCCTTATTATTGTCAGGGCAAGGCTGCGAATGGTCCGGGCGGCCCTCACGTCGGCATGGACATGATCTGGCCGCTCGGTTTGATCGTGCAAGGGTTGACCAGCACGAATGACCAGGAAATACGCCAGTGTCTGACAACCTTGCAGAAAACACATGCCGGAACCGGCTTCATGCACGAGGCCTTCAACAAGGATGATCCAAACAAATTCACCCGTTCCTGGTTTGCCTGGGCCAATACCATTTTCGGCGAACTGGTGTTAAAAGCTTTCAATGAGTACCCTCATTTATTGGCCTAGCAATTCAACTAAATTTTGGAACCACACAACATAAACCATAACAACAACGAACCCGACCTATGCGACTAAAAACTCTTCCAATATTCCTGGCCTTTCTGCTGATGGGCGTGGCCGACGCGATGGGACCGATGTCCGATGCCGTGCAGAAGAATTTTGCCATTTCCAGCACGCTGGCGACGTTGATGTCATTTTTTGTCTTCATCGCCTTTGCAGTTTTCAGCGTACCCGGGGGATTGCTGGCTGCCCGCATTGGCAAGAAGAATGTTTTGCTCCTGGGTCTGGCGCTGAACACCGTTGCCGTCGCCGTGCCTGCGTTTTCCAATCCTACGTATCCGGTTCTTCTGGCCTGTATTTTTGCCCTGGGTGTCGGCACCACGTTGCTCCAGGTGGCCGGCAACCCCATCATGCGGGACGTTAGTGCCGCCGGCGACTACAGCCGGAATCTCGCGCTGGCGCAGGGCATCAAAGGAGTAGGTTCGACGACCATGACGATTTTGGCCACGGCCGGCATTTCTTTGGCTTTCCTGCCCGTGCTGCAGAACATGGGGTGGCGGGGGGTGTTTCCTATTTTCTTCATTTTGATGGCGTTGGCCTTGATCTTCGTTTTTTCGCTCAAAGTGCAGGAGACCAAGGCGGAGGTCCCACCCAGCATTGTCAGTTCGCTCTCGCTTTTGGGCATTCCCACCTTCGCCTTGGCCGTCTTGGGCATCTTTCTTTACGTTGGGGCGGAAGTTTGCATGGGTCGGTTTCTGTTGCCGACGTTGAAAGACTTTGGGATCGCTCCCTCCACTGCGGCTTGGGCCGGTCCGGTGGCTTTCTTGGGGGCTTTAACCTTTGGACGAATCGTGGCGGGAAGTGTGAAGGTAAGCGCACGGACGTTCTTTCGCATCTCGGCATTCCTTGGATTGATTGGTGCCATTCTTCTCATGCTGGGCAACAAGGAACTGGCCATCGTCGGCGTGGTGATTGGCGGATTGGGTTTCGCCAATATCTGGCCGATGCTTTTTTCGATTACGGTGGAGGAGAAACCTGAATGTGCCAATGAACTATCAGGTCTGATGTGCATGGCCATCTCCGGCGGGGCAATTGTTCCGCTGCTGATGGCGCGACTGCGTGACAACGGCATGACGAGCATGTCTTTCGTTGTTCCTGCCGCCTGTTTCGCCTACTTGCTTCTCCTTTCGCTCAAAGGGAGCAAAAAAAACAATACCCCAACCTGAAAACCATATGAACTTGAATGCAGACCGCCGGGTGGTGATGACGTTGGACGCGGGAGGAACCAATTTCCGGTTCTCGGCCATGCGCGGCAACCAGCAGGTGACCGAAACCGTTACCATGCCATCGGAAGCCACGAACCTGGAGCGGAGCCTGTCCAAAATTCTTGAAGGTTTCATGCGCATCAAGGAGTTATGTTCTGCGCCGCCGGTGGCCATCAGCTTCGCCTTTCCCGGACCGGCCGATTATCCCAACGGCATCATCGGGGACCTTGGCAATCTGCCCTGTTTTCGGGGCGGGGTGGCCTTGGGGCCGATGCTGGAGGAGAAGTTTGGGATACCGGTATTCATCAACAACGACGGGGACCTGTTCGTTTATGGGGAAGCGATTGCGGGATTTCTGCCGCACGTCAATGGATTGCTGGAAAAGGCCGGCAGCCCCAAACGTTATAAAAACCTGTTTGGGGTGACCATGGGGACGGGCTTTGGCGGGGGAATTGTGCGCGATGGCCAATTGTTCATTGGCGACAACTCGATGGCGGGGGAAGTATGGTTATTGCGCAACAAACTGGCGCTACAGATGAATGCGGAGGAAGGCGTGAGCATTCGGGCGGTGCGGCGGGTATATGCCGAGCAGGCGGGAATGGCATTTGAACAGGCGCCGGAATCCAAGGCGATCTTCGAGATTGGCAGCGGCAAAGAGCCGGGCAACCAGGGTGCGGCCAGGGAAGCCTTCCGCCGGCTGGGGGAGGTGGCGGGAGATGCGATGGCACAGGGATTGACGTTGGTGGATGGGCTGGCGGTCATTGGCGGCGGGGTGTCAGGTTCGTGGCCGTTGTTTTTGCCGGCGCTGGTGGATGAACTTAACAGCAGCTATACCAGCCCGGGCGGCAACAAGTTCCGGCGGCTGGCCTCGGTGGCCTTCAACCTTGAAGACCCGGCCCAACGGGAACGGTTTTTGAAGGGTGAAACCCGTGAAATTGAGGTGCCAGGCACACGGCGCAAGATCCAATACGACCCGTTGCAGCGCATCGGAGTGGGTATGTCACGCCTGGGCACCAGTGAAGCTGTTGCCATCGGCGCCTACGCTTTTGCCCTCAAAAAACTTGACGAGAAATCATGAACACTTTTTCAAAACAAAACCCAATCATGCGCAAAACGATCAATCACCTCTTGTCGCGGCACACTCGAATACTGTTTCAGGCAGCTCCGCTGTTGGTTGCCACAATCTGTTTTGGCAAATCAGCCGTGGACTATGTGAATCCCCTGATCGGCACGGCGGAACACGGCCACGTCTATCCCGGGGCCACCGTGCCCTTCGGCATGGTGCAGCTTTCGCCGGACACGCGCGACAAAACGTGGGACGGCACCTCTGGGTATCATTATTCCGACGGCAGCATTCTTGGTTTTTCGCACAACCATCTGACCGGCACCGGTTGCGGGGATTTGGGTAACGTTTTGCTGATGCCAACCGTCGGCGCTCTGAAGCTGACTCCTGGTGCGCAGCCCGGCGACGGTTATCGTGCGCGGTTTTCACACGCCGACGAAGTTTCCCGGCCCGGTTACTATTCTGTTTTGTTGCCGGATTATGGTGTAAAAGTTGAATTGACGGCCACGGCGCGCGCCGGATTTCATCGTTATACGTTTCCAGCCACAAGCGAGGGCCATGTCATCGTGGATTTGCAGCATGGGGTCGGCAACGATGTGACCGAAGCGCAACTCACGATTGAAGATAATCATACCGCGAGCGGCTATCGCCGGAGCGACGGTTGGGGTGGGGATAAGGTGTATTTTTTCGTGATGGAATTTTCGCGGCCGTTCGATTCATCCGGCGTGGCCCAAGCCGACAAGGATGTGTTGGGCAAACAAACAACGGGCAAGGAAACCAAAGGTCACTTTGATTTCAAGACCAAGGCGGGCGAACAAATCCTGGTTCGCGTCGGCCTGTCCACCGTCAGCGTCGAAGGCGCGCGCAACAATCTGCACGCGGAAATTCCCGGCTGGAACTTTGATGCCGTCGCCAAAGCGGCCGGCAAGCAATGGGAAAAGGCCTTGGGCGTCTTCAAGGTCAAATCGCCGGACAAAAATCTCAAGCAGACGTTTTACACGGCGCTCTACCACACGATGGTCGCCCCGACGCTGTTGAGCGACGTGGACGGCCAGTTTCGCGGCCCCGACGGGAATGTGCATCAGGCGAAGGGTTATGATTATTATACCGAGCTGTCGCTGTGGGACACGTTCCGCGCGGAAAATCCGTTGCTGACGCTGACCCAACCCGCGCGCGTGAACGACTTCGTAAACACGATGCTGGCGCACTACCAAATTTTCGGCCAGAACACGCTGCCGGTCTGGCCGGAAGGCGGCAAGGAAACCTGGTGCATGATCGGCAACCACGCCATTCCGGTGATCGCCGAGGCCTATCTGAAAGGCTTTCGCAGCTACGACGCCAACGAAGCACTGAACGACATGATCGCGTCCACCGGTAAAAATCGTGAGCAGCTCGATGCTTACCGTGACCGGGGTTTCATCCCCACCGGCAAGAATGTGCAAAGTGTTTCCAAGGTTTTGGAATATGCCTACGACGATGCCTGCATCGCTCGCCTGGCCAAGGCCCTTGGCAAGGACGACCTGGCGGAGAAATATTTCAATCGTTCGCAGAATTGGACGAACGTCTTTGACCCCGCCACCGGTTTCATGCGCGGCAGAACCGCCGATGGAAACTGGGTGACGCCGTTCGGCGAAAATGAAATCAACAGCATCAATTTCAACGAGTACACCGAGGCCAACGCGTGGCAATACAACTTCTTTGTGCTGCACAACGTTCCCGGCCTGATCGCCAAACTGGGCGGCGACGATAAATTCACCGCCCGGCTCGACGAGATGTTTGACACCACAAAAACCATTCCGAACCTGGCCATGATTCCCGATGTCACCGGGGTCATCGGCATGTATTCGCATGGCAACGAGCCAGACCATCATGTCGCTTATCTCTACAGCTATGCCGGACAACCGTGGAAAACGCAGCCCCGCGTCCGCCAGATTGCCTCATTGCTTTACACCAACACGCCCGGCGGCATCTGCGGCAACGACGATTGCGGCCAGACTTCCGCCTGGTACGTTTTCACCGCGCTCGGTTTCTATCCGGTGGATCCCGCCAGCGGCAATTACGTTTTGGGCAGTCCATTGTTTGACAAGCTCACCTTGAAACTCGATCCGAAATTCGCCAAAGGCAAAACCTTTACCGTCGTGGCCAAGAATAACAGCGCCACCAATCCGTATATCCAGTCCGCCACGCTCAATGGCCAGCCCTTCACGCGAAGCTGGATCTCACAGGCTGACATTGTCTCCGGTGGCAAGCTGGTGCTGACGATGGGGCCGGCGCCCAACAAGAATTTCGGCGCCGCGCCGCAGGATCGTCCGCCGGGAATGTAAGCGACGCCCATGCGACATGCTGCTGAATTAACATGAAGAAGTCTGCTTTTCTGCCAGCCGGGGCGCGTCGGTTGCTGGCTACGCTGCCATTGATCGGGCTGGCTTTATCGGCTGCTGGCGAGACGCGGTTATGTGATTACATCCGACCGTTGGTGGGTGCACAAGGCGAAGGCAACACGTATCCAGGGCCATCCGCGCCCTTTGGAATGATCCAGATCAGCCCGGACACCGATAACACGAACTGGGACACCGATTCCGGCTACGAATATACCGACCCGACCATACAAGGTTTCAGCCTCACGCATTTGAGCGGCACGGGCTGCCCGGATCTCGGCGATTTTTTATTTGTACCGCAAGTCGGCGAACCGGCTTTGGTTTCCGGCTCCAAAGATCATCCCGAGGATGGTTATCAATCCGCGTTTTCTCATGCGAACGAATCCGCATCTGCCGGTTATTACAAAGTGAAACTCCAGAAGTCTGGCGTGCTCGCCGAACTTACGACGGGCGAGCGGGCGGGAATATTACGGTTTACTTTTCCCGCGAATGACGAGGCGTCCGTCCTGACCGACTTGAGCCACGTCATCGGCCCCTGGAGAGTGGCTGAATCGCGCGTGCGCATCGAGGATGACTCCACGATCACGGGTTTTCATCTGGTCAACGGCTGGGCCAAGGAGCGGTATCTTTATTTTGCCGCGCGCTACTCGCGGCCTTTTGACGATGCCCAAATCATCAGTTCCCGAAAGCCGGTGATCTATAATTCGTATCGTTTCCGCAGCCACAACGAAGCCGCCGGCACAAACCTGCAGTTTCTCGCAATATTCAAGACGCACGCCGGCGAAAGCATTCAGGTAAAAGTCGCCGTGTCTGCTGTGAGTGCCGCCAATGCGCTGGAGAATCTTGACGCGGAGATTCCCGGCTGGGATTTTGAAAAATTACTGGCGGCGACGCGCAACCAATGGGATCGCGAACTGAGCAAGATTGAAATCGAAGGTTCGCCGGCACAGAAAGAAACGTTTTACACGTCGCTTTATCACGCGTTCCTTGCGCCGAATCTTTACGAGGACGTGAACGGCGAATACCGCGGTTTTGACCAGAACCTTCACATGGCCAAAGGCTTCACCGAATACACGGTGTTTTCGCTGTGGGACACGTTTCGCGCCGAGCACCCGCTGCTGGCATTGATTCAAGCGCAACGCGATTCCGACATGATCAACTCCATGCTCGCGCATTATGATCACAGCGTGGATCACCTGTTGCCCATGTGGGAACTGCAAGGAAACGAAACCTGGTGCATGATCGGCTACCACGCGGTGCCGGTCATTGTGGATGGTTATCTGAAGGGCGTGAAAGGCTTCGACGTCCAGCATGCCTACGACGCCATCAAAACGACGGCGATGAATCCCGATTACGACAGCACGGCGGCATATGCCAGGCTGGGCTGGGTGCCGTGCGACAAGGAAAACGAGTCGCTTTCGAAGACGCTTGAATATGCCTATGACGACTGGTGCATCGCCCAAATGGCCAGGTCTCTTGGCAAGGCCAAAGATTATGACTGCTTTATGAAACGCGCGGGCAACTATAAAAATATTTACGACCCATCCATCGGCTGGATGCGTCCGAAAGATGCCAGGGGCAGCTGGCGCGCACCGTTCGATCCGCACGCTTTTGGCGGCGGCAATAATCTCAATGACGTCACCGAGGCGACCAGTTCCCAATATTCCTGGTTTGTGCCGCAGGACGTGCCCGGATTGATTGCCTTGATGGGCGGGAAGGAAAAATTCACGGAGCGGCTCGATTCGTTGTTCGCCTCAACGAAAGCAACCCAGGAACTATCATCCAATGATCAGCGCGGTTGCATTGGCGAATACTGGCACGGCAACGAGCCAAGCCATCACATTATTTACCTTTATTGCTTCGCCGGCCAGCCGTGGAAGGCGGCGGAGCGTCTGCATCAAGTCGTCACGACGCAATATGGCAACCAGCCCGGTTCACTTTGCGGCAACGATGACTGCGGGCAGATGTCGGCCTGGTATCTGTTCACCTGCCTGGGATTTTATCCGGTCTGTCCGGCAAGCGATTATTATGTCATCGGCGCGCCGCAGATTCCGAAGGCGACGATGCGCCTCTCGAATGGAAAAAGCTTCACGATGACGGCAAAATATATTTCCGACCAGAACATCTACGTGCAATCCGTCCACGTCAACGGCAAAGACTGGGACTCGCCATTCCTGCCTTACCAGGAATTGAGGAGCGGCGGGCAGATCGAATTCGTGATGGGACCGCAACCTAACAAAGAATGGGGAAGCATGGCAGCGATTCAATACTAGTTTACGAAACCATCCGATATCCATAAATGGCGAAACAATTATTGACCATATTGGGAATCGTTTGCGTGGTCGCTACAGGCTTGCGCGCCGAAACGGACATCACCATGAACCATCGCATTGGCGATGATGCAACGGCCGACATGGTGGATACCAGTCGTGGTTGGGGAATTCCTTTCGGCGGAATCGGAACGGGATTTTCCGTGCTTGGAAAGGAAGGCTCGGGGTTGAGAATGGCATTCACGGCTTTTTCACCGTTAGTGCTGCACGATCTGGCCAATTTCACGATTCTCGTCCAGGTGTTCGAAATCACCATCGAAAACAGATCGGGCACAACGCGGAGGCTTAAACTGAGCCTGATAAACCAAGGGGAAGTGGTGAAACGCGGCCAGGTGGCGGTGTTGGTAGAACCCCACGGTGCCACCGCCTTTGGCTGCGACGGCGGCCTTGTAGGAGCACATGACGTGAGTGACCATCACGCTTATAACATCCAGTTCCTAACAGATTCGGCCAGTAAAACGGGGGAAAATATTGATAGTGGGATTGACGTGCTGGGCGCCAACGCGCCATCAGTGCCACCCAAGAAAGATTTCCTTTCTGCGCCGACAGAATCATTTGTGGTTAAGACAGTGGACGGTAAATGTGAGATCACTTTCAACATCGAAAAAGCACCGGATCTGAAAGCGTGGACGGAAACAAACCTCGCACCCACACTGGCGGAATGGTATCCGAAAATCGTGGCGCTGCTGGCGAGCGACGGTTACACCGCGCCGGATCATTTGAAGATCACGCTCAAGCCGATGGACGGCGTGGCTTACACCGCCGGGCGTGATATCGTGGCCAATTCCGACTGGCTGAAGAAAGAGCTGAACGGCGAGGCGGTCG
>Ga0265336_10001495_pt1 | contig 10578 bp, 9 predicted proteins | sample 42119metaG_FD_193583 | JGI IMG/M metagenome (GOLD analysis project Ga0265336, IMG submission 193583) | Rhizosphere microbial communities from Carex aquatilis grown in University of Washington, Seatle, WA, United States - 4-21-19 metaG | ecosystem: Host-associated > Plants > Roots > Rhizosphere >...
CGTACCACTTCGACGTCGTCGCGAGCAACTCCGTCCAGCAGAACGTGGACTACGGCGACCAGACGTTCACGACCACTCACGCGGTCATGTTCACGCTGAGGGTGCACAAGTCGGGCACCGGTACCGGGACAGTGCGCAGCGTTCCCCCGGGCATCACGTGCGGCGGGACATGCTCCAAGGCGTTCGTCACGGGGACGAGCGTGACGCTGACCGCAACGCCGGCAGCGGGTTCGACGTTCGCCGGTTGGTCGGGCGGCGGCTGTTCGCGGAGAGGCAGCTGCAAGGTGACTCTCCATACGGCAACGACCATCACGGCGATTTTCACGCTGGTGTGTGTGGTGCCGAACGTAAAGGGCCGGACGCTGGCCGCCGCGAAGAAAGCGATCGTCGCTGCTCACTGCGCGGTGGGAACGGTAACGACCGCGACGTCCAAGACGGTGCCTTCGGGCCACGTCATCTCGCAGTCCCCTGCTGCCGGGAAGCGGGCGAAGAAGGGCACGAAGGTCAATCTCGTCGTGAGCAAGGCCACGCGCTAGTAGTTGCGGTAGCAAGTCACTCGTTCGAGGGAAAACCTGGCTCGGTCCCGCGTCGATGGACCCCGCGTGGACTCGCTCGTCGTCGAATGTCTCCGCTGTGGCACCTCGCGCGTCGCTCGCCGCGACGTGTTCAAGCACCTCGAGTCACCGGAGTGCCAGAACTGCGGGTACCTCGGCTGGCAGCCGTTGCTCGAGGTCGCCGAAGGCGATCGCCGGCGCCGCCCGCGCCTCCGCAAGCTCTCCGAGCTGCGTGCGACCTCTGTCGCGTAAGCCGTAGTTACCCGCAGCGGCGACTGTACGCGCTTGCCTAGACTCGCCCTCGTGGCAAGCACAGGCGAACGGCAGGAGCTCTGGGGTGGGGAGACGACGAAGGCGGTCGCGAACTTCCCCGTCTCGGGACAGCCGATCCCGCCGGCGGTCGCTCGCTGGCTCGGGCGCATCAAGGGCGCCGCCGCGCAGGCGAACGCCGATCTCGGCCTCCTCGACGCGGACAAGGCAGAGCGGATCTCGTCCGCCGCGGCCCGGATCGCGGCGGGTGAGCTCGACGACCAGTTCCCGATCGACGTCTTCCAGACCGGTTCGGGCACAAGCTCGAACATGAACGCGAACGAGGTCATCGCCACGCTCGCGGGCGAGGGCGTCCATCCGAACGACGACGTGAACATGGGCCAGTCGTCGAATGATGTCTTCCCGTCCGCCGTCCATCTCGCAGCCCTCGACGAGATCACGAACGACCTTCTGCCGGCGATGAAGCAGCTCGCCGCCTCGCTCGACGCGAAGGCGAAGGAGTTCGACGACATCGTCAAGTCGGGCCGCACGCATTGGATGGACGCCGTGCCCGTAACGCTCGGCCAGGAGTTCGGCGGCTACGCCGCGCAGGTGAGCCAGGGAGTCGCGCGCGTCGAGGACGCGCTGCCGCGCCTCGGCCAGATCCCGCTCGGCGGCACCGCGACCGGAACCGGGCTCAATACGCATCCCGAGTTCGCCGCGCGCGTGCGCGAGATCCTCTCCACGGAGACGGGCCTCGCGATCTCCGCGCCGGCCGATCCGTTCGAGGCGCAGGCCGCGCGCGATGGCATCGTCGAGGTCTCCGGCGCGCTCAAGACCGTCGCCGTCTCGCTGACGAAGGTCGCGAACGACATCCGTTTCCTCGGCTCCGGCCCGCGCGCCGGCCTCGCCGAGATCATGCTCCCCGAACTTCAGAAGGGCAGCTCGATCATGCCGGGCAAAGTCAATCCGGTCATGCCCGAGGTCGTCACGCAGGTCGCCGCGCAGGTGATCGGAAACGACACGGCAATCGCGATCGGCGGCATGCAGGGCCACTTCGAGCTCAACGTCTTCGTCCCGCTCCTCGCGAAGAACGTCCTCGAGTCGGTGAAGCTGCTGGCGAGCGCGTGCAGGCTCTTCGCGGAGAAGTGCGTCGACGGGATCGAGGCGAACCGCGAAAACTGCGCGCGCTACGCCGAGCTCACGCTCTCCGCGGCGACCGCTCTCAACCCGTACATCGGCTACGACAAGGCGGCGGAGATCGTCAAGGAATCCGCCGCTTCGGGCCGCTCGCTACGTGAAGTCGCGCGTGAGAAGGGCGTTGAGGACGCGATCCTCGACGAGGCGCTCGACTACCGCAAGATGGCCAAGCCGCACTAAGCGGTTTAACCGTCGCATCGAGGAAATGAGAAGGGCCGCCCGGAGGCGGCCCTTCTTCAGTTCGTGCTTTGGTGCTCCGTTCTTTACGGACCGACCTTGTAGCTGTACGGGATCGAGGCGAGCTGATCTCCGCCGGCGTCAGGGCCGAGGAACGGGCTGAACAGGTAGTCGTCATCGACGTTGATCGTGCCGTTGACGGTGGTGCCGACACTGGCGGTCGGCGTGATCGACACGGGGAACGACTTTGTGACTCCCGGATCGACTTCGATCGGGCTGAAGGAACCGGTGACACCGTTGTAATAGCTCCACAGGTCACCGGTGGTCGTGCCCACTGTCGGGTCGAACTTCGGCGTCCACGCCTGCATGTCGGCAGTGGCCATCACGCTCGTGTCGGCGCCCGAGCCACCGAACGGACCGACCTCGCTCGGGAACAGGCCCCAGAAGCCGGACGTAACGCCGCCTGCGGGCGCGTACGTGTACGTCGGATTCATGCCACCCGACGCGTACAGGTCGGGGTCTCCAGTCCACGGATCGAAGTCGAACGTCACCGGAGCCGTGGCGTTGAGGCTCGCGTAGAGCTTCCTTGTGTTCGTCGGTACCGAGTAGATCGGGTTCGAGAACCCAACCGTCGGCATCGGGAAGGGCTCTGGGTTGCCTAGGAGGTCGGCCAGGTCGACCCAGCCGAGAGCCGACTTCCGCGGATCGAGGAAGATGAACTGCGGCGCCGGCGAGTTGTTCGTGTAACTGACGGTGTAGGACGTCGGCGAGCCCTGCGGAATCGTCGCGCCATTCGGCAGGTCGTTCGAGGTCGACACCTGGTTGAAGTCGACCTCCGCGACGAACGGCGTGGTGATCGCCGAGCCCGAGACCGGCTGCAGCCAGTCGAGGACGAGCGTCCACGTGCCGGCCTGCGGGTGGTCCTTGTAGACGTTCACCGTGTTGTTGACGGCGTCGGACGACTGGGCGACGTTGTTGCCCTGCGGGTTCTCGAGGAAGGCCACGACACCGTCGTTGATGTCGGCGACCGTCACTCCGACGGAGATGTCCGTCTTGCCGGCCGGCACCTTGAACGCGTAGGTGCTCTGCACGGCCGGGTTGCCGCGCCCGTTACCGCCCGTCAGGACACCGTTGAACGGCGTGCCCGTCGGGGCAAGCGTCCGGATCGTGACCGGGATCGTGTTGTTCGCGTTGTTGCTGTTCACGACGATCGACTGAGCCGTGTCACCCGGATTGGCCGGGAACGTGGCGTGGTACGTCGCCGTGCTCGTGGCGCCAGGAGCGATGGTCATCGTTGCCGGCGAGATCGAACCGCCGCTTCCGAATGTCCACGTGTCGGCTTCCCACGACACGGTGCCCTGCTCGGCGTTGTTGTTCCGCGTGTCGAACAGGACGGCTGTCCACGTCCCCGGATGCGGGTTCGCAACCTGGATGTTCGCGTAGTTGGAAACGCCCTGCGGGATCGAGTACCCGGCGTACGCACCGCTCGGTGCGTAGAGCGCGACCTTCAGGATCGAGAGGTTCGTCCCCTGGGCCGGAAGTGCCGCGGAGAAGTTGAGCCGCGACGTTCCTGCCGTGGCCGGGACGTTGAACTGCTGCTCGACATAGACCTGCGTCGAGCCCGTCTCGCGGAGGAACGTGTCCGGCGTCGGCGGGCCGCACGCGATGGTGCCGCTCGTCGGGTTCAGGCAGGCGCTGCCGGTCGACGTGGAGGCCTTCGTGGCCAGCGTCCGCGTCGAGAGATGCACCGTCCTCGCAACGTTGCCGTTGTTGGTGATCCCGATGGTGTTTGTGGTGGTCGAGCCCGAGATCCCCTGGAGGTTGATCTGGTTCGTCGAGAACGTGAGCTCGTGCGCCGCGCTCGGGGCCGAGCCGCTGTTGATCGTCGTGGCCAGATTGAGGGCCGCGCCGACGTTCAGGAGGCCTGCGCCCTGCTGCTCAGCGGGAGCGAAGATGTCCGAAGCCGTGCTGACGAGGATCTTCTTCACCAGTGCCGGCGACGGGCTGTTGCCGCTATGCGTGGCCCGGTAGGCGGAGATGACGTCCGCGGCCGCACCTGCGGTCAGCGGCGAGGACTCGCTCGTGCCGCCTTCCTGGAACATCTGCTGCGGCCCGCACGTGGCGCTGTCGCAGGCGATCCAGTTCAGATCGCCAGGTGCGACGAGGTTGACCGTGTTGCCGCCCGACTGGGAGTAGCCGCCGGACGAGATGCTCGAGATGTTGTTGTTGATCCATGCGCCGCTCGTCGCGACCGGGTTCGTCGCGTCGATGCCGCCGTTCTTGTACTGCTGGTAGGAACGGAACGTCGTGGATGCGCCGACGCTGATCAGGTTCGGATCGGTCGACGGCGAGCCGTCGGTGCTCGTGATGCCGGCATCGCCGGAGCTCACGACGACCGTTACGCCTGCGGCGACCGCGGCGTCATCGGCCATGCGAACCGCGTCGTTCGCGTTGTCCGGGAACGGGTTCGAGCCGAACGACTCGTTGAGGACCTTGATGTTGTGGGCGACGGCCCAGTCGATGGCCTGAACGAAGTACGACGTCGTCGTGTTGTACGCCTCAGAGAACACGTTGAGGCCGGTGACAGTCGCGCCCGGCGCATCGCCCGTGACGGTCAGATCGCAACCGGCCGGGAGCGGGTGGGCGGGGCTCACGAACTGGCTGAGGTCGTGAAGCACGTTCCCCTGCGCTGCGATCGAGCTCATGTCGAGGAACGCCTCGAGGTCGCCGCTGTCGTATCCGGCGGGGTCGCCGTTGAAGTTCTGCTCCGACACGACTGCTCCAGCCGGGCTGCCCGCGCCGACATAGGCCGGGTTCCGCTGGAAGTCGCTGATCGTCGTGTTGATGTGACCGGCGATGTACGCGACCTTGACGCCTGCGCCGTTGTACGACGGGCCCTGCGCGTTGATCACGTTGAGCGCCTCCGGATCCTTCTCCGGGTTTCCGGCGGTGCCGCAGATGCTGAACATGGCGTTCTCGCGGGGCGTCACGTTAGACGTGATGCGCGACGAGGCATGGCTGACGGCCGGGGCCTGCATCGCAGCGAGCTCCTTGCTGCTCAGCGGCGGCGCAACGTGAAACGTCTGGTCCGGGAAAACCGCCTTGACAGCGGGATTCGCGGCCAGCGCAGCACGCTGGGCGGGGCTGACGGTGGCGGCGAAGTATGGGATCGCCTTGCCGGTGGTGATGTGCGTCGCGCCCGAAGAGCGCAACGTCTGGACGAAGGACGTCACCCGCGTACGGATTGAACTGAAATGCCGTGCGTTCGTGCCGCGGAGCAGCACGACGACGCGCTGCATCGCTCCCTGTGCTTGCGGCATCGCCGCTGGGCGAGATGCCGCATTCGATGCTGTCGCAGCACCGAGAACGATCACGATTCCGACCGCCGCAGCAGTGAGTGCAAACCGCGGAGCGGTCACTCCTGAGCGACGGCCAAGCCGACTTCTAAACATGTATCTAGCTCCCCTCCGACCTCGTGGCGTCCCACCGACGCCAGCCTTGACTGAACCCTACAAGGGTCGGAGCCGCTCGGCTAGGGCAACGTGCGTCGTGTCCTAGTAGCTGACGGCGCCGCGGCCGGTCTCGGCCGCATGACGCTGCTCGTCGGCGCGGTAGCTCGAGCGCACGAGCGGCCCGGAGAAGACCGAGCCGAACCCGAGCTCTTCTCCCTGCTCGCGGAACCAGCGGAACTCGTCGGGATGCACCCAGCGGTCGATCGGCGCGTGCTTCGCGCTCGGCTGGAGGTACTGGCCGATCGTGACGACGTCGACGCCGTTCGCGCGCAGGTCGCGCATCGTCTCGACGACCTCGTCGTTCGTCTCCCCGAGGCCGACGATGATCGAGCTCTTCGTGAGGACGTTGTAGTCGGCGATCTCCTTCGCGCGGGCGAGCAGCCAGAGGGCGCCGTCGTAGCTCGCCTTCGCGCCACGCATGCTCCGGTGCAGGCGACGCACGGTCTCGATGTTGAAGTTGAAGACTTCCGGACGCGCGCCGAGCACCGTGCGCAGCGCCTCCTCCTCTACACCGAGGAAGTCGGGCGTGAGCACTTCGACCGTCGCGTTCGGCAGCTTGGCCTTGATCGCGCGGATCGTCGCCGCGTAGTGGCCGGCGCCGCGGTCGGGGACGTCGTCGCGGTCGACCGACGTGACGACCACGTGCTTCAGCTGCATCTGCGCCGCCGCCTGCGCGAGGCGTAGCGGCTCGAGCGGGTCGGGCGGCGACTCGGGCTTTCCGGAGTTGACGTAGCAGTAGCGGCATGCGCGCGTGCACGTGTCGCCGAGGATCTGGAACGTCGCCGTCCCGCGTCCCCAGCACTCGGAGATGTTCGGGCAGCGCGCCTCCTCGCAGATCGTGTGCAGGGAAAGGCCGTGCACGAGCTTCTGGACGTCGAAGTACTGGCCGTCCTTGGACGGAGCCCGAACCTTCATCCATTCGGGGCGGCGCGGGCGTTCTGCGACGGGAAGCGAGGTCTCCATGGCTGCGTTTCAGTCTAGGTAGCGCAGGGTTCCCGAGGGTTGCTACGGTGAAACGGACTGAGCAGTCCGCTTTAGAGAAGGAGTCGCATGCGCCGCCATTCCACGAATCCCTGGGTCGTCCTCGTCATCATCTGCCTCGCGCAGTTCATGGTCGTCCTCGACGCGACGATCGTGAACGTCGCGATCTACAAGATCAAGGGCGCCCTTCATTTTGGGAGTGACGCAAGCCTCCAGTGGGTGGTCAGCTCCTACACGCTCGTCTTCGCCGGCTTCCTGTTGCTCGGCGGACGCGTCGGCGACCTTCTCGGCCGCAAGCGGTTCTTCCTCATCGGCCTCGTGATCTTCACGGTTGCCTCGTTCCTCGACGGGATCTCGACGTCCTCCGGGGAGCTCATCGCTTTCCGCGCGCTGCAGGGTCTTGGCGCTGCGCTCATCTCGCCGGCCGCGCTGTCGATCATCTCGACGACGTTCGCCGAGGGGAAGGAGCGCGCTCGGGCTCTCGGCGTCTGGGCCGCGATCGCCATCGGCGGCTCGGCGGTGGGGCTCGTGCTCGGCGGCGCGCTCACGCAGTCGTTCTCGTGGAGCTGGATCTTCTTCATCAACGTCCCGGTTGGCATCGTCACGCTCCTCGCCGCGATTCGCGTCGTGCCGGAGTCGAAGGACGAGCACGAGCACAAGGGCTATGACCTCGCCGGGGCTGTGACTGTCACGACCGGCCTGATGGCGCTCGTCTTCGGCCTTGTCCATTCGTCGCAGCACGGCTGGGGCTCGACGTGGACGGTCGTCCCGTTCATCGGCTCGGCGATCCTGCTCACGCTGTTCGTCCTCATCGAGACGCGTTCCGCGGAACCGCTCGTCCGGCTCTCGATCTTCCGCGTGCGCTCGCTCCTGACCGCGAACCTCTCGATGTTCCTCGCCTTCTCCGGGATGTTCGCGATGTTCTTCTTCAACTCGCTCTACATCCAGAAAGTGCTCGGCTATCACCCACTCGAAGCCGGTCTCGCGTTCCTCCCGTTCACCGGAGGAATCATGATCTCGGCGGGCTTCGCCTCCGGTCTCGCCCCGAGGATCGGCGTGCGGCCGATCGCCGCGGTCGGGATGGTGCTGACGGTGATCGCGATGGTTCTCTTCGCGCGGATGCCTGTCGGTGGCTCGTACGCGATCGATGTCCTGCCCGGCCTGATCGTCGGTTCGCTCGGGATGGGCGCGATCTTCATGCCGATCACGCTCATGGCTACGACGGGGCTGAAAGATTCGGATCAAGGTCTCGCCTCGGGCTTGTTCAACACGTCGCAGCAGGTTGGTGGCGCCCTCGGCCTCGCGATCCTTTCGACGATCGCCGCGAGTCACACGGCCGATAGTTCGGTGGCCGCCGCGGTGCACGGCTTCCACTACGCGTTTGCCGGTGCCGCGGTCTTCGTCGCGTTGGCCCTCGTCGTGATGGTCTCGCTGCTGCGCAAGCATCACGTCGCGCAGATCCAGGCCGAGGCATCGGCCAAGCCAGAGCCGGCTTTCGCGGAGGGATAGTGGTCGAGCTTCGCGCTGACGCGCGGCGCAACTACGAGCGGGTTCTCGACGCGGCGACGGAGGTGTTCGCCGCGTCGGGGCCCGACGCGAGCGTCGACGAGATCGCAAAGCGGGCCGGAGTCGGGCACGCGACCGTGTTCCGTCGCTTCCGGACGAAGGACGAGCTGATGTACGCCGTGATCGAGCGGCAGGTGGAGGAGATGTGCGCGGTCGCCCAGCAGGCGCTGGCGGCGGGCGATCCCGGCGCCGCGTTCTTCGACTTCGTTCGGCGCGTCGCGGAGCTCAACATGAGCACGCCCGGCCTCCATCGCTGCGTCGTCCACTGCGGGGAAAAGCCGGGCGCGGCCGAGCTCGAGAAGCTCGCCGCCCGGGTCGTCTCCCGTGCCCAGCGCGCCGGGGCGGTGCGGACCGACGTGAAACCGGCCGACGTCCAGCTCCTCGTCCGCTCGGTCCTGACGACGGCTCCCGAAGGCGAGTGGCGCCGCTATCTCGAGGTCGTGCTCGACGGTCTCCGGGCATAGTTCCGGCATGACAGATCCGTGGTTCGTTCGCAACGTCCGCGATATGCAGTGGCGCAAGCCCGGACGCGGCGGTGCCCTGACGGAGCTCGTCGGAGACGACGAGCAGGTCGGCGTCAACCTCTTCGTCCTCTGGCCCGGCGACGCGATGTCGATGTACCACTGGGAAGCCGACCAGGAAGGCTTCTTCGTTCTGTCGGGCGAGGCGCTCCTCATCGTCGAGAACGAGGAGCACCCGCTCAAGCGGTGGGACTACTTCCACAAGCCGGCCGGCGTGTCGCACACGATCGTCGGCGCCGGTTCCGGCCCGTGCGCCATCCTCGCCGTCGGCTCGCGCGACCACCAGCACGGACCCGACTGGGGCGCCTACCCGTATTCCCCCGTCGCCATGAAACACAACGCGAGCAGCGAGGTGGAGACGACGGACCCGGACGTCGCGTACGCGCGCTTCCCCGACCGGCAGCCGGTGGAGTTCAGCGATGAGTGGCTGCCGTGACCGCAGCCTGGTTCGTCCGGAACGTCGCGGAGATGGAGTGGTGGCACGACCGGCCCGGCGGGTTCGTGGCCAGCCTCGTCGAGGATCGCGCGGCGCAGGTCGGCGTCAACCTCTTCGTCCTCGAGCCCGGGCAGCCGATGTCGATGTACCACTGGGAGGGCGACCAGGAGGGGTTTCTTCTCTTGTCGGGTGAGGCGCTGCTGGTCGTCAACGGAGAGGAGCGGCCGCTGAGGTCGTGGGACTACTTCCACTGCCCGCCGCGGGTCGCGCACACGATCGTGGGCGCCGGATCCGGCCCAGCCGCCATCCTCGCGATCGGTTTCCGCAGCGGCGCCGACGAGGGTGCGTATCCGTTTTCCGAGCTCGCGATGCGTCACAACGCGTCGGCCGAGGCGGACACCGAGGAGACGAAGGCCGCGTACGGGCGATTTCCGCTGGAGGAACGCGCCGAGTTCCGCGAGGACTGGCTGCCCTAGCGCGCGGCGAGCTGCGCGTGCCGCGGCTGCGGCCAGAGGCCGGCGCCGTCGTCCGCGGGCAACTCTTCGAGCTCAAGCCCGAAGACCTCTTCGAGCGCCGCGACCGCGTGTGGCCGCACTTCATCGACCGTCACCGGCCGGTCGAGCTCGCGCGCGATGGTCGTGAACATCGCGTCCTCGAGGCCGCATGCCGTGATCCAGTCGGTGAATGGCGCGGGGTCGAGATCGACGTTGAGCGCGTAGCCATGCGTCGTCACCCAGCGTGAGACGTGGACGCCGATCGAGGCGAGCTTCCGCGGCGGCCGCTGCAGCCAGACGCCGGTTAGTCCCTCGAGCCGCGTCCCTTCGACGCCGAGCGGCGCGAGCGTCTTGATGAGCGCCTCCTCGAGGTCGCGCACGTACTGCTTCACGTCGCGGCCGTGCCGGTTGAGGTCGAGGATCGGATAGCAGACGAGCTGTCCCGGACCGTGGAACGTCGACTTGCCGCCGCGGTTCGTCTCGACGACTTCGACGTCGGCGTCGGCCGGGATGTGGAGCTCCTCCGCCTCGTCCGTCCGCCGGCCGAGCGTGACGACGGGCGGGTGCTCGAGCAGGACGATCGTGTCGGGGATCGCGCCCTGCGAGACCGCGCCGGCGAGCGAGCGCTGGATGTCCCACGCCTCGAGGTACGGCGTCTCGCCGAGTTGGAGGAGATACCCGCCGGTTGCCACGTTCTCAGGCTACCGCGGGGCATGTCCGTGCCGGCCACGTCCGGAACCCGGTTCCGGACGTGGCTCTATCGGTCAGTGTCGAGAACGGACATCTGCTGCGCTGAACGGCTTGGGAAGCGCGTGCGCCCGCACCGGACATGGCTCGAGCGGGCACGTCCGGAACCTGGTTCCGGACGTGTCTCTAAAGGGCTAGCGT
>Ga0265336_10001498_pt1 | contig 10567 bp, 13 predicted proteins | sample 42119metaG_FD_193583 | JGI IMG/M metagenome (GOLD analysis project Ga0265336, IMG submission 193583) | Rhizosphere microbial communities from Carex aquatilis grown in University of Washington, Seatle, WA, United States - 4-21-19 metaG | ecosystem: Host-associated > Plants > Roots > Rhizosphere...
GGCCCGGCTCACCGCCGTGCCCAGTGCCTGGTTGGGGGTGTTGGCCGCCCCCGGGATGAGCTCAGAGATGCCCACCCCGCCCCACATGGGCAGGGCCTCCGAGGCAAGCAGGTAGCCACCCGCCAGGGCATTGCGCACTGCCGGGTCGTTCAGGGCAGTGCCCTGGATGAAGCCATCGCTCTGGATGTTGAAGGAACCCCCGGCAAATGACGTCTGCACGGGGTTGATGGTGATGCTGTTGGTCATGGTGGCAGGGTCCTGTTGATGTTCCAGGTCAGTCTGGGGTCCCGGTCAGGGAACCTCAGTGCTGCTGGCGACGGGGGCCGATATGGGTGAGGTGGCGGGCCTGGCCCGAGAACTGTCGCATCCAGGTCGCCGGGGTGCCCACGAACGAGGTCGTTCGCCTGCCCGTGGGGTCCACAGTGACCACCGGCCGAAGCTGTCCATCAGGCACAGCCGCCGGGCTGTGGGACGCCACCTCCGCATCCGCGTACACCTGGTCCTCCACCACGGAGAACGCATCCGCGTCCGCGATGGTGCCCAGGTCCACCGACTTCCAGCGCGGGCTGTGGTCCTTGAGCCTTGAGACCAGTCTGCGACGGTAGGCCAGCAGGTCCTCACCGTCAAGTGGACGGGGGGCCCGTTCTCCCAGGGCACTGAGCACGTGGTCGGCCCGTGACTGGGCATCCGCCATGGCGGTGTAGTCCGCATCGGTGAGCTGCTTGGGCAGCATGCCGGCCACGGCATCGATCTTCTTGGCCACCTCGCTGACGCTGTCGGTCAGCTTCTGGCGCTCCTCGGCATCGGCCTTGGCCTTCTCCTCGGCCTTGGTCTTCTCCTCGGCCTCCTTCTCCTCGGCATCCTTGCGTGCCTTGTCGGCGGCCACCTGCTCGGCCGTCTTGCCCTTGGCCTCCTCCTCCTCAGCGTCCTTGCGCGCCTTGTCGGACTTCTTCTTGTCGTCCTCCTCCATGGCGTCCATGCGCTTGGAGAGGCTGTCCAGGCAGCTCAGCACCTTGTCCAGCTTCTCACCGGCATCCGCGTCCGCCTTGGCCTTGGCCTTCTCCTCGGCCTCCGCGTCCGCCTTCTTCTTGGCCTCGGCCGCTTCCAGGGCCTTCTTCTCTTCGTCCGTCATGTTGTCGTCTCCTCTGGTCTCTGATCTGACCCCAGTCGGTCCCTGGCCCTTGTCCCACACGCCGCGCTCGCAGATGGCCAGGTGATCGAGCAGGCTCGGCTTTCCTTCGATGAGCAGTGTTGACCCGTCCTCCAGTTCCATCTTGCTGTTGACCTTTGGGTCACGGAAGACAACAGCAGGCGAGGTTGATAGCTGGCTCTCCGTCATCATCTGGATGGCGGCGTCATCATAGACCTTGGCCACGCCCCACACCTCGTCACCCAAGATGTACGGCAGGAGGATGGAGCCCACCACACGGTCAGTGAACTCCTTGGAATCCAGTGTGCGACCCCGCGGGTGCTGCATGATCACCGGCAGCCCGTTGCACCGGGCCAGGAACTCCGGGGTCAGGTAGTTCTCCGGGCGCCTGTAGACATACTCGTCCAGGGCCCGCCGGTAGGCTGTGCCCGTCCCCGTTATGCGCAGGGCGAACAGGCTGACGTTCTCATATCTCTGGGGCGAGGTCAGCTCACCCGCGGCGATGGCCCGCGCCACCCCCAGCTCATCCATGGTCAGGCGGGCCAGGGCCACCCTGACACCCGGGTGGAGGGGCTCCGGGGGTGCATCGACGGAGGCCCATGCGTAGCCCGTGTGCTCGTCACTGAGGACCACGGGGAACTCCTCCGCCACCCTCTGAACAAACGTGACGTACTCGACAGGTTCCCCCGTGGCCGGCTGTGAGGTTGCGTCAGCACCAGAGGGGGGCGCCACGGTGCCGACCGCGCCGGCCACGGGAGAGACGCGCGTGGTCCAGGGCCTGCGTGGGCCGTCCGGGACCCCGGGTCCAGCCTCCTCACGGGCCTCGCGAACGGCGGCAGCCTCGGGGGTCTCGTCACCCTCCAGGCGGCCACCAGGGAAGCACCACTCACCCGCGTGGTCACCGCCCTCGCCCCAGCGCAGGAACAGAGCCTGGTCCGAGGCGGTGAGGAAGAGGATGCCAGCAGCCCTGATCAACTGATTGACTCCACGTGGGCCCGGTGTTGGGCTGTGGCCTGGTCCACCAGGGTGCCCAGACCAACCCGCTCGAACTCTGCCCAGACATCGCGCAGCCAGGCACGGACCTCGCCGCGCAGCCGCCGGGACGGGCTCTGGACGGCATACTGCATCAACGACAGGCCCTGCACGTCACTCTCCTCGGCCACGCGCTCCTCCAGGTGGGGGATGTCAATGGTGGTCGGCCCGAGTGCCTCCAGGACCTTCGACAGCGCAGGGTCAGAGGCCCACTGGAAGTAGCCAGTGTTGGTGGACACGTGGTTCTTCACCAGGAAGTGGGTGGACCCGCCCCCAATGGCCTCCCTGGCGTCTGGTACCTCTCCCAGGGACTGCTGGGTGGGCCCCAGGACGTGCAGCAGGGCGAGGTGCACCGCCCCAGAGCGAACGTCGTCCAGGATGCCCGACCGGTCCAGCATGCGAAGCGTGGACGACAGGATGCCGGCATGGATGTCGATCAGGGTCACCCCGTCCACAGCGTCAAAGGCGGCCATCTGGCCGTCAATCGTCTCCAGGCTCACGACCTCGGCCGAGGGCACAAACCGGCGCAGCCCCCCGCCTGGGTGCTCTGTGTCCAGGGCCCGGTGGGGCACGCCACGGGTGTCAAGGTAGCCCGCGATGGCCTGGGACACCGTGGTCTTGCCCACCCCGCCCTTGTCGGCCCCCACCATGATGATCAGCGGCGCGGTCATGACTGGTCTCCTGCCTGGTCCTGGCTGTCTGTCTGCAATCCTGAGTGCCCCACCGAAGTCACTCAACCGTGCCCCCGCCTCGTGCACAGGGCGTCGAAGCGCCGGGAGAGGGCCTCGGCCACGGTGACCGCGGCATCGAGGCGCGACGCCCGGTCCCCATCCGCAAACACAGCCGCCCAGCGCTTCTCCTCCCCCTGGAGGGCGTTCCTCACCTTCTTGACCGCCTCATCCCGGGTGGCCGCACTCACGTACTCCTCACGGTAGTTCTGGCCATACCGGATCGTGACCTTGAAGGTGTTATCCATGTCACTTCGGGTGAGGTCATCAATCTGCCTCTTGGCATCCTCCACCGACTTCGGATTGCTGATGGTGTGACCACCCTTCTCCACCCACACGTTTCCCCGTATGGGGTTTGTCTTTATCAGGTATCCCTTGTAGGCCACATCGTCATCTTGACGGTCTACCCCGGAGATGGTCCCCGCGTTCTTGGAGGCATAGAAGACCTCCTCGCCCTTCTTGGAGCCATACTCGCGCTCCATGTTGGACTTGATCTCCCCACCCTTGGCGGTCAGCGGCATGTATCCCTCCCCCCTCGGTCACGCGTGGATGGGCGGCCCGAAGGCGTGCCAGCCCAGGATCAGCAGCAGTACGAACAGCAGCAGGCTGCTGCCCAGCGGGCCATACTGGCCCCCAACGATGCCGCCCCAGTTCTGCCAGGCGCCAAAGACCAGCCACAGCAGCATGAGTATCCAGAACACCAGTCCAAGGGTCATTGAGGTTCTCTCAGGGTTGTCCCGGGTCCCCCGTGCCACGGACCCGGGCAGGTTCTCCCATGCAGTGTCGTCAGGCCGCCGGGGATGTCGTAGTCGTCGTGGCCGCCGGGGTGTTCTTCTGGATGTCCGCGATGATGCGGGACTTGTTCTGCGACACCGCGGCCTGGAGGGCCGTGATGGTGCTGACGATGGCCGGGTCCACCTGCGCGTTCGTGGCCGCGGCCTGCAGGTCCGTGATGATGACGTCCAGGTTGGTGAGCACGGTCTCGATGCCGCCAATCTGGGTGGTCTCGTCAGCCACATCGGCGGTGACGGCGTCGAGCATTGTCTTGATCTCGGCCTGTGTGGTCATGATGGTCTCCATCTGCTTGCTGAGGCCCCTCATCATACATGCTAGCTCAACCGCCCAGGCGGGGGCCTCATCCCAGGGGTTGCTTCGGTTGTGGTGGTGGAATCCCAGCACCTCAAACATGTCAAACATGTCCACCTCCTTCGGGGGCAGGTTCCTTGGACTGTGCCAGCTGGTCCTCGGCCCGAACCTGGGCCATGCGGGCCTCCTTGACCTTGCCCTGGCTCTCCTGGCGGCCCTCCTCGGTGCCCACCAGGCGCGAGGCCCTGGCGGTGGCCGCCACCAGCTGCTCCCGCATGCTATTGGTGTTCACCTCCAAGCTCCGGATGTCCGTCTGGGCCATGGCCATCGTGGCCTGGGTCTGGACCACCGTGGCCTGCATCACCTTCTGTTCCCGTCGGGTCAGCCAGGTCAGGGCAGCCGTGCCCAGGTTGGCCAGGGCCACGAGAGTGATCAGCACGGTGTTTATGTTGACGTCCATGAACATGGTCAAGCGGTCCCCAGCCTGGCGCGGACCTCGGCCAGCTCACGGCGGCCCCTCTCGGTCACCATGTCATCCGGCAGGTCACGCAGGTTATACAGGTACTGGTACTGGCAGCGGCAGAAGACCTCCTCGGCCGGCTGCGTCACCTGGTCGGTGTACCCAACCTTGCCCGACTTGACCAGGCCACGCTGGTGCGCCCAGCTTCCCCGGATCAGGTACACCTGATCATCACGGTCCTTGTGGTCCTCGCGGTAGTCGTACCCGGCCTGGCGCCAGTGGCTGTGCCAGATCGCAGCTATGGCCCCACCGTCGTGGGCCAGCACCGCCGACACCGCCGACGACAGCTTGTGTCCCTGGTCCACGAGCACCCGGCGCTCGATGAAGGGGAGCTGGGCCAGGCTCTTCCTGATTTCCTGCTTCTCCCTGACCCGGTCTGTCTGTGTTGAGCCCCCGGCAGGGATGGAGGTGGACCATCCCTGGAAGCGCTGCAGGGTCTTCTCGATTGCCTGCGCCCGGTTGAGCTTGATCAGGTTGGCCGAGGCCAGTATGCGCCGGTCCAACTCGGCCCGCAGGGCAGGTCGAACCTTCTCCAGAGTGAAGCGGGCCACCCCGGGGTGGAGGCGCTGCAGCCCGCCGCGCTCCACCAGGCGGGTGTAGACCGCGCGCAGCGCAGAACGCAGCTGCTCATCGAGGTCGTGGAGCGGAGTCAGCTGTGCCTCGGCCGCGCGCCTGATCTCCGCCACCCAGTAGTCCACGCGCTGCTGACTGTCGAAGCCGTGCTCCGACATGTCCGCCACAGCGGCGGTGAGGACCTCGAAGAGGGTGCGGGGACCAGCCATCAGGCCTTCTTCTCCGGGGGCAGCTTAACGCCGGGTGACCGCCTCTCCTTCTGGACGGTCACCAGCTCCGGGTCATCCACATTGCGGCCCGCGTCCCCCCGCCTCACCCCCAGGGCATCCATGCGCCGGGTGATGCTGTCCGCCATGATGACGCAGGCATCAATCTTCTTGGGGTCAAGGGCCAAGGTCAATCCTCCTGTGGACTGCGGCCACCCTTCGGGGCCTCAATCAACTTCATGGTCTTGAGCTTCTCCATGGCCTCGGTGTGGGCAGCCTGGCCCGCGGCCATCTCCTTCTGGAAGCGCAGCTGGCGCTCCTCCCTGGCCCCGCGGGCTGCCTGGCGAGAGACGTACCAGAGGGACGCGGCCCCCAGTACCACCATCACCAACACGACGAACTGCCAGCTCACGCTGGCAATCAGGGCTATGGTGCTGCCCACTGTGGTGCTCATCTCACTGCCTCCAGCTGACGTCGGCGCAGCCGGGGGGCCAGCCGCGCGATCAGCGCATCGGTGTCTGCCTGGGAGAACGGCCGGGGCTCGCCAGGGGCCTGGAGCGGCTCGGGCGGCACGTAGTCACGCAGCGCGTCAAAGTCTAGCTGCATCGGGTTGCTGAACAGCATCTTGTTCTCGTTGAAGTTGTCCTGTGCCCAGGCAATCACGGCCGCCTTGTTGGCCGGGTCCAGCTCGGGCAGCAGCACCTCCACCATGGCTATGATCGCCTTGAGCTTGGTGTCCTCCACCTTGATCTTCTCGCTGTCTGGCTCGGTCAGCAGCGAGGGCCAGGTGGCCTGGAACGAGTTGGTCCAGTCGTAGAACGCCTGGGTGTAGCCCACCTGGCCGTACATCTCGGGGAAGCGCGCCTGGATGGTGCGGTAGAACTCCGGGGTCCAGGCCCGGTGCTGGGTGATGCGGTCGCAGAACTGGTACATGGGGAGCATGCTCACCCGCTCGCGGTCTATGTAGCGCGCGACGGCCTTGGCGTCCTCCGTTCCCTCTCCAAAGCCCTCCGCGAAGGTCTCGGAGTTGAGCAGCTTGGCCGGCATGTCTGCGCTGACGGCGATGTTCTCCAGGATGTTCTTTCGGGCCATGGAGGCGGCCCCATCGAGGTTCTGGAGGTTGAGGCTCTCGATCTTCTCCTCGGGGGCCGAGATGGAGATGACGTTGTCAGTCTGGGCCTCCTTGACCAGCTGGCGCTTCATGCCAGCCATCATCGCCATGATGTTGTCCACGATGGACCCGGCCGGCTTGAGCATGGCGATCAGGACGCCGGCCTTGCGCGACACCATGTCGTCCGTGCGCATGGTCTGGACGAACGACTTGAGTGGGAACAGGGCCCGCTGGTACACGGACCTGCCCACGTAGCCAAAGGCACTGTTGGTGTATCCGATGTAGATCGGCCGCTCGTTGAGCCTCACCACGCACCGCGAGCGGTGGTACACCTGCCCGTTCACCGAGATGCCCTGGGTCTTCTGGAAGTCCAGGGAGTTGGGGTCCTGGTTGAGCACCAGGCTGCCGGCCGTGTTGAGCGGGTCCAGCACGTTGAACGCAATCTTCAGCTTGGACAGCTGGCGGTAGTCAATGGGGCGGTTGGGGGGCACACCCTCGGCCAGCAGGGCCAGGGACGACACCCCGTATATGCGGGCCGTCTTGGCCGTGTTGTGGATGTGCTCGTCCATCCCGTCCGCCTGCCACTGGGCGAGGAAGGCATCACGCACCTCCTCCTCAGGGCTGTCCGGGATGGCAATCTCACGCTGCTGGCTCTGGGCCATGGAGATGGGGGATTCCGCCATCTTGGCCCCGAGGGGGTGGTACAGATAGATGGTCTTGCAGAGCTGGTAGCTGGGGTCACTCCCCGGCTCAATGTCGTCCGCCAGCAACATCTGGCTGAGCGCCGTGCCTAGGGCCGAGCCCTGTATGGTCAGCTGGGCCATCAGAAGCCCCCCGCATCGCCAAGCGCGATGGCCACACCATAGGTGTAGGTGTCCAGCAGGTCATCCTCGGCCGGCTCCTTCTGGCCGATCCTGAAGCCCAGGACCTGACCGAGGAGGTGGTTGCGCGTGACGGTCTTGTAGGTGGTCACCTTGTCGTTCGCCTGGGTGCTGATCTTCACGCTGCCACGGTAGTGGTAGCCACTGACGGAGATGGCCCGCTCAGACTTGCCCATGGCCGTGAGCCGCGAGTCAATCTGGTGGGCGTTGAGCTTGCGCCGGGTCGCCTGCTGCAGCAGGATCGTGCCGGACGACTTGTCCTCAATCCAGGCCCCGAGGCTGCCCATTCTGGCGCCACACGCCTTGGCGAGGTGCTCCAGCTGCTGGAACACGGTTGGCAGCCACGTCTCCAGCAGGTCCCCCTCAATCTGGATGATGTCCCAGTCCAGCACCACAAGGGGGTGGGGGCTGCGCTTGTTGAGCGACCAGTATGTGACCGCGGTGCCGTCGTTCTCCCGGCCAGTCTTGGTTGCCGTGTCAATGGTGGCGAACACCGCGTCACAGAGCGTAGGAAGCTCCACCGGGGCCCCGTTGACCAGCAGCTTGTCGAGGGCGAAGAAGGCCACCCCGCTCCAGTCAACGAACTCCGCCAGGTACTCCTGGGCGTAGACGAGTGGGTGGTTGTCAAGCTCCAGCCTCTCCAGCTCATCTGCCGGCAGGTACGGGTTGTTGTGAGTCGGGGCATGGAAGACCTTGAATCCGTGCTCAGGCTGGTTGCAGATGCGCCAGAAGAAGTTCTGTGGGTCGATGCCGTTGGTGTTGGAGAGCACGATGGCCCGCCCGCGGTAGTCCAGTAGGGTGGGCTTGATGGACTTGTTCCAGATGTCCATCATGTTGGGCTTGGTGAATGCCCCTTCGTCGATGATTACCTTGTGGTACTTGCGCGAGCGGCCCGCCCGCTCGTTCTCCAGCGTCCAGAAGTCGATGCGTCCGCCCGTGGTCGTGCGCATCACCCCCGCGGTCTGGGAGGAGGTGCGCAGAACAGGCTCCAACATCTCCTTGACCTCGGTGTATGCCTCCGAGCTGATCTTGTAGTCTGGCGCGAACCACCCTATGCTCTCCCGCTTGACTGCGCCATCCACCGCGATGGTCTTGCCCAGGTCCGTCTTGCCCCAGCGCCGGCCACACTGGACTGCCAGGTACCGCTCCCAGGACAGGTACGCCCTGACCTGGTCCGGGTGGAGCGTGGGGAGGTGGACCTCAATGGGCACCCAGACCTGCTCAGTTCACGTTCCGCCGCTCGATGGGGGTGCAGCTTGGCTGCGTGCCCTGGGGCAGACCACCCCTGATGAGCACATCCTTGCCGTCGCCGTCCTCGGCCTCGCGACGGTCGCGCCACACATCGGGCATGCGGTTCTTGAGCCAGAAGATGCAGGCCGTGGTGTCGGGGGGGACGTGCTCGGTGACGGCCACCCGGGTGACCTCTCCGTCGCTGCAGAACACCTTCTCACTCTCGTAGGTATAGCCACACGCCTTGGCGTAGAGTGAGCGCTCAACCCGGTCGTTTGAGTGGTCCTTGCCCAACCTTAGGGCTGCAGTGAATTCTGGGTGCTTGAGCTTCCACTGACGCAGGGTCTCGGTGTTGGTCTCGAAGAACTGAGCCAGCTCGATGTCCGTGGCCCCCAGCTCACAAAGCTTGACCGCCTGACGGGCGTACTCTGGGCGGTAGTTCGAGGGGCGACCCACAGGGGCGAACACGCTGTTCTCAGGCACCGTGTGGGGCTCTGGGGCCCGTCGAGGCTTGGGCTTCTTGGTCTCGGGCTTCTTGGCGGGCTTGGCCATGTCATCTCCAGGCAGGCTACCGCCGATGCCCCTGGTCAGTCCAGATGGGCCTCGGCCAAATCTACACGGCACGTCAGGGCCTGCGCCAGACTAGGCAGCAGCCACCTGCGACTCAAGCAGCACAACAGGGACCCTGCGCCCCATCATGCCAAACAGAACACGCACCCGGTCACCCCCCACCATGCCGTCATACAGCCCCATCTGGCCCTCCATCAGACCACGCATGGAGATGACCGGCTGGCCGTCACTGAAGCGGGGGAGCACAACGAGGCCCCGGGAGGTCTCCCTGAGGCGAAGCTTGTGGACATCGAGGTCGGACACGTGACCAAACCTGTCCCCATCCATGAGCACGCTGGACACCCCCCGCGTCCCCATGAGGGACCGCAGGGACTCACCGGTGTCGCGGACAAACTCATATCGGGGGAAGAGGGGCCTGACGCTCTCAACACGCCGGCCGCGCCTCACAACCAACTCACTGATGCGGGGGAGGTAGGCGTCAAACCCCTGGGCAACCAGGTTGTCATAGGCGGTCTGCTCCTGCCCATGCCTCGTCTGGACTACCACCCAGGTCATTCCGTCCCCTCGCAGCTTCAGCAAGCCTCCCCCATATCCCGTCCCCTCGCCCAAGTAAAGCCCCGCCCCTGACCAGTTGGCACCCAGCGTAGTCAATCAATATTGGATTATTGGAATTATTGGAACCTTCGCGCGCTAGCGCGAGGCAGTCACTGTCGCGACGCGCGAGGGCAATAATCCAATAATCCAATAACACCCCCGCTTCGTCAACCACTTAGGAGCAAACGGCCCCCGTAACGTTCAAGTAGTTCCAATAACACCCCCGCTGTATTCGCACAACTTCTTCCACCTGACCGACACCTCAGTTCCCCCCGAAAGGCACCCATTCCGTGACAAGACTCCTATGCTACCTCCGTCCGGGGACCGACTGCACGTCACCGTGCCACAATACTCCATGTACCTCACACACTTACCGCAATAACCGGCGTACGGTGTTGATCCGGCAGCAGTATCTGCCCGAGTTCCCCGTCTTCGGCACTCAACTATTGGAAGTTGCTCCCGCCATCCGGCCTCACGTGCCCCTAGGGAGGTACTCCGGGGGGCCTAAAATATTTCTTGCCGCCCCCCGGAATCGGCGGTAGGTTTGCTACCGGTAGGCACAGGAGGACATCTGGCAATGCTCATTCGGTACGCCCAGGCTGTGGGCAGCCTGGAGGATGGGGTCATGGAACTGCTGGCACAGAGGTTTGGTCTCAGTGACGGGGAGCCCCTCTTCGAGGGCCTACAGGCCAGGGGGGTCTTCCAGGCTGACCTGGTCATGGTGCTGCTCTCGGCGGGCACGCCGGCTGCGCGCAGCGCAGCCGAGGTCCTCGTGGGGAGGCCAGTGACGGTGGGGAGGCCGGCACTGAGCGGTCCCAGCGTCCTGGAGGAGCTGGAGGGCCTTGCGGCACCCCCGGGACCAGATGACCGCGTCATCGTGGCCGTC
>Ga0265336_10001500_pt1 | contig 10565 bp, 8 predicted proteins | sample 42119metaG_FD_193583 | JGI IMG/M metagenome (GOLD analysis project Ga0265336, IMG submission 193583) | Rhizosphere microbial communities from Carex aquatilis grown in University of Washington, Seatle, WA, United States - 4-21-19 metaG | ecosystem: Host-associated > Plants > Roots > Rhizosphere >...
CGTCGGCGCGCGCACGAGCTCATCGACGCGATGGCCGCATCGGTCGGGGATGAGGAGATCGGCGCACGGTTCCGCACGCGCGCTCGGGCAGAGATCGACCGCCCGGGACCGACGTTGGGTCACTAGTAGCTACATCGCCAAGTGACCTCGAAGCCCAGCAGCCGGGGATCTTGGAGCGAGCATCCGAACTCCCGCTCCAGCGTCGCCGTCTGACTAGCGTAGGCAAGCACTGCTTCGAGCTTGCCGGCATGGGCCTCCGCGGGCAGCTGGTGCGCGGCGGCGCTCATCCGCTCGGCCGGGATCCCTGTCGTCTCGAGCTGGCTCGCCCATCGCTCGGCTACGGGATCCGCAACCGTGGACGAGACCCCGTCGAGCACCCATCGCGGCCAGCCCAGGACGGTGGCGTGCGGCAGATCCGCGTACAGCTCCACCTCGGCACCCTCTGCGTGCAGCGCCAGCGCCGCCGCGCGAACGGCCGCGTGGTCGCGATGGTTGTAGCCCAGGCCGGCCGGCGCGTAGAGCCGGGCGCCCACGACCCCAACCGCGCGCAGCGCCTCGACGATCGCTCCCGGCGCCCGGTCGGCCTGGCGGTACTGGCCGTCCAGGAACGGCAGGTTGACGGCCGTGCGCCCGACGAGCGCGAGCGCCCGGCGATCCTCCTCGACCCGCGCGCGGACCGCCGCGACCGAGTCCGTTGCGCCGGCGAGCCCGTCCCACCAGCCGAGCGTTCCAGCGGGAGGCTCGCCCGCAAAGACGTTGACCACGACCACCTCGGCGGCGCTCGCCAGCAGATGCCAGCACGAAAGCACCGCGTCGTCGAAGTGAGGCGAGAGGATGATCGCGTCGGGAGCCATCGCCGCTCACGGTCGCGCGCGTGCGTGTAGCGATCGTGAAACCGGCGCGAAAGCTTGCATCGTGCCGGCGCTCGAGGAGGTCGTCTAGCGTGCGCGACGAGGACTCATCGCTGCGAGCTGCTCTGTCTCCAACTCCATGTGCACCGCTTGAGTAAGAAGGTCTTTCAAAATGAAGGGTTATGTGTCCTGACCTGGAATCCGTCGGCGGTGTCGTCGAGGATCGGAGGTCGTGGAGGTGCCCTCTCGCTTTGAGATCAGCGACGAGCTGTGGGCTGAGATCGAGCCGTTGATCCCGGTCCGTGAGCGGCGTCGGCGCTATCCGGGTCGCAAGGCGCTGCCGGATCGCCAGGCGCTCAACGGGATCTTGCACGTGCTGCACACCGGGATCGCGTGGGGAGACCTCCCGCGCGAGTACGGCTATGGGTCTGGGGTGACGTGCTGGCGGCGGCTGCGCAGCTGGCAGCAGGCCGGGGTGTGGGAGCAGTTGCATCAGAAGCTGCTCGTCAAGCTCAACGCGGCCGGGAAGATCAACTGGTCCCGCGCAGCAGCGGACGCCAGCCATATTCGCGCGCTTTTGGGGGGCTCCTGACCGGGGCCTCTCCGGTCGATCGTGGCCGTGCCGGCTCCAAGCACCACCTGCTTGTCGATGCCAGCGGGATCCCGCTCGCGGTCACGCTGACCGGCGGCAACCGCAACGACGTCACGCAGCTGATCCCGCTGCTCGAGGATCTCCACGCCCGGCCGGTCGCCGGCAAGCCAGGCCGTCCACGCCGCAAGCCCGACCGACTGCTCGCCGATCGCGGCTATGACCACGACAAGTACCGCCGGCTGCTCTGGGCGCGCGGGATCAAGCCCGTCATCGCAAAGCGCGGCGTCGAGCACGGTTCCCACCTCGGCCGCGAGCGCTGGGTCGTCGAACGCGGCTTCGCGCACCTGCACAACTTCCGCCGCCTCCGAACCCGCTACGAACGCAACCCCGACATCCACGAGGCGTTCCTCACGCTCGCCTGCGCGATCCTCTGCTTCAGACGACTCCACTCATTTTGAAAGACCTTCTAAGCGGGAATGGCCGTCGCGCGCGGTCCTCGACAGCGAGATCATCTTCTCGCGCGTCCTCTACGAGCCGCTGCTGAGCTTCGATCACGGCTACCAGCGTGCAGCGTTGGAGGCGCTCGGCATCAGGGTGCTCGATCCGGACACTCACCTCACCGGCCTGCTCGCCGAGGAGCCGGACGCCGTGCTCACACCGTTCGGTCGACCGCGCGCGTTTAGGGCGGCGTACGGCCGGTCGAGGAACTGGTCGACGCACTCGCCCGGGCTGGGGCGGCGCAGTTCGCCGAGCAGTTGCGAGCTGCTGGCCTCTAACGAGCGCCCCGTTCTGGAGAGCGTGCTGCCTGGTGGCAGGGTCCGCGAAATCGCCCGTCGTGGCGGGGAAAGATCACGACAGGTCGATCGTCGTCTCGAACCGGTACGCGGTCGCTGATGTCTGTTGGAAACCCGCCCCCGCTATAGCCCCACTAGCGACCAGGGCCTGAAGATCGGTCGCTTCCGTGAGGGCGCTCGAGACGAGCCTCTTCACTCGTATCTGGCCCTGGTTGCGGTCGAGTTCGACAGTGAGCTGGAAGGCGTCGTGGACGTGGCGGTGCAGCTCCAGGGAGGCGTGCGGCAGGATTCCGTGGCTGCCCGGAGAATGTTGCATCACGATGAGCCCACTGACGACGGACGTAAAGAATCACGCCAGCCTTGTCTGGTCGGTCGCCGAGCTCCTGCGCGGCGACTACAAGCAGGCCGACTACGGCAAGGTAATCCTGCCGCTTGTGGTGATCCGACGGCTGGATCAGGTCTTGGAGCCCACCAAGGGCGCAGTGCTCGCCAGATCCGCCGAGCTGAGAGCCAAGGGGATCGAGCATCCCGAGCGTGCGCTCGTCCGCGCCGCCAAGCAGCAGTTCTACAACGACTCGGCACTGAGCTTTCGCCAGCTGTTGGGCGACGCGCCGAAGCTGGAGATCAATCTTCGCGCGTACCTCAGCAGGTTCTCGCCACTCGCCCGCGAGGTCGTCGAGAAGTTCGACTTCGAACGGCAGATCGACAAGCTTGAACGGGCTGGGCTGCTCTACCAGGTAATCGCGCGCATCTGCGACGTCGATCTGCACCCCGACCGGGTCTCAAGCCTGGAGATGGGCTACTTGTTCGAGGAGTTGATCCGCAAGTTCGCGGAGGCGTCGAACGAGACGGCCGGGGAGCACTTCACGCCCCGTGAGGTCGTGCGCCTGATGGTCAACCTGCTTGTCGACGGCGATGAGGACTCGCTGTCGGATCCCGGCGCGATCCGAACGGTGTTCGACTGCGCTTGCGGAACCGGCGGGATGCTCTCGGAGGCCGAGGGGCACATCAAGGCGCTCAACCCTGGTGCGCAGGTGGACCTCTTTGGGCAGGAGCTGAACGCGGAATCGTACGCGATCTGTCTGGTGGACATGCTGGTCAAGGGGCAGGACGCAAGCCACATCGCGTTCGGCAACAGCCTCTCCGAGGATGCCCATGCCGGCGAGCACTTCGACTACGGGATCGCCAATCCGCCATTCGGTGTGGACTGGACGAAGGTTGAGAGCGCGGTGGGCGCAGAGCACAACGATCGCGGTTTCGACGGACGCTTCGGTCCCGGACTGCCGCGCAAGAGCGACGGACAGCTCCTGTTCCTCCTCCACCTGATCTCGAAGATGCGTTCGCCGGCCAAGCGCGGCTCACGCATCGCGATCGTCCACAACGGATCGCCCCTGTTCACCGGCGCGGCCGGATCCGGCGAGTCGGAGATCCGGCGCTATCTGCTGGAGAACGACCTCCTCGAGGCGATCGTGGCGTTGCCTGAGCAGCTCTTCTACAACACGGGGATCGCCTCGTATGTCTGGCTGATCTCGAATCGCAAGAGCGAGGAGCGAAAGGGCAAGGTCCAGCTGATCGACGCGCGCGAGCTGTATGTGAGAATGCGCCGCTCGCTGGGCGAGAAGCGCCGCGAGATCAGCGACGACCAGATCGAGCAGATCACAAGGCTGCACGGCGCGTTCATCGAGAGCGAGCTGGTGAAGATCGTTGACGGCCATTCGTTCGGCTATCGCACGATCACGGTCGAGCAGCCGCTGCGCGGCTACTGGCAGGCTGGGCCTGGGACATGGGACGGCCTCGAAGACGATCCGCTGCTCGCGAAGCTGAGCGTGGAGGATCGGGCGGCGCTGAGTGCCGGGCTGCGAGGGATGGACGATGTGCGGTACAGCTCCGAGGCTGACTTCGTGACGGCGATGGCGAAGGCGACCTCGCCGAGTCTCGTCGCCAAGCCGAAGGTGTTCGGGCTGACGCCTGCGCAGACCCGCAAGCTCGCGGCGCGTGCGCTTGTGCGCGATAAGGACGCACCTGTGTTGACCGATGCGAAGCGCAACCTGCTGCCCGACCCGGACCGCCGCGACAGCGAGAACATCCCTCTCGATGAAGGTGTTGAGGTCTATCTGGACCGTGAGGTTCGGCCCCACGTTCCTGACGCTTGGTGCCCTGACCCGGAAGGCAAGGTCGGCTACGAGATCCCCTTCACCCGCCTCTTCTATCGACACAAGCCACCTCGACCCAGTGCCGCGATCAAGGCTGAGCTCATGAAGCTGGAGGCCGAAATCCACCGGCTGCTGGCGGAAGTCGTGGCACCGTGAGGTTCCCTGAGATGCCTTTGAAGCGCTTTGGTCGCATCGTCGGCGGTGCGACGCCGCGTGCATCGCCCGAACTGTGGGACGAAGGCATCACATGGTATACGCCAACCGATGTGTCGAGAGTGCACGGTAGGACACTGGGAAGATCTATGCGCACACTCAGCTGTGCCGGTGTTGAATCGTGCTCTATCTCTCGCATACCTCCTTGGTCGGTTGTATTTACCTCTCGCGCGCCGATCGGCAACGTGGCGCTTACCGATCGCGAGTGCACCACCAACCAAGGTTGCAAGACCTTGATCCCCGGCCCGGATGTTGAGCCTCGCTTCGTCCTATATTGCGCCACCGTACGCACTGCGGCGATGCGAGCAGCGGGTGTGGGCACGACCTTTCTCGAGGTGAGCGGAGACCGTTTGGGAACGGTGCGCTTCCCCAAGCCGGACGGCTCCCTCCAGCGTGCCATCTCCGACTTCCTCGACCGCGAATGCGCACGGATCGCGGCTGTTCTCGCCGCATCTGATCAGCTCAACGAGCTTGCTCTGGAGTTGCTGAGTTCGGACATTTACGAGAAGCTGATCCGCGGACCTGATCAGGTCCCACTCGGTCGCCTGTTGACCTTGCAACGCGGCCATGACCTCCCGGAGGGAGAACGCTCAAACAGCGGCTACCCGGTCGTCGGGTCTGGCGGGATCGTCGGCCTGCACAACCAGCCCGTATGCCCGGGGCCGGGCGTCGTCACCGGGCGGTATGGCAGTGTCGGTGCTGTCCACTGGATCGATGGTCCGCATTGGCCACTTAACACAACACTCTATGTGCGCGACTCGAAGGGGCATGACCTTCGGTACCTGTACTGGCTTCTGAAGGGCCTTCCGCTCGCATCCGATGCTGCCAAGTCGGCGGTTCCAGGATTGCATCGAGCGGATGCTCATCGTATGACGGTCGCCAGGCTGAGCCGCGATTCCCAGGTGAAGGAGTTCCGCAGTCTGGACGCAATCGCGGCACGCGTGGACAGATTCCAGGTTCTCGCTGCGCGACTTAGCCTCGGACTCAAGCAGTACCGCGATGCTCTCATCACCGAGGCTGTCACGGGCCAGCTTGACGTCACGAAGGTTTCTGAGACGCAAATGGACGAGCGGCTGAATGCGGCGGCGGAGGGTGCCTCTACTGGCACGCCGGCGTCAACTGACCAGTAGAAAGCACGATATGTCTGCTGCGGCGCACACGGAGTCAGCGTTTGAGCGACTGATCGTGCGCGAGATGGTGGCCGCCGGTGGATGGCTCGGGGAGCTTGCCGATGGCGCCCCGACGGACCATGCGGGCTATGACGCGGTGCTGGGGCTCTATCCCGAGGATCTCGTCGCGTTCGTGAAAACGACGCAAGGCAGCGCCTGGGACAAGCTCGTCGCGATCGCCGGCTCGGAGCAGACTGCGCGCACGAGCCTCCTGAGCCGCATCGCCGCGCAGCTCGACAAGCGCGGAACGATCGAGGTGCTGCGCAGCGGGCTGACCGAGAAGGGCGTCCCGGTCGCGCTCGCATACTTCGAGCCGGACCTGGATCTGGATCCGACCGGCCGCGTCCTCTACGGGGCGAACCGCCTGCGCGTGGTACGCCAGGTGCGGTTCGACCCGAGCAGCGGGGACAGCCTCGATCTCGTCCTGTTCGTCAACGGCGTGCCGACGGCGACGGCCGAGTTGAAGAATCGCTACACGGGCCAGACGGTCGACGACGCGATTCGGCAGTACCGCGAGAGCCGCCCAGGCAGCAACCTGCTGCTGGGTCGCCGCGCATTCGTCCACTTCGCGCTCGACGCAGACCTCGCGTATATGACGACTCGCCTGAACGGAAAGCGGACGCGCTTCCTGCCGTTCAACCAGGGGTCGGGCGGCGCGGGCGAGCCGGGCGGCGCGGGCAACCCAGCCTCGCCGACAGGTGGGCATCCGACGGACTACGTGTGGCGATCGGTCTGGGATCGCGATGCGTGGATGGAGCTAATCGAGAAGTTCGCCTTCGTCGAGCAGCCTGGCGGCGACGCCAGAAAGCAGGGTGCGAGGCCGACCGTGATCTTCCCTCGTTTCCACCAATGGGACGTGGTGCGGTCCTGTGCGGCGCACGCACGGGTCCACGGTGCCGGCCACAACTATCTGATCCAGCACTCTGCGGGCTCCGGCAAGAGCAAGGAGATCGCGTGGCTCGCGCATGACCTCTCGACGCTGCACGGCGCTGACAACAAGCAGGTCTTCGAGAAGGTCGTCGTGATCACCGACCGGCAGGTTCTCGACCGCCAGCTGCAGGCGCAGGTGAAGGCGTTCGAGCAGGTGCCCGGCACGGTACGCGAGATCAACGAGTCCTCGAAGCAGCTGCGGGAGGCGCTCCAGGGCGAGCAGGCGCGGATCGTCATCTCGACGCTGCAGAAGTTCCCGGTGGTGCTCCAACAGCTCACCGAGGCGGGAGCGGCGCTGAAGGATCGGACGTATGCGGTGATCGTCGACGAGGCGCACTCGTCGCAGACCGGCGAGTCCGCCGTCGACCTCAAGGCGGTCCTCGGCGGCGCGCTCGCGGAGTCGGCACCGGGTGAGGACGATCAGGACGACGGCGTGCCCGAGGTACTCCGACGCCTCGCCGCCCGCGGCGCGCAGCCGAATCTGTCGTTCTTCGCGTTCACGGCTACGCCCAAGCCCCGCACGAACGAGCTGTTTGGGACGCTTGGACCAGACGGCACGAAGCACGCGTTCCACACCTACTCGATGCGCCAAGCGGTGGACGAGGGCTTCATCGTCGACGTGCTGCGCAACTACACGACCTACGAGGAGCTGTTGCGACTCGAGGATCGCGCGCGCCGCGAGGTGGAGCTGCCGAAGGACAAGGCGTCTGGGGCGCTGGCCCGGTACGCGAAGTTTCATCCTTACCTGAAGGCGCAGAAGGCGGTCGTGGTGCTCGATCACTACGAGAACGTCGTGCGCGCCCATATCGGCGGCGAGGCGAAGGCGATGGTCGTGACCGCCGGTCGCGAGGAGGCCGTCCAGTGGAAGCGGGCGCTCGACAAGGAGATCGCCAAGCGCGGCTCGCAGACCAAGACGCTCGTGGCCTTCTCCGGCGAGGTGACGATCACGCATCAAGAGGCAGACAACCTCGGTGAGCACTACACCGAGCCGCAGATGAACGCCGTCGACGGACGGTCGTTGCCGGAGAAGAAGCTGCCTGACGAGTTCGACAAACCCGCCTACGGCCTCCTCGTCGTCGCCGACAAGTATCAGACGGGCTTCGACCAGCCGAAGCTCGCCGCGATGTACGTCGACAAGGTGCTGACCGGCGTCAACACCGTGCAGACCCTCTCACGGCTGAATCGCACCCATCCGCTGAAGACCGAGACGTTCGTGCTCGACTTCGCGAACGACTCCGAGCGGATCCGAAAGGACTTCGAGCCGTTCTACGGCCGCACGGAGGCGACCCCGACTGACCCGAACGTGCTGTTCGACGCCCAGCAGACGCTGCTCGACGGCGGTGTGATCCGGCCTGACGAGGTCGAGGGGTTTGCCGAAGCTTGGTTTGTCGCCGGCGAGCCGGACCACAGCGTGCTGTCTGGTCGCACCCAGGCCGCGTTCGACCGCGCACGCGAACTGGACGACGAGCAGCTCGAGCAGTTGCGCGACGACCTCGACCGGTTCGTGCGGTTCTACTCGTTTCTCTCACAAGTCGTCCCATATCTCACCGCTGACAGCGAGAAGCTCTTCGCCTTCGCGCGTTACCTCGCGCTGCGGTTGCGCGAGCGGCGGGTGGGCGGCGGTCTGTCGGTCGACGTCTCGCTCACCCACTACCGGCTGAGCGAGATCGCGACCGAGCGGATCTCGCTCGGGCAGGAGCACGTCGAACCCGGCAGCGCGATTGGCGGCGACGGCACCGGCCGACGCGGTGGTGAGATCCCGATGACGCTGCTCGGCGAGCTGGTCGAGCTGTTCAACCAACGCTTCGGCGAATCCCTGACGGACGTCGACGCCGTTCACCCTGCGCAAGCCCTGATCGACCACATCGATCGTGAGGAGGCGTCGACGCTGCGTAAGCAAGCCACCAGCAACGACTTCGAGGACTTCGTACGGGGCAAGGAGCCGCTCATCGTCGACGGGGCGCTCGACGCCGGGAAGGCCTCTGCGGACTTCTTCAAAGGGGTGCTCGACGATCACGACTTCCGAGCTCGCACGACGTATCTGGCGATGCGGGTGCTTTATGACCGCTATCGCGCCGAATCGGCGGCAGGGGAAAGCAGTTAAGCTGACTGGTGGCGCCATAGCGGGGCGCTAAGCGGTGGCTATGGCTGTCGACACCGCCACGATTCGTGTGACGCGAGGCGCGTGACCTGCTCGCCGATCAGGCGCGTGAGCCGGGGGTGTCGCTATCGGCGATGGCGTCGGCTGAGCCGCGGCGGGGCGAGATCGGCGTCGAACCCTCAGCGCGTGGCTTGAGCGCGACGGTCAGCGTGGCCACGGAACCCCGACCGCCGTGGCGATCCGCCGGTCGCTAATGGGACCAAATCGTTTCCCCGCTATCGCGAAAGGCCTGCATTTGCAGGCCTTTCGTGTGTCTGGCGATAGCGGCGGGATATGAACCCGCGGCGGCTGCGGAATCGTTTGTCGATTGCACCGGTGTCCTCGAAGCTGTGGACGAGGTGAAACGCTGCCTGGGCCGAGCGCGATCACTCGCCACAGGGCCGGAGCATCGGCAGCAGCGCGTGCCGCACGAGCGCGACGATCGTGTCGTCGTCGTCGAGCGTGATTTTCCCTTCGCGCGTGAGCAGCAGTGACATCGCGAGGCGCGCGATCACCTCGGCTGCCTGGTCGAGGTCGGCGGGGGCGGCGCGGCCGGCGCGCACCTCGGCCTGCAGTCGCGTGGCGATCAGCTCGCGGTAGAGCGCGAGCGCCGGTGCGCCGTCGACGGTGAGCAGCGGCAGGAGGATCTCCGGCTCGCTGCGCAGGAGGCGGTCGAGCAGGGGGTGCCCGCGGACGAAGTTCACGGCGAACGAGAGTCCGAGGACGAGCCGCTGCTCGAGCGTGTGCTCGCGTTCCCAGACGTCGTCGAGCTGCTCCATCGCGCGGCGGATCTCGCGCGCGATGACGACCTGGACGAGGCCCTGCTTGTTCTGGAAGCGCCGGAACACGGTCATCTTGGAGACGCCGGCGCGGGTTGCGACGTCCTCGATCGTCGACCGGCGGATGCCGTACTCGACGAACGAGTCGAACGCTGCCGCGGCGACGCGGTCGACGAGCGCGTCCTCGCCGGGTGCCGGGCCGTGGTCGATCTGCGCGATCGAAAGCATCTGTTAGCATGTTATCAAATGAGTAACTCGGTAACACAGCGGCTGGACGACCTGCCCCGGCTGCGCACGCCCGCGCTCGTCAATGCCGCCGAGTACTGGCTGGCACCCGACCGCTTCGCGCGTCGTTGCCAGCCGCTCGGCGACCGCTTTCTCGTCGCGATGCCCAACTGGCGGCCATGGCTGTGCCTCACCCACCCCGACGACATCAAGCGCGTGTTCACCGCCGACACCGACGTGCTGCGGCTCGGCGCGGCGCTCACCAAGGCATCTCCCCATGCGCTCGCCCTCGGCCCCACCGGACTCACGAACATCGACGGTCCCGAGCACATGCGCAGCCGGCGGATGCAGCTGCCGCCGTTCCACGGGGAGGCGCTCGCCAAGCACCAGGCGGTCATGGAGCGCAAAGCCGAGGAGGCGCTCGAGCGCTGGCCCTACGGGCGCGCGACGCGTGCGGACGCGCACATGCAGGCGATCTCGCTCGAGGTGATCATCGCCGTCGTCTTCGGCGTCACCGACCCCGACCGCGTCGAGCGCCTGCGCGCGGCGACGCTCGCGCTGATGCGCATCGCCAACTCGCGCCGGTTCCTCGCGCAGACGATCGTCGTGACGGCGCGCAACAAGGGCTGGGACGGTCGCTTCGCGCGGGTTCGCCGCGCGACGGCGGCGATCGACGCGATCGTGCTCGAGGAGGTCGCCGAGCGCCGCAGTGCGGGCGC
>Ga0265336_10001503_pt1 | contig 10536 bp, 11 predicted proteins | sample 42119metaG_FD_193583 | JGI IMG/M metagenome (GOLD analysis project Ga0265336, IMG submission 193583) | Rhizosphere microbial communities from Carex aquatilis grown in University of Washington, Seatle, WA, United States - 4-21-19 metaG | ecosystem: Host-associated > Plants > Roots > Rhizosphere...
CAGGTCGAGCACATCATCCCCTTCAGTCGTATTCCTGACGACTCCTTCCAGAACAAGACTCTGTGCTATCTCGAGGAGATCCAACTCAAAGGAAACTGGACGCCCTTCGAGGCATACACGGACCCTGTTCAGTATGAAGCCATTCTCAATCGGGTTAAAAACTGGCGAACGCCCAACCCCGGCAAGCAGCGCCGCTTTGAGTTACGCACGCTGGAGGAGTTGGAGGTTTTTTCGGAACGTCAATTGAACGATACCCGCTATGCCAGCAAGGTGGCCTGTGAACTCCTAGGCACGCTCTACGGCGGGCGCAACGCCAAGACCGATACTGGCTCACGGCAAGCGGTCTTTGCTTCCTCGGGGATGGTTACGGCAACGCTTCGCAAGCGGTGGGGACTAGAGACAATATTGCGCGAGCTCGCGTCCTCTGCCAACGGGCAGAATCGTGGCAAGCCGCGCACCGACCACCGCCATCACGCAATAGACGCCATAACCATCGCCCTTAGCCGTCCAAAGATTGTTGCAGCACTCAGCAGCTTCAACTCTCAAGACCCTTACTGGCCCCGCACAGGGCGCACTGCGCCTAAAATTCAGAGTCCTTGGAAAAACTTCGTGGATTCCATCCGTCCTCAATTCGAGCAGATGCTTGTCTCCCATCGCCCTGAACACCGGCTAACAGGCGCGCTGCACGACGGGACCAACTACGGAAGGCCCCATAAAGAAGGCGGAAAGGATGTAGTTCACATACGCAAGCAGGTTGTGGGCTTGTCGGCTGGGGATATTGAAAATATTGTCGATCCGGCTGTGCGCGAAGTTGTACGCGCAAAAGCGGTTTCGTTTGGAGGAGACCTCAAAAAATGGACTCCAATAGAGGGTAACGAAGACTGGCCACTACTCAAGACCAAGACTGGCAAGTTCATTCCCATCAAACGGGTACGCATCAAAAAATCGCTGCGAGTAGAGACCATCGGCAAAGGCAATCGCACTCGGAACGTGGCACTCTCAAGCAATCACCACGTTGCCATCTTTGCGCTGCTAGATGAGCGTGGCATGGAAAAACAGTGGGAGTCCGTCATCGTCTCGCTCTTCGAAGCAATGGAACGAAAGCGAATGGGGCAGCCGTTGATCCAGACCACCTATCCAAAGCCTGGTAATTATGTCTTCAAGTTCTCGCTGATGGGAGGCGATACCGTCCTCCTTCATAAAGACTGCGACCACAAGAAGAATCTCTGTAATCCGTCTGTCTGGCGGCTCCGAACAATTGCCTTGAATGGCCAGCTCGCTTTGGTGCGTATCAACGATGCACGCCTAAAAGCGGACATTCAGAAGGCTAAAGGATGGTGGTCGCCGAAACAGGATGCTTTGCGCAGAGTTGATGCCGTCAAGATTGTCATCGACTCCCTTGGCCGCGCCCACCAGGCCGGAGGATAACCGATGAGCGAACGCATTCTAGAAATCGCAAATCCGGCGCGGTTAAACGTAAAGGATGCGCAGCTAGTCATTGAGCGTGAGGAGTGCTACCCTTCATCACGCTGGTCAGCGGCGCCGGCACTCTACTGCTGGCTCATCCGCAGGCAGCTATTTCCCAGCTGATCGCTAGGTTCGACTTGCCGGTCGAAATAATGAGAACCGGCGCGACTACACGCGTTTTTGCAAGGATATGCTCAAAGATGGATCCATGACGCTTCAGTTCTCTATCTTAGCGCGCTTCATTCCCAGCGAGGAAGCTACCGAAGCGCACCGCAGAACAATCAAGTTCTACATGCCACCGCTGGAACAGGCGCGCTTGATGGCTATTAGAAATATTCAGTTCGCCAAAAAGGAAGTTTTTTATGAAAAAACTGAAGCGCGAAGAATATTCCCAAGTAGCTTCTTCTTTTTTGAGCGTCGGAAGACCCGGAACCTATTTTTTGTCAGTAGATTCCAGGCGTCCTAGTGTACATGAGCGGCAATTCCCGGCCACCCCCAGCCAGGTCCCAGAAAGTATCAACAGGGCGCATAGTGTACATGAGCGGCAATTCCCGGCCACCCCCAGCGATCTTATCTTTGTTCAACCAAGAAAAAGTGTACGTGAGCGGCAATTCCGGCCATCCCCAGCAAAATAATAATTCAATGAAAACAAACGACAAATGTACTTGAGCGGCAATTCCCGGTCAGCTCCAGCACACGGACACCTAACGGTGCTCAGAATTCAGTATACATGAGCGGCAATTCCCGGTCATCCCAAGTGGGAAGCTCTGCTCACTGCTGCTAACGGTCTCCAGTGTACTTAAGCGCTATTCCCAGCTATCTCTTGCGTGGCTCTGGTTCCAGTTTTGTGCGAGCCAGAACCGCGTAAGGGATGAAAAACCACACCGAGCGTATTCTAGTCAAAATGGAGTGACCGGTTCCTCTCCGCTTGTGGCTCTGAACTGTGCTTCTTGCTTGAATCACAGATTAACCCACAGCCAGCGCATTGGGCCGGTCACTCCATTTTGACTAATATTCGGGAGATTCAACATCGAAACGCAACAGGTATCAATTGCGCGACGATGGCCTGGCTCACTCCCGTCACATGTTTGGTGGCGACACATGTGATCAGCGCACACTGACTCTTGCGTTCGTTGATGGTGGCTAGCGCTTTTGAGTGCCGAGCGCCAACTACCAGATCGCCCTCTCAATTGCCATAGCATTGTCTGCTATCAACAATGGCGGGGCCATACAGAATGAACGCAAAAAGTCGACCTATTGGTGCGTTTTCAGCGAGGTCTAACATCTGAGAATTCCCATGTTATCTCCACTCATCCACGGTCACAAACCGATGGCTTGCCTTGTAGCGTGCAATCAGTTGAGCAGCAGCGGCAACTGATGGAGCGCGGTTTGCGGTGGGGTCCATATGGCTGCCGTCGTGAAGTACGATATTGGCGGCAAACCCGCGTCGTTCCAGATGGTCGATCTTGCGCGTGAGCCGCTCGGCAATCGCCTCAGCTGAAGGATTCTTCCAGTCGGAGGTCATTGCGTTCTACAGCACCGGAACCATGCCCAGCCTTCTGGCCACGCGCAGCACTTCAGGCCGGCGAGCACCAAAAGGCGGTCGAAAATAGCGCACCGGCGCGCCGATAATCTGTTCAAGCATCTGGCTTGTGCGGGATAGCTCCTCTTTGATGCAGTCGGCCGAAGCAAGCGCCAGATTGGGGTGGTCCCAGGAGTGGTTGCCGATCAAGTGTCCCGCTGCAATCATCTGCCGCACCAGGGTCGGTTCCTTCTGAGCACGGCTGCCTACCATGAAAAATGTTGCTTGCACCTCGTGCCCGGCCAGAATCTCCAGCACCCGCGGCGTCCAGGCAGGATTGGGTCCGTCGTCAAAGGTCAGCGCTAATTCACCGGGATGCGCGGGGGCCGTCATCACCGGGCCAAAGAGCTGCGTGGCCTGACCTCAATGCATTTTGTGAGTCGCAATCCGCCAGCAGTGCGAGAGACGCGATCTTCTTCATTTCCGATCAACCACAGACTGCGCAAGTTTCAATCCACGCGCCTCAAGTAGGCCACGCGCATCCCATATGAGATGCCATTAACGACAAGACAGTTTCAACCCACACGCGCCATGCTCGGCGCGACTGCTCAACTTTAACAGATTTAGTTACTGTGGTCTTGACTGAAGATTGCGCGAGCCTCATAAGAATATTGTGTATGAAACGATCGAAATCTAAGCATCGGAATGCAATACGCAAAAAAGAGGATGGACGCAATCGTGAAACTGCGAGGCATGAGCTTGGTACTTGAAGATCGCGTTGCAGAGTGGGGACCGAACCCCACGTATCGGGGGGAAAGATGGGCGCAAGCGAAGTTTGTTTGTCGACACGCGCGGCGTCCTGCTATCGCTCGTCGCCAGCGGAGCGAACATGCATGACATGAAGTTGCTGGAGCCCACCCTGGACCGAACGGTGCTGGCGCGGTCGGAACCGAACCCCGAGCAACCACAGAATCTCTGCCCGATGCTGGATACAAGGGCGAGCCAGCCCGCCTGGCAGCGGTTGCCCACGATCAGCACGCGCCGCGCCAACACCTCCGGCACCCAAGCGAATACGGCCGCGTGCGTATCCAGATCGATCAGCCGCCGGGTGCGCGAGATCGTCGAGTGGTCCGGCGTGTCCTCGTCCAGCTCGACCCACAAAACACCGCAGCGCCAATGAATTCGCCAAATGCCAGGCCATGCCGCCCCCGATGCCTTCGCAATACCCAATCAACAGAGAACGGAAGTAGATGCCCGGCGTCAGCGACGGACGGCCGAACTGCGGCGCGTAGAACTTCGCACAAAGCTCCTCGACAAATCTGTCGAAGCCCTCCGCATCCAGCATCGCGTTCAACCACTCATAAAATGGATGCCCCGGCGCCTTGGCCAACTGCGTGTACGCCACCCACAAATCCTCTTGCCGCTCTCGATGCTGCCGCCTGCCCATCGCCATAACTATTAGACGCTGTCAACTCCACCCCGTACTCGCAACTGCCTCGACTTTTACCACGGACTGCTCATGGTATTATTGGGTATTCCGAATAGCAAGTAGCATAATCAAATTATTTTTAGGGCGCAAGGGATATTCGATGGCCAAATTGACTAAATATACAGCGCGAGCCGGAAAGTCGAGGATGACCACGTTTGGCAACTAGCTTAAGTCCGCTAGAGAGAAGACTGCCTCTAGCCAAGCTGATGTGGCCATTTTTTTAACGGAAAAAGGCTATTCTGCGTCTCAAAGTCTTATTGCTCACCTTGAAACGGGTCGCATCTTAAACCCAGATGCGTCTCTCCTTAGAATACTGGCCAAGGTGTACGATATTTCATACGTGCAGCTTATCCGTTCGCTCGTGGTTGACAAGTACTTAGGCTCAACCGACCAGTTTGAGAACGTGATTGAACTCAGCAACAACGCATCCTCGGAGCCTGATTTATTGGATATGCACCGCTTACGTTCGAAGCGGGCCTTTATACAGAATGCCGACGTTTTGGACGTCAAGGCGATGGCAGAGTGGCAACGAATAATTCCGAATTTGAAAGAGTATTGGGTTATTTCGCCAGACTTTTTCGATGATGACAATATAGACATTAGAGATGCTGTGGTTGAGAATCTTTCACGAGGAGTGAATATAACTTATTTCATCAAAAATTGGGAGGATAAACCTGGCAAGAAGTTTCCCTCGTTTATACGCCGCCTTTCAACTATTTCAAAAGAGATGCATTTGGTCCATTATGTTCTGATACCTGAAGATTATTTGATCTGGATGTTCGCTAGTGTAGTAATTGCGAATCCAGATCGTGACGATGCTTCCGGTTACTTGATAGTTAGCGCTGATGGTGCGCCTACCGTCGGAATTAGAATGTCAAAGGACAGAGTGAAAAGAACGGTTGATAAGATAATTCTCTGCGCCGGAGAAAGGGCGGGAGTGGATAAACTGACGACGCCGACTCCAGAGAGTCACATACTCCTCAAGGAAACGGTATAAATTCATTACCATATAAAAACTGGAGGTGTATGCTAAACCAGAACTTCAAGACAAGATTCAATTTCAGCCGAGTGGACCTTCTCGTGGAGAAGTTTGCCTTCAGCGCTGAAGAGGTTCTACTCTCACCGTCGCCCTTACGGTAAGCGTCTTGTCTTCCCACCCTCGACATACACTGGCAACATTGAAACGATGGGGGCATGGAAGCGAGCAAGGTGCGCGTACGGCGTTCTGTCGCGGAGAAGAGGCGGATTGTTGAGTTAACGTTTCGGGCGGGACAGAGCGTGGCGCGAGTGGCGCAGGCTGAGGGCGTGAACTCGCATCAGGTATTTCAGTGGCGGCGAGCCTACCGCGCCGGGAAGCTTGTGGAATTCGGAGCGCGCGTATCGGCGCTATTGCCAGTAGTGTTGGCGGCGACTGATACCACGGAGCAGGCTCAGCGAGAACAGGCCATCATTCCAGAGCCGGAGATTGCGTCAGGCGCGATTCACATTGAGTTTCCGGGCCGCGTCGCGATCACCGTGGAGCACGGCGCGGACCGAGCGGCGCTGCAAGCGATTCTGGAGAGCCTGCGCAAGTGATCGAGTTGCGCACAGGCACACGCATTTGGATTGCCGCGGGCGTGACCGACATGCGGCGCGGTTTTCCGGGGCTGAGTGCGCAGGTGCAGATGATCCTCAAGCAACAGCCGTTCTCTGGACACGTCTTTGTTTTTCGCGGTCGTCGCGGCGACACGATCAAGATTTTGTGGGCCGATGAAGATGGCCTGTGTTTGTTTGCGAAACGACTGGAGCGCGGACGATTCGTCTGGCCGCAAGCGAAAGAAGGAACCGTGTCACTTACTCGCGCGCAGTTGTCGATGCTGCTGGAAGGCATTGATTGGCGCAGGCCGGAGCGGACCTGGTCGCCGCAGATTGCCGTGTAATTGATAAGTGATAATCTCCTGTATTCATGCACCTTTTATAGATGTTTTCCACACCGTTTTATGGCATACTGCGGTCATGATTGCTGTCGCGCTTCCCGACCTAGATCAACTCGATAACGAAGCCTTGAAGGCGTTGGTTGTCGAGCAGCACGAGCAGCATGTAGAGGCGATCTCTTCGCAGTTGCAGCAGATCGAGCATTTCAAGCTGGTCATCGAGAAGCTGCGCCGCATGATCTTCGGCGCGAAGAGCGAGAAGGTCATAGTTCAGGTCGAGCAGTTCGAGTTGCAGCTCGAAGATGCGGAGACGGAACAGGCCGCTGCTGAAGAGAAGTTCGAAGCGCCTGCATCAGAAGCCAAGCCCAGTTCCAACTCTCGCCCATCGCGAAAGCCGCTGCCCGCACATCTTCCGCGCGAGGTTATAACTCATCTTCCAGGTCACGGCTGCTGCCCCGATTGCGGCGGTGCTTTGCGCAATTTCGGCGAAGATGTGGCCGAGATGCTGGAGTACATCCCCGCCAACTTCAAGGTCATTCGCCATGTGCGGCCGAAGTTTGCCTGCAAGCAGTGCGAGCGCGTTGTCGAGGCTCCCGCGCCCACGCGCACTATCGAGCGTGGAGTTGCAGGACCGGGGCTGCTGGCTCATGTGCTGGTCGCGAAGTATGCCGATCATTGCCCGCTCTATCGCCAGTCGGAGATTTACGCGCGTGAAGGCGTCGATCTGGATCGCTCCACGCTGGCAGGATGGGTCGGAGCATCGAGCGAATTGCTCGCGCCGCTAGTCGAAGCGCTGCACAAGCATGTTCTATCCGCGCGCAAAATTCATGCCGACGACACGCCGGTTCCGGTACTCGCTCCGGGCAACGGAAAAACCAAGACCGGCAGGCTGTGGACGTATGTGCGCGATGAACGCGCCGCCGGTGAAAGCACCGCGCCGGCTGTGTGGTTCGCTTACTCGCCGGATCGCAGGGACGAGCATCCGCGCCAGCACTTGAGAAACTTCAAAGGTGCGTTGCAGGCCGATGCCTACGCTGGTTTTCATCATCTGTACGGCGATGGCGCGATCTACGAGGTTGCTTGCTGGGCGCATGCCCGGCGCAAATTCCATGACATTCACGTGGTACACGCATCGCCGATCACGACGGAAGCTATCGCTCGCATCGGCGCTCTCTATGGCATTGAAGAAGACGTGCGCGGCAAACCGGCTGAGGTGAGACGCGAAGTTCGCCAGGCCCGCGCCAAGCCGCTGCTCGACGACCTGCGAAGTTGGATGGAAAAATCTCTGCGGCAACTCTCCGCAAAAAGCGAGACCGCAGGCGCGATTCGCTATGCGCTCTCGCACTGGCGCGCTCTCACGCGCTACACCGACGATGGACTGTTGGAGAATCGATAACTCGGCAGCCGAACGCGCGCTACGCGCCGTAGCTCTGGGCCGCAAGAATTTTCTTTTTTGCGGTTCGAACGCTGGCGGCGAACGCGCCGCCGCCATCTACTCGCTGGTCGGCACAGCCAAGCTCAACGGCCTCGACCCGGAACTGTACCTGCGCACGGTCCTGGCCCAGATCGCCGAGTATCCAGTCAATCGCATTGATGAGTTGCTCCCCTGGAATCTTGCCGACGTCCTACAGCCCATCGCCCAAGCCGCCTGATATCGGACAGGGACTTCCCGAAGTGTCCACTTAAAAATAAGTGGACACTTCAGAAATCAATCCATATCCCGCATACACGTACCGGAAGATGGTCAAGAGGGGCAGACCACACGCTTACTTCTTGACCGGGGCAACAGCCTTTTTGTGTGCCGCGGGTTTGGCAGCCAGAGGCTTGCGCGGCACCGGTTTCACCGCCGCTTCATTCACAGGAGTGGTTCTGGGGACGTCGGTGTTGAAGTTGGCGCCGGCTGGAACCAGGTAGTCTTCCACACTCTGGTCACCGCCAGAGCTAGTGGCCACGACGATGCGGGAGGCGTCAATCCCTTTCTCCTTCACCAAATAGTCCTTGGTGTTGACGGCACGCTCGGCAGCATTATCCGCGACCTTCAGATGCTTATTCCTGAGCGCCGCTTTTTGATCCCTGGCGGCCTTCGCCTTCTCCTTCGCATCATCGCTGCCCACCAGGACAATGGTAGCGTCAGGCTGCTTTTGCAAGTCGAGTGCGACTTCGTCCAAGCAAGCCTTGGCTTCGTTATTCACGCGCGTGGGGCGCTTCTTGTCCTTGTCAAAGGCGATTGAGCACAGAACCTTGGTGTGCGAAACCGGAGGTACGTAGGGCGGCAGGATGGTCACGTTAGCCGTGGAAGTTGCCGTCTGGTTATAGTCGTCCGTTACGACGCAGGGAATGGACACGGGGCCGGTGGGCGCACCAACTGAATTGAAGACCGCAGTTGAACCGCTGCCACTGACAGTGCCAGCACTGGTCGAGTAGCTATAGGTCAACGGACGGCCCTGCGGACTCACTCCGGTTGCCGTGACGGTCGCAGTTTCTCCCGGCTTGACGGAGCCAGGGGCGGCCGTACAATCAATCGTCGGCGGATCAAATTTCTTTACAACGAAAATGGCCGAGCAGTCGGACGTCTCCCAGCACATCGGACAATTGTTGTTTTGCTTGACTTCCTTCAAATCACCCCTTACCGTATAGCGGCCAGGGGCTAGTTTGGAGGTATTCACCGTAGCTGTCTCACCGTTACTCGTCACACCAGTTCCGGACCAGGTGTAAATCGCTTTCTCTTTGGGATTCAGATTTTCGGAGGTCGCCGTTACCGTGACTGTTTCGCCGGGAAAGACAGAAGCCGGGTTGGCCGAGCAGGCCATAGTCAACGGGGTTGGCGGCGCAATCAAACTATGAAACACAATGCCAGCGCTCAACCGCGGTGCATTGATGCCAACACTCCCACCTTCACTCGCACCAAAATCAACCTTCATATGTTCATAGTCGACTTGGACCAGGCGAATCGCCAGATGATGTTTCAATAACGACGTGTTGTAGTCCACACCACCACCGATGGTCACTGCAGGCCCCCAAGTGTTGGGGTTGTGATACGGACCGTTAACCAGGGCCCCGCCTGAAAGTACATGCACAAACGGCGTGAATTTCTTCGCAGGATAGTGGACGATCACCCCCCCGGCAATGGTTGTAAAGCCGTCGTCATTACCGTGTGTACCGATGTTGGTGTTAGCGACCTCCGAACCCCACTCATGTATGCCAAATTCCGCCTGGACGCCAATATACCGATTGAAGAAGTACGAACCGCTGAAGAGACTGCCTAGCTTGACGTCATCGTACGAGGCAGTCACGGTCGACCCGCCAGCTGGGGTATATACTGTGGCGCGGGGGGACAGGTAGCTGTAACCCAGAAAGATGTCCCACCTTGATGCGGAATCATTCCCAGAGGTAGGCGCGGCTGGTTTTGCCTTGTCCTGGGCACCAAGGGCAAGAGAAATCGACATCACGAATACAATGACAACAAAACACATTACAGACTTCGAAACACGATTGAACATACGTTTTCCTCCCCAATCATGCTGAGTGATTTTTGGGAAAGCTCCTTGCGAACACATCACACCTGTGAGGTCCACAGCTTCTTCCCTATTGCAACTGCTGACCCAATCACATTTTCGTATTCAGAAAAGGGGTACATCTGTGGATATACCACCTCCCAGTTGCGAGCCTGTGTTGTTTATTTCCGATTATATTGTTTACTATAAACCACGTTTCAACAATAACCTATAGCCAATTCTGGTGGAATTTGCTCATGGAACCACTCCTATAAACACAGACCAAAAGGCAGCCGACCTGCCCTACTCCAGTACTAGACGGAGTATTGATTCACTCTTCCATAGAGTAACTATTTGATTACAATGAGTTTAAATTGGTGGATTCGCATTCATGAACCCGGTGTTCCTTCGCGACACTCCGTCACGGTCGCCTCAAATCCACAATGCCGCCAACTCGTTCCAACGCCTTTAGAATGCATCGCGCTGTGATCATATCCCTTTACCAGTCAATGAATACGTCCATTCGGCGAAGTTAAGGGGGCCAACCAACTGCGGCATTTCCGAGTCCATCCTGGCTTTTACTAGCATTCACTTCGGTCCCTTGAGTGAGCAATGCAAGGGCCTCTGGCTGCTCGAATCCCGAATCACCTC
>Ga0265336_10001506_pt1 | contig 10528 bp, 15 predicted proteins | sample 42119metaG_FD_193583 | JGI IMG/M metagenome (GOLD analysis project Ga0265336, IMG submission 193583) | Rhizosphere microbial communities from Carex aquatilis grown in University of Washington, Seatle, WA, United States - 4-21-19 metaG | ecosystem: Host-associated > Plants > Roots > Rhizosphere...
GGGCCTATGGGGAGTCGCAGCCACAGGCCCGCTGCACTGCCACGTTGCCAAGCGCGTCGCGGCCGCGCGTCAGCGCAAGTGCTGACCCGCGTTCGGCAAACCCGCACCGTTACTGGAGACTTGATGTGAAATAGGAGCGGCGCCCGGATGCTGCCCCAGGCGCGGCGCGAGGCCGTCTCGTCGCTCTTGCGCAGGCCACCGGCCTGCGCTGCGACCGCCGAGCCACCCTCGCTTGGCCTGGAACGGCCCCGAGCGGGCTCGCTTTCGCATCAAGCCTCTACGCTTGATGCGATGTTCACCGGCATCGTCAGGGAGGTTGGAACCGTGAGCGCCTTCGACGGCTCGCGGCTCGTCGTCGCGACCGCCACGGAGGCACAGGTCGGCGACTCGGTCGCGATCGCGGGCGTCTGTCTCACCGTCACCGGCCGGGAGAACGGCGGCCTCGCCTTCGACGTCGTCGGGGAGACGCTCGACCGGACGACGCTCGGAGGGTTGGCCGTGGGCGCTCGCGTCAACATCGAGCCCTCGCTCCGCGCCGGCGACCCACTCGGCGGTCACATCGTCCAGGGCCACGTGGACGGGGTCGGCAGCCTCCGGGAACGCGGCGACCTCACGTGGTTCGACGCCCCGCCGGAGATCACCCGGTACTGCGTCGAGAAGGGCTCGATCGCCGTCGACGGCACGTCGCTCACGGTCGCCGCCGTCGATGACGGAGGCTTCGCGGTTGCGCTCATCCCGCACACGCTCGAGGTGACGACGCTCGGCTCGCTCGAATCCGGTGACCCGGTCAACCTCGAGGTCGACGTGCTCGCGAAGTACGTCGAACGGCTGCGCGCATGAGCGAGTTCGCAACGGTCGACGAGGCGATCGAGGAGATCCGCGCCGGACGGATGGTCGTCGTCGTCGACGATCCCGACCGCGAGAACGAAGGCGACCTCGTCGTCGCCGCGGAGTTCGCCACCGACGAAGCGGTCAACTTCATGGCGACACACGCGCGCGGCCTCATCTGCCTCTGCCTCACCGGAGACCGCTGCGAAGAACTCGGCCTGCCGATGATGACGCAGCGGAACGAGGCGCGACTCGGCACCGCGTTCACCGTCTCCGTGGAGGCGCGCGAGGGCGTGACGACCGGCATCTCCGCCGCCGATCGCGCGCACACGATCGCCGTGGCGATCGATCCCGCGTCGACGCCGCATGACCTCGTCCAGCCCGGCCACATCTTCCCGCTCCGTGCCCGCGACGGGGGCGTCCTCGTCCGCGCCGGCCAGACGGAGGCCGCGGTCGACCTCGCGCGGCTCGCCGGACTCAATCCCGCCGGCGTCGTCTGCGAGATCATGAACGAGGACGGGACGATGGCCCGCGTCCCGGACCTCGTCCCGTACTGCGAGCTGCACGGGCTCAAGATGATCACCGTCGCCGACCTCATCGAGTACCGGCGGCGCATGGAGAAGCTCGTCGAGCGCGTCGTCTCCGTCCAGCTGCCCACCGAGTACGGCGCGTTCACCGCCGTCGCTTTCCGCGAGACCCTCAACGGCCGCGAGCACGTCGCGCTCGTCATGGGGGAGATCGGCGACGACATCCTCGTGCGCGTCCACTCGGAATGCCTGACCGGCGACGTCTTCCACTCGCTGCGCTGCGACTGCGGCGAGCAGCTCGAGTCGGCGCTCGCGACGATCGCGGCCGCGGGCAACGGCGTCGTCCTCTACATGGCCCAGGAAGGCCGCGGCATCGGCCTCCTCAACAAGCTCCGTGCGTACGAGCTGCAGGAGCAGGGCCTCGACACCGTCGACGCGAACCTCGCGCTCGGATTCGCCGCCGACGAGCGCGAGTGGGGGATCGGGAACCAGATCCTCGCCGACCTCGGCATCACGACCATGCGGCTCCTCACGAACAACCCGAAGAAGGTCTCCGGCGTCGAGGCGTACGGGCTGCGCGTCACCGAGCAGGTGCCGATCGAGATGCCGCCGCACCCCGAGAACGTGCGGTATCTGGCCGCGAAGCGGGATAAGCTCGGGCACAAGCTCCATCACCAAGACTTGAAGTTCGAACCGGAGGGCGAATGAGCAGCAGCAGCGGCGGGTTCTGGCCGGGGGATGGGCCGGAGGACGACAACAGCGTTGACGAGGATCCCGCGGTAACGGAGCCGGACGAGGAGCCGACGGGCTGGCACACGCCCGAACCGGAGCCCGAGCCGGAGCCCGAACCCGAACCGGAGCCGGAGCCGGAGCCGGAGCCGGTCATCGGACACAGGCCCGGCGAGATCGACGTTCCCGGAGGCATCGCCGTGATCGAAGGCGCGCCTTTCGGCAGCGGGCGCACCGTCGGGATCGTCGTCTCGCGCGTCAACTCCGAGATCTCGAACGGGCTGCTCGAGTCGGCGCTCGAAGCGCTCGCCGCCGCCGGCGTGCAGCAGGATCGGATCACGGTCATGCCGGTCCCCGGCGCCTTCGAGCTCCCTTTCGGGTCGATGGCCCTTGTGAACACGCGCCGCTATTCGTGCGTGATCGCCCTCGGCTGTGTCATGCGCGGCGAGACGCCGCACTTCGACTTCATCGCCGCCGAAGCCGCCTCGGGCATCCAGCTCGCCGGGATTCAGAGAGGAGTGCCGGTCGCGTTCGGCGTCCTGACCGTCGACACGCTTGAGCAAGCGGAAGCGCGGCTTGGCAAGGGCGGCGAGGCCGCCCGCGCAGCGCTCGAGATGGCCGACATCTGCTCACAGGTGCGAGCGCAGTATCGGGCGACCTCCTGACGGTGGATCCAGGGGAAGTCGCCCGCTGCTTCGTCGAGCTCTGGTACGAGCCCGAACGCGAGGACGAGCTGCGCTCGCTGCTCGCGGACGGCTACGTCCATCACGCACCGAAGGCCGACCTGACCGCCGACCAGTTCATCGGTCAGCTCCGGTTCATCAACGCTGCGTTGTCAGACATCGACTTCCGCATCGTCCATGCGGTGGAGGAAGGAGACATGGTCGCGGTTCTCGTCACGGTCGAAGGCACGCAGATCGGCGAGCTCTTCGGAGCGCCCGCGACCGGGAAACGTGCCTCCACCGCCGGCGCGACCTTCATGCGCATCGAAGACGGCCGGGTCGTCGAGGACTGGGACGCCTGGGCGCTCCACATGCTGTTTGCGTCCTAGGCTCATCGGCTACCCTGTCGCGCGATGTCCAAGGTCTGCGCCATCTGCGGTAAGAAGCCCGGTTTCGGCAACCACCGGAGCCATTCGATGGTCGCCACGAAGCGGCGCTTCGAGCCGAACCTCCAGCGCGTCCGCGTCCTCCTCGCCGGCAAGGCGCAGCGGGCGTACGTCTGCACGCGCTGCCTCAAGGCCGGCAAGGTTCAGAAGGCCCTCTAGCTTTAGCGCACGAGTGCTGCGCACTCGCTCGCTGAGCTAAGGAACTCCGGCGCGGAAGAGCGCGGTCTTCCGCGCCTTCGTCCTGAGACCTCATTACCCGCCGCTCGAGAGGCGCTCTGAAATACGGTTGCCCCCCTTTTCGCTAGTGCGTACCGTCGTGCGTGTGGGCAGGCTTTTGACCCTCCTACTGGCCGCGGCAGCAGTCGCTTCACTGACGGGCTGCGGCTCTGGCGCACGCGCGACGACCACCGACCGTTCAACGGATGTCGGCGCTACGACTAACCCCACAACGACTACACCGGGCGTTAGGTACGGCGGGGTGCTCTATTACAACGGCAAGCTCTCCCGCAGTTGCCACAAGGGCGCGAAGCTTCAACCGTGCGCTTTCTTGCCCGGGAGCAAGATTCACGGGAAGCCTGCCGGAGCGATGGTCGAGTTCTTCACCCAGGGTACGAACGGGGCCAGCTGCGAGATCGATGTGGCCCCGTATGTCGGTCCAACGAGCCAGGTGTACTGCCTGAGTGGTCTGACCCGTCCGAACGGAGCGTTCCGCGAACACACCGCGGTCTGCGCGATTCTCTCGACGTCGGGACACCTCAGAATCAGTCACTTCGGACGACATTGCAGCCCAGGTAACGCCTACCTCGGAGCGCCAACCGTGCGCTACGGGCAGTCGATCGCCTTCGGGCCGTTTCGCTGCGCCGCGCTCTACGCCGGGACGCTGTGCGAGGTAAGGAAGACGGCGGTCGGCTTCCTGCTCACGAACCGCGGGGGTGGCCGCCTTGTCCACGGGAAGGGCGTCCCGTCGCATGCACGCTGAAGGGTCTCTGCTCGGGGGACACTCCCGAGCGCTGCCCAGGCGAGCGAACTCGCCGGAGCCCTAACCCGTCTGCGGGTCGCGCCACATCGGGCGCACGCTGACGCCGGGCAGCATCTCGACCTGGCCGCGCTGCTCGAAGCCGAGCCGTTCGTAGAGACGCGCGTTGTCGGCCGTCGAGGCCTCGAGGTAGGCCGGGACGCCGTCGTTGTCGCACCGGTCGAGCACGGGTGCGAGCAGCGCAGCGCCGCGCCCATGTCCCTGCGCCTCGGGGACGACGCCGACGGCCATGAGGTACCAGTGCGGTTCCTTCGGATGCACCTTCGCGAGGACGTTCATCGCGCGTGACGCCTTGACGAGCTCGCGCGGGAAGAGGCGGATGTAGCGCGGCAGCATCCGCAACTGCGCGGACGTCGGCTCGGGATACCCGCCGGGCCGGCGCCAGATCGCGGCGCCGAGCGCGTCGTCGTCGAGCCAGATCTCGCCGTAGCCGGAGAGCGTCAGCTCGCATTCGAGCTCGAAATAGCGCGAGAGGCGCCGCGTCCGGCTCGGGCCTTCCCGGATGAATTGCACTACGACGGGATCTTCGACGAAGGCGCGCCCGAGGATCTCCGCGGCTGTCTCGATGTCGTCCGTTGTCGCGAGTCTCGGCATCCCTAGCGTGTCCCGAACGTGCGCGCGTGACCGCCGCCGCGGGCGAACGGATCGGGGCGCCGGTTCTCGGGCACCTTGATCGCCGAGCGGCCGCCAGCACCGGCGAGAGGCTCGTCGTCGAAGCGCGGGATGACGTGAAGGTGCGCGTGCAGCAGCTCCTGTCCGCCGCTCGGGCCGCAGTTCCAGATCAGCGTGTAGCCGTCCGGCGAGAGGCGTTCGTCCCACGCCGCCTTCGCCGCGAGCAGCATCTCGTGGGTCGCCGCCCACTCCTCGGGCGTGAAGTCGAACGGCGTCGACGTGTGCGTTCTCGGGACGATGACGCCGCAGCCGGGCAGGACGTCCGGCGGGTCGCGAGGGTCGCGCGTCGAGGCATAGACGCACCACCCGTTCTCGACGTACACCTCGGCGAGCTCGCGCAGCCGTTCCCGGTCGCAGAAGACGCAGTAGTCGTCGGGCATGCGTCCGATTCTCGCGCAACCGCCGCCGCCGTGCCGGCGTCGAACTCGGCGATGGAGGCGGGACACACGCTCACCTCGCCCTTGGGCAGGATCACGATCTCGAGCGGAGCGATCGCGCAGATCGTCGCCGAGACGGCGCTCGAGTGCTACGGCGTCGTCGGGATGAAGGGCTCGTTGCGGGGCAGGATGGCGCGCGGAAAGGCGCGCGCGCGCGGGATCGAGATCGGCCGCGACCGCGAAGGCGGAGTCACGGCCGACCTCCATGTCGTCGTCGAGTACGGCCTCAACCTCGCCGAGGTTGCGTCGAGCGTCCGCAACCGCGTCGCGTACGAGGTGGAACGGCTGACCGGGCTCCCTGTACTTGCCGTCGAGGTCCACGTCGACGCTGTGAAAACCTCCGCGAAGTGAATGCCGCCGCAGACATCGATCGGGTCCGCGTGCTCGTCGGCTCGGCGCTCAGCTCGCTCGAGGCGAGCCGGGCGCGGATCGACGACCTCAACGTCTATCCCGTTCCCGACGGGGACACGGGCACGAACCTCACGCTCACGGTGCGCGCGGTCGCCGAGGCGCTCGGCGGGTCCGAGGCGGCCGACCGCCCGGCGCTTGCGCACGAGGTCGCACGCGCGGCGCTCATGGGCGCGCGCGGCAACTCCGGCGTGATCCTGTCCCAGATCGTTCGCGGCGCCGCCTCCGTCCTCGCGGAGTCGACGAACGGCGTAGAGCCGAAGCTCGCCGCACGCGCACTGCGCGGCGCCTCCGACGCGGCGTACAGCGCGGTGCGCCGGCCGGTCGAGGGGACGATGCTCTCTGTCGTGCGCGAGCTCGCCGAAGAGGCCGAGAGCCGCGCGGACACATCCGCGCCGCTCGGCGAGCTGCTCATCGACCTAGTGCGGCGCGGGGAAGAGGCCGTCGCGCGCACGCCGGAGCAGCTCGAGGTGCTGCGCGAGGCCGGAGTCGTCGACGCCGGTGGAGCAGGGCTCGTCGAGCTCCTACGCGGCGTTGCCGCGGCGGTCACGGGCGAGCCTGTGCCCGAGGCTCCCGTTGTCGCGACCGAGCGGGCCGGCCTCGACGCCATCCACCTCGAGCAGTCGCGCTACCGCTACTGCACCGTCTTCGTGATCGAGGGCGATGCGCTCGACCGCGACGCGCTCGAGGCGCAGCTCGAACGGCTCGGCGACTCGCTCCTCGTCGTCGGCGACGAGACGGCGCTCAAGGTGCACGTCCACACCGACGACCCCGGCGCCGCGCTCTCGCTCGGCACCGCGGTGGGGACGATCGAAGGGATCGAGATCGCGAACATGCAGGAGCAGCAGGTACAGCGCGAACGGCGCCTTTCCGCCGTACCCGATCCCGTCGCGCGTGCCGTGAGCGGCGTCGTCGCGGTCGTCGCGGGGGAGGGGAACCGCACCCTCTTCGAGAGCGTCGCCGCGCCGGTCGGGCCGATCCGCATCGTCGAGGGCGGCCAGACGTCGAACCCGTCCACGGCGGAGCTGCTCGCAGCGATCGAGGAGCTCGAGGCGGACGAGGTGATCCTCCTGCCGAACAACTCGAACGTCCGGCTCGCCGCCGAGCACGCGGCCCAGCACGCCGGCCGGCCCGTCGAGATCGTCGCGACCGAGTCGATCACGGCGGGGCTCGCCGCGCTCGTCGCCTTCGACGGCTCCCGCAGCGCCGCGGAGAATGCCGCCGAGATGCGCGAGACCGTCGCAGCGGTCGCCGCGGGCGAGGTGACGCGAGCCTCGCGCGACGTCCAGCTCAACGGGGTCGCGATCCGGAGCGGCGAGTGGCTCGGTCTCGCGGACGGCGATCCGGTCGCCGGAGGAGACGACTTCGTCGACGTCACGCTCGCAGTGATCGCGCACCTCCTCAGCCAGCCGCGCTCGCTCCTCACGCTCCTGACGGGCGCGGAGCCGCCGCCGCTCGACGGGCTCGTCGACCGGATAGCGGCCGCGCATCCGGAGGTCGAGATCGAGGTGCACGCAGGGGGCCAACCTCACTACCCGCTGTTGCTCAGCGCGGAATAGGCTCCCTGCATGCCGGTGCGAGTCGTGCTCGTCGAGGACAACGAGGTCTTTCGCGAGGCGCTCGAGCTCATGCTCGGCATGCGGGAGGAGATCGAGGTTCTCGCCGCCGTCGGTGACGGCGCGTCGGCCCTCCGGGCCGTGCTCGAACACGCGCCCGACGTCGTGCTCATCGACTACCGGATGCCCGGCCTCGACGGAGTGGAAGCAACGACGCAGCTACTCGCGCAACGCCCGGATCTGCGGATCGTCGCACTCACCGCCTCCGCCGACGACGGTCAACGGCAGGAGCTCCTCGCAGCCGGCGCCGTCGCCTGCCTCGGTAAGGACGAAGAGCTCGACGCGATCGTCGCCGCGATCCAGCAGGCGGCTTCGGCGTGAACCTCACGGCTGCCAACACGGCGATCGTCCTCGACTCGACCGCCGATCTCCCCGACGCCGCCGAGCGCTTCCCGAACTGGCGTGTCGTGCCGCTCTACGTGCGCTTCGGCGAGGAGAGCTTCAAGGACGGCGTCGAGATCACCGCCGACGAGTTCTACCGCCGCCTCCAGACCGATCCCGAGTTCCCGCGCACGTCGCAGCCGACGCCGGCCGACTTTCTCCGCTGCTACCGCGAGCTCCTCGAGTACGAGCGCATCTACTCGCTCCATCTGTCGGCGGGCGTGTCGGGGACGTACGAGAGCGCGCTGAACGCCGCGGAGGAACTCGGGCACGGGGTCGTGCACGCCGTCGACACCGAGACCGCGTCGGCCTCGATCGGGATGCTGGCGCTCGCGATCCAGCGCCGCCTCGAGCGGGGCACGACGGACGAGGAGATCGAGGCGCTCATCGACCGCTACCGGCGCGAACGCGGGCTCTTGTTCACCGTCGACACGCTCGAGTTCCTCGCGCGCGGCGGCCGGATCGGCAAGGCGCGGGCATTCGCCGGCGGTCTCCTCCACGTGAAGCCGATCCTCTCGATCGTCGACGGCGAGGTGTCCCCGGTGAAGCGCGTTCGCGGCGAGAAGAAGGCGTTCGCGGAGCTCGTCGAGGCCATCGAGAAGGAGACGACCGACGAGCCCGGTTGGCGGTTCGCGGTCGCCCACGCCGCGGCGCCGGAGCGGGCGGCCGAGCTCGAAGCGGTCGTCCGCGAGAAGCGGCCGAACGCCGACCTCGAGCTCGACGTCCCGCTCGGCGCGGTGATCGGCGCGCACGCCGGCCCGGGGACGCTCGGCCTATTCTGGTTCCACGACGACTAGGCAGGAGGTCGGCTTAATGGCGCGCGACGCTCGGTCGGACTGGCTTTGGTTCTTCGTGTGGGTTCTTTCGGGGCTCTCCGCTGCGGGAGCGGCGATCGCCGCAGGGCCGCTACTGTTCCTCCCGGCGGCTGCGATCGCGGCGTGGTTTCTCTTCGTGCGCCGGACATCGAGTTCCGGCCCGCGACTTCTCGGCGGCGTCGGCGCGATGTTCATGCTCTACATGGTCTGGGAGAACTTCACCTCCCACGACCAGTGCTGGGCCGGGTCGGCGACCGTGGAGCCGCACTGCGAAATGCCGAACCACTTCGGGATGTTCAACGGCTTCGTGGTCGGAGCGCTCCTTCTCGTCGCGGGAATCGTGATTCAGGCCCGGCGACTACGCCGATCGCGCCGGCCGAGCGCAGTGTGAGGGCGTACGCAGCTTAGAACCATCCGGCGTACAGCCGGCGGCATCGTGCGCTCGCGCCGCACAGCCAGCCAGCCAGCATCGCGAGCGGGATGAGAAACGCGCCCGGACTCGTGACGTCGCGGAAGTCGGGGCTCGTACCGAGCCACCCGATGAGGAGTCCCGGGACGGCCAGAACGGCGACGACGCGGATAGCTGCGGGCATTCGAACGAGCCAGAGAGCGCGCGCAGCGAGGTAGGGAACCGCGAAGAGCACGGCAAAGGCGAGAAGGGCTGCGAGTGTCACTGTCCGCAGGATGCCAGCCCGCGGACGCCCGTGCGCGGGGGTCAGCCTCTGCTTCGCTGGCGCGCGGGAGTCGGGCGGTACGACGCGCGCCACGCCGTCGCGAAGACGACCGCGGCGACCGTTCCGAGGTAGAGGTCGCGCGCCCACGGCTGCGCGGAGTCGCTGCCCGCGAGGAGGCCGTGTGCCGTCGCCAAGCCGAAGATCGCGTACGTCGACCAGTGGAGCAGGCGCCAATTCCTCTGGCCGATGAGCTTGCGGACGGAGAACGAGACGACGACGAGCGCCATGAGCTCCGCCGCGATAACGCCGAGCGCGACCGACACGGGCCGGTACGGCGACGCGCCGGGGACGAAGAGGCCCGAGATGGGCATCCCTACCGTCTTGTCGAGGAGCAGGGCGGTGCCGTGCAGGCCGAGGCTCGCCAGCCCGAGCAGCGCGAGCAGCCGGTGGAGATCCAAGACCGACGCGGCCTTCACCGCACGGCCGAACGGCCGCGACTTGAGGATCAGGCCCGCTAGGACAGACAGCGTCAGGAGGACGTACGCGGTCAACCCGCTCGCGCGTGCGATGAGCCAGAAGGTCGGATCCGTTCTCACGCGAGGCCTCCGGCGGTGATCGTCCGTCCCGCCGCGGTGACGAGGACAGCGGGGATCGCGAGCTCGTCGGCTTCCCGGCGCGCCGCCTCGGTGCCGGCGAGGAAGAGCGCCTTCGCGGTCACTTCGGCGTCGACGGCATCGCGCGCGACGACGGTCACCCGCAGCAGATCGCTCGCCGAGGGCTCGCCCGTGACGGGATCAATGATGTGGTGGAGCTCGCGGCCGGCGCGGCGCCAGCGGCGGCTGTCGCGTCCGGAGGTCGCGAGCGCGCAACTTCCCGAGAGCTCGAGCGCGAGCGGGCCGTCGGGCGTCTCGACCGCGACCGTCCAGGCTCCGCCTCGCGTCGCGATGTCCCCGCCGGCGTTCACGAGGCACGGCCCGGCGGTGGCGAGGATCTCGGCGGCGCGCTCGCACGCGTAGCCCTTGCCGATCCCACCGAGGTCGATCCGCACGCCGCCGTGGAGCGAGATGACGCCGTCCGCAATCTCGACCCGGCCACGCGCGCCCGGCACCGGCCCTGCCGGGCGCGCGTCGTCGGGCGAAATGAGCTCGAACGAGCGGTCGTAGCCGGCGGCAAGGAGGGCGTCGTGGACGGTGATGTCGAAGCGCCCGCGGGTGCGTTCGCGCGCGGCGAGCGAGAGCTCGACCACGCGCAGCAGGTCCGGTCCGGCGGCGAGGCGGCCGGCCGCGTTGAGCCGCGA
>Ga0265336_10001507_pt1 | contig 10521 bp, 7 predicted proteins | sample 42119metaG_FD_193583 | JGI IMG/M metagenome (GOLD analysis project Ga0265336, IMG submission 193583) | Rhizosphere microbial communities from Carex aquatilis grown in University of Washington, Seatle, WA, United States - 4-21-19 metaG | ecosystem: Host-associated > Plants > Roots > Rhizosphere >...
CTGCACCCACGTCACGTTTTGGAAAGGGTCTTTGATGTCGCATGTTTTGCAGTGAATGCAATTCGAGGGATGTAAAACGATCTTGCGTTTATGGCTTTGAAAGTCCTGGCTTAATTCAAAAACCTTGGCAGGACAAAAATGCTGGCATGGCGCTTCAAATTGCTCGATACAAATAGCACAGGTTTCTGGACTTGATATGAGGATATGGCAAGGTTGTTCCTCGTCGTGTTTGGTCCCGGAATAAAACACATCCGCTTCTTTATCAAAAGTTATCTTGTTGTCAAAAACAAATGGCAATATACGATTGCCCTTTAATGCCGGACGGCAATGCTGGTGATCAGCCTTGAGCGGTGATCTACCGCTTAATGAAATCCCCCGCCCCGCGGTCAATTGATTGATACCGAACTTGATGAAACCGAAATATAAATTAGAAGTGAAACATTGACGGAAATTCCGGGAAGCGTACAACTCACGATACTCAGGTGTTTCCTTGAATAATTCTTCATAAAGGCGCAATGAATCTTTTGATGTATCGTGTTTTTTGATGGCTTCAACAGCCGCCTGGGCCGCAGTCATAGCCGCCTTGATACCAATATGTATCCCTTTTAAACTGGGCATGGCAACAAAACCCGCAGAATCCCCGACGATCATAAAATTATTACCAAACAGCTGTGGCAGAGAATACAATCCGCCCTCAGGAATGTTCTTTGCCCCATACTTGAGCAGTTTGCCGTTAGTGATGATCTTGGCAATGCTGGGATGTGTCTTGTATAGTTGAAGGGCACGATGAGGATCAAAGCCGGGATCTGAATAATCAAGGCCGGAACAAAAACCGATGACTACCTCTGTCTTGCTTAAACCATAAACAAACCCGCCTCCAAATTGGTCGGCACCTAGAGGATAGCCAAGGGTATGGATAATTTGTCCTTCACCAAAAGCGCCTTCGGGAACCTGCCAAAGTTCTTTGATCCCCAATGAATAAACCTGTGGATTTTTATCCTTGGCCAGATCATATTCTTCGATCAATTTTTTCGTTAAATGGCCGCGGGCGCCTTCAGCCAGGACAATGATCTTGGCCCTGACCTCAGTGGGAGGCTGGTAATTGGACTTGGGCTTTCCCTCATGGTCGAGCCCGGAGGCCCCTGTAAACACACCGACTAGATTGCCTTTCTCAAAGATCAGTTCATGCCCTGCAACTCCGGCGAATATTTCAACACCCTTTTGTTCGGCAATACCTCCAAGCCAACGGACCAAGGCCCCCAATGATAGGATATGATTGCCTTTATTGGACATTTCCTTGGGATGAAAAGGCAGGGCAAAAGCATTCTTCTTTGTTAAAAACAGGATATCTTCTTCTTTGACCTCCGTGGACGATGGGATAGTCTTTAGATCAACGCCCGGCAGAAGCTCTCCGATATTCTTTAAATTCATCACAGCCCCTGAAAGGGTATGATTGCCCACTGATGCGCCCTTTTCAAGGACCATGACTTTTAAAGGAAGATTTTGTTTTTTAATTAGGTCGGCGTAATGAATGGCAAAGGCAAGACCCGAAGGTCCGCCGCCAATAACCAGAACATCTGTCTCGATCAAATTGTCATTACTCATCAGCTCTTGTCCCCCAATCGTTTTGTCAATTGAGGTACTATTTCAAAAAGATCACCGACAATCCCATAATTGGCGATCTTAAAGATCGGAGCGGACGGGTCTTTATTGATCGCGATAATAATATCCGAAGTCTGCATCCCCACCAGATGCTGGATCTGGCCGGAAATACCACAGGCAATATAAAGTTTAGGGCAAACTGTTTTGCCTGTCTGGCCCACCTGATGGGAATAAGGGATCCATTGCTCGTCAACCGCGGCTCGAGAGGCGCCAACCGCACCATTTAGCATCTTGGCCAGTTCTTCAAGCATTTTAAAATTCTCGGCCTTTACCATTCCCCGTCCGCCGGAAACGATCACATTGGCATCCGAAATATTGATGCTGGTCGCAGCCTCATCAACAACTTCCAAAACCTTGGCCCTTGATGCAAAAAATGACGCATCCAATTCCAAGACCTCAACCTCCCCTTGGTACTGCGGGTCAGCAACAGCCTCTTTCATGGCTTTTTGCCTGACCGTGGCCATCTGCGGCCGATGGTTTTTTGAAATGATCGTCGTCATGACAGTTCCGCCGAAAGCCGGTTTCGTCTGCAGGAGGCAGCGGTCTTCAGGATTAATATCAAGGCCAGTGCAATCAGATGTAAGGCCTACATTTAAGTTGGCCGCGAGCCTTGCGGCTAAGGATCTGCTGAGCGTTGTCGCCGGACAAAGCAGGATCTCCGGGCGATACTTGTTGATCAAATCAGCGGCTATACGCGTATAGGGCTCTTCGAGCAAATATTCAATCCTGGAATCGTCAACAACATAAACTTTATCCGCTTGGCGATGGATCAATTCCTGGGCTTTGTCTTTGACTTTAAATCCCATCAACAGGCAAGACACCTCGACCCCAAGCGAATCCGCCAATTCCCTGGCTTTCCCTAATAATTCGTAAGTGACAGGTTGGATGACACCGCGCCGTTGCTCAACCAAAACCCAAACGCCTTTATATTCAAGAATTTCACTCATTTGATCAATCCTTTAAGAGTATCAACAAGTTGATCAACAGCTCCTTCACCTTCAAAAATCTTTCCTTGTGGTCTGGCCGGTGGTATCACGATCTTCCAGACGTCTGTGCCAGAACCCTTAGACCCAATGCGGGCCTCCTCAGCGCCAATATCAGCAGCTTTCCAAACAGTGACCTGAGTACTCTTGGCTTTCATCTTACCTTTTAAAGACGGAAGGCGCGGCATATTGATGTCCTTGACAACGGTCATAAGACATGGAAGCGGTGCTTGCAAAACTTCATATCCATATTCAGTCATGCGTTCAGCAATGATCTGGCCTTCCTTGATCTCTTGTATCTTTCTAACGTTAATGATTTGAGGAATATCTAAAATAGCGGCGATCCCAGGGCCCACTTGGGCTGTGTCCCCGTCCAGGGACTGTTTCCCGGCAAAGATCATATCAAATTGCCCGATCTTTCTGATCGCTTGGGATAAGGCATAACTGGTGGCCAAGGCATCAGACCCTGCAAATGCAAGATCGCTCAAAAGAATGGCTTCATCGCAGCCCAAAGAAATAGCTTCTCTTAAAGCTGATTCTGCCTGAGCTGGCCCCATCGTCATGGCTATCACTTTCCCGCCGAGCTTCTCTTTAAGGCGCAAAGCCTCTTCTATAGCATACATATCAAAGGGGTTGATCATGGTCTTGACCCCTTCACGAACGAGCCTCTTGGCGGCAGGATCGATCTTGATATCATTAGTATCAGGAACTTGTTTTATGCAGACAATGATGTTCATTTAGAGCTTTCTCTGATCAAACCCATGCCGATGATATTACGCTGGATCTGATTAGTCCCTTCATAGATCTGGGTTATCTTGGCATCACGCATATATTTCTCAACAGGATATTCTTTCATATAGCCATAGCCGCCGCAGATCTGCACCGCGTTGGTCGTGACCTTCATCGCCACATCCGAGGCATACATCTTAGCCATGGCCGAATGCACACCGACATCTTTCACTCCGGCAGCCACTTCCCTTGCTGAGGCATAAACCAGGGCCCGGGCTGCTTCTGTTTCGGTGGCCATATCCGCCAGCATCCATTGAATACCCTGAAAACTGGAAATGGGTTTATCAAATTGTTTTCTTTGTTTGGCATACTTGAGAGCTTCATCCAAGGCGCCCTGCGCAATACCAACGGCTTGAGCGCCAATTCCGGGCCGGGACATATCAAAGGTCCTCATCGCATTGATAAAACCCATCCCTTCCCTGCCGATAAGATTTTCTACCGGGACCTTACAATCATTAAAGATCAATTCACTGGTGGAAGAGGCGCGGATCCCCATCTTGTCTTCCTTCTTACCAAAAGTGAAGCCCGGCGTGCCTTTTTCAACGACAAAAATGCTCGCCCCTCTCGCCCCTCTGGATTTATCGGTCATCGCAACGACCGTATAGATGTCCGCATCGCCGCCGTTAGTGATAAAATGTTTAAGCCCGTTAAGGACATAATGATCGCCGTTTTTAACCGCCGTTGTTTGAAGAGCACTGGCGTCCGAACCTGCCGCAGGTTCAGTGAGGCCGAAGGCGGCCAATTTCTCTCCCTTGGCTATGGCCGGAAGATACTTTTGCTTCTGTTGGTCGTTGCCGGCCAAAATAATAGGATAGGTCCCCAATGCTGATGCGGAATAACAGATCGCGATCCCTGCACACCCTTTGGAGAACTCTTCTGTCACCAGGCATAATTCCAAAATGCCCCCACCCATTCCGCCATACTTCTCTTCTATATAGACACCAAAAAGGTCTGATTTGGCGATATCCTTCATGATATCCCAGGGAAATTTTTCTGACCGGTCATATTCAGCCGAAACAGGACGGATCTTCTCATCGGTGATCTGGCGGGCCATGTCGCGGACCATGATCTGTTCTTCAGTCAGCAAATAGTCTATCATTACTCCTCCATTGATCGGATATTCTGGAAAAATAAATACTATTCCGTCATATCACAGTAGGTAATACGTATAAATTTTAATTTTAGATATTGGATCTCAGATGAGCTAAAGCATTGAAATCCATAAAAAAGTCCCGACACTTTCACTACGAGAGGCCGTCGATAGGAACAACAGTGGGGACATCTGCTTCGTAATCAACACCATGTAAACCAAAACCGAAAAGCTTTAAGAAGTCATTATTATAACCTTTTACATCGCCAATTTGTAGGATATTTTCACTGGATACGGTCTCCCAAAGTTTGGCGACCTGACGCTGGATATCCCAGCACATTTCACAATCATCAATACGTATGCGGCCCTTGTTGTCTGTAACGATCTGGTCTAACGATATCCCGTTGAAGAGGCGTGAATCAAAAAGACGGTACATTTGATGGATGCAATCTTCATGCACGCCTTTGGCTTTCATCACCTTCATCAGCAACACAAAATACAGCGGCATATACGGAATGGCTGATGAGCTTTGCGTGACCAATGCTTTATTAACTGAAATCATTGCCCTCCCGCCGAACTTTTTGAAACGCTCGTCTAACTGATGGGCCGTGGCTTCCAGATGGTCCTTGGCAGCACCGATGGTGCCGTTACGGTAAACCGCCGTTGTCACCTCAGGACCGATGTAAGAATACGCAACAGTAAGCGCGCCCGGAGCAAGGAGATCGTCCTTCATCAGTGCGTCTATCCAAAGCTGCCAATCTTCGCCGCCCATGACCTTGATGGTCTGGCGGATCTCTTCTTCCTGGGCCGGTTCAAGGGTCACCTCGAAAACTTTATTGATCTCAAAATCGATGGTTTTATTAGTATAGGACTTGCCCTTGGGTTTAAGGATCGACTTATAAACTTCACCTGTTTTAGGATCGACCCGTCTGGGAGATGCCAGGGAATAAATCACGCAATCGACTTGGCCTAAATCTTTCTTGATAGCTGTACAAACAGCCCGGCGCATATCATCAGAAAAGGCGTCCCCATTAAAACTTTTGGCGTAAAGCCGTGCTTTACGGGCGGCAGTTTCAAAAGCCGCGGTATTATACCAGCCGGCGGTAGCCGTGCGATCGACTTCCGCGGACTTTTCAAAAAATACACCGATAGTCGCTGCCCCACAGGCAAAGGCCGCGGTGATGCGCGAGGCCAAGCCGTATCCGGTAGACGCCCCGATCACTAAAACTTTCTTGGGGCCATTGGAGATGGGGCCTTGTGAGACAACATGTTCAATCTGTTGGGCAACGTGGGCAGCACATCCAGCCGGATGCGCAGTTGTACAGATATAGCCACGTATTCTTGGCTTAACGATCAAAGTAACTCATCCCTTCACAATTTTAAGGTTTCAGAAGTCCGATAAGAGTATCATAAAGAAGTCTTTTTTGCAACTATGACTATGCCCGATGTGGTCAGCACAAATCGCTGGCGGTCCAAGGCGGGGTCAAAACCGATCTTGGTCCCTGCGGGAATATCCACATCTTTATCAATGATGGCCCCCTGGATCTGGGCCCCTTTGCCGATAGTGACGCTGTCCATGATCACGGAATTCTTGACCAGAACACCGTCCCTGATCATGACATTGTTGGACACCACGGAGTGTTCGATCTGGCAGCTTTCCAAAACACAACCTCCGGCGACCAATGAATCAACGATGGTGCCCGGCATCTTTCCCGTCGTATAAAATCTCAGCGGCGGATAGTGGTGATGGTAGGTACGCAAAGGCCATGCCTTGTCATATAACGTGAATTTTGGTTTTGGCCCGCAAAGGTCCATGTTGGCCTGATAATAGGAATCACGGGTCCCGATGTCGCGCCAGTAGGATGAAGTAAGATTCTCCCGGGCAAAATCGTAGGCATACACTTTCAATTTTTTGGCCACCATCTGCGGGATGATATTCTTGCCGAAATCATGACCGGAATCAGTTTTGGCCGCGTCTGCGACCAGCTCCTTTTTAAGGATATCGGCATTGAACAAATAGATCCCCATGGACCCAAAGATCTCATCAGGGCTGGAAGGAATGGTTTTAGGTTTTTCCGGTTTTTCCTGAAAACCAGTGACCATATTCTGCTTATTGACCTCAACGACCCCGAAATGGACCGAATCATGTTTAGGCATCGTGATACAGGCCACCGTCATGTCCGCCCCTTTGCTGCGATGGTACTCCACCAATTGGCGGTAATCCATTTTATACACATGGTCCCCTGCCAGGATCAATACCAATTCAGGATCATAATCACTGACCATGTTCAAATTCTGATAAATGGCATCCGCGGTGCCGCGGTACCAGTCGCTGGAAATACGCTGCTGGGCCGGGACCACGTCTATAAATTCACCTAATTGATTGGAATAAATGTTCCATCCTTCTAAAATATGGCGCTGCAGGGAGAATGATTTGTACTGGGTCAAAAGGAAGATACGCCGCAGGCCGGAGTTCACACAGTTGGAAAGCGAAAAATCAACGATACGGTAAATGCCGCCGAATGGCACTGCCGGTTTGGCCCTGTCACGGGTCAAGGGATCAAGCCGTTCGCCTTTGCCGCCGGCAAGGATAAAGGTCAACACATCACGCATAGGATCAAACTACTTTCTATTTTTAATAGGTTTTTTAACTACAACCTGCTTCCTATTTTTAGCATTTATAATATCACGGATTTTTTGAACGGCAACCTTATCTTGCAATCCCAATTTTTGGGCCTGAATGAGCATTTCCTGGGACCTTTTAGCTTGGCCTTCTTCGGCATACGTTTGGGCCAACCCATAGAAGCCTTGATAATCCTTAGGATAATCATCCGCCACCTTCTGGAACTGGATGGTCGCCTCATTGTAATATTTTAAATTTTCATAAGTTTGGGCAAGGCCTAGTCGGGCCTGTTTGTCCCCCGAATACATGACCCCCAGCCGGTAATTCTCAAAGGCTTTACGATATTCCTTATGTTTCGCATAGATCTTGCCCAGCATATTGTAAGCAGGGGCAAAACCCGGTTCCACCCGAATGGCTTCCCTCGATTCCTCGATCGCTGCTTCATCAGCCCCGAGCACCTCCAGAATATACGCCCTGTTCTCATAAGGAAAAGGATCGATCCGACGAGTACCTAATTTTAAAATATCCATCGGCTTGGGCTTCCATTTATTCAGATCAACCGCATAACGATCAATAAAAGGCTTATTATAAGGCGTCTGTTTTAAAAATATGACCGCATCGTCATCCAGATAGACAATGGTCCAATTCTTAAAAGAATGGAACATCCGCAGCACGTCCCGGGGGATGCTCTGCTTGATATTGTTCAAAAAAGCCCCGGTAATATTATCCTTGTGCTCATAATAGGTAAATACATGCGCATTACCGTCTCTCCAGATCTTTTCGTAATTCTCAAAGAAATCAGCCCCATAGAGCTCGGTACGCCCGTCGATAAAGACTTTAATGTTAGGGTAGACCCTGCCGACTAAATACGCGCCGGAATTAAAATCATTGAAAAAAGTCCCCTTGATCTGTTTTTGTGCCAGGAAATTCACGGCCTTGTAAGGATAGGCGCGTTTGGACACGCCAAAAAACTCGCTTTTACGCATGTAGGTGTCAAAATCAAAATAGCCGTCGCCCGTCATGGACACGCCGAAATTGAGCATCCATACCATGAGCCCTATTTTACCGACGATCACGGTAATATGCTTGAATTTGGGGGAAGAAAAGCGCAGCGGCACCAGGTTTTCCCAAAAGATAGAAATGACATTGACCATGAGCACCATATACGCCGCTGCGGCGAAATAGATCAAATTGCGGACAGCCGCTAAAGAGAAACCTAAAAAGATGACCCAAACCAAAAAACTGCTGATATCAACCTTGCGGCGGTTAAAAATAAAACTGAAAGCAGAGATCAAGATCAGTATCTTATAATAAATGTAGTTATCGCTGAAAATATTAGACGTGGTAAACGGCCTTTGTAATTCCATGATATGGTCGAAAAATATCTTGTTATCCCCCGCCAAACCAAAGAAAACGCTTAACGGATACCAGGCGCCTTGGAAAGTCGATGGATTGACACAACAGGCCATGATCAGCAAAGGCAGGACTTTTTTAAGCCAGCCATATTCTTCATCATTAAGGCGGCCGACGGTATTCCACTCGTAAGGCAGCGGTACACGGCGTTTGATAAATTCTGAAAAAATACCCACGAGCACCAATAAGGGCCCGAAAAAGAAAAACCCGTGCATATTTGTCCATAAGATCTGCAGGACCACCAGCGCGTACACTGACCAGCGCTTGTTGATCTGCAAGGCAAGGATATAGATAAAAATAACGAAAAATAATAAGCTGAAAATGTCCGGACGGACCGTGAAGCGGGTTTGATAGACCATCAGGACCAATAAAAGGGTATAGACCGAAAGCAGTTGACGCTCACGGCTATAGCCAAGGAACAAAAGCACCATGAAGGTCATGGCCACGACCATGGACTACATGGTGATCAACCCGTTAAAACCGTAGATCCTTTGCACCTGGTAGACCAAAACCTGGAACAACCATTCATGATTGATCCAAGGTCTTCCCGCGATACTGCCGGAAAGAACATCAAAATTGGGAACATAACCGTGCTGGCAGATCCACCAACCCATCCGCAGATGGAGCCAGAGGTCCAGGTCCTTGATCTCAAGGCTGGAACAAAAAGTGACCAGGGCAAAAAGCATGCCGATGGACATCCAGCCAATGGTGGTGCTAAGATTTCGCCAAAAACGTTCACTCATAATTTACTATCATTTTATCATTAAAAATCTTAGCTCTATAGTATCTTATTTTCTATTTTACTGAAATTGGGCCCCGTTGCAGTAAATACGCCGTTAATATAGATAATCGATCTTTGACAATATGATATTGTGATAACCAATATTCAGCCTTAATGTCCCCTGTTAATTTATATCCTAATCTATAATTCTCCAGCGCCTGGGGGTATTGGCCGATCTTATTATAGATCTTACCAAGCATATTGTAGCCCGGGCCGAAATCAGGAGCTTGCCGTACGGCTTCTTTTAATTCGTTGATGGCCCCTTCATCAGCCCCCAGTATTTCCAGGATATAGGCCCGTCTCAGATAATCATCCGACTTGGATTGATTCGTCTTCCAATGATTGAGGTCAACAGAAAACCGGTCTATGAAAATTTTATTGTCAGGTGTCTGTTTTAAAAAGATCACCGCGTCATGGTCCAGATAAACAATGGACCAGTTTGGGAAAGAATGAAACATCAATAGTGCCGGGTGGGAGATATTTTGGTTCGCATTGTTCAAGAAAGCCCCGGTGATATTATATTTCCCCTCGAATTCCTTAAAGACTGTAGCATCACCGTAGTTATATATTTTCTGGTAATCCATGAGAAACTTGTCCCCATCCTCCATATGGCCAAAGATAAAGACCTTGATGTTGGGATACGCTCGGCCTGTCAGATAAGCACCGGAATTAAAATCATTAAAAAAATTCCCCTTGATCTTGTTTTGTACCAGGAAATCCACGGCCTTTTGCGGATAAAGGCTTTTGGATATACCCAAAAAATTTTCATGGGCTTTTATTCCCATTCCAACATAGATCATCCAGGTCAATAGCGCGATCTTAACAATCGAATCCACGACCGGATTCTTTGAAGAGATCGCCATCGTATTGATCATGATCACCATATAGGCTGCTACCGCAAAAAAAGCCAAATTACGGACAGCCATCATAGAAAAGCCTAAAAAAATGGCCCATAGAATAAGGACCCTGACATCGATCCTGCGGTAGTTAAGAACAAAACTTAACGCTGAAATCACGATCATGGCCTTATACCATAAGTAATCGCCGTTAAAAAATGTATGCGGCAACAAAGGCTTTTGAAATTCGAGATTATTGGCGAAAAATAGGTGATGGTCCCCTAAATGAAAAAAAACATTCACCGGGTCTAAAGCGCCCTTAAAAGTCATGGGATTAGCCAAGC
>Ga0265336_10001508_pt1 | contig 10515 bp, 10 predicted proteins | sample 42119metaG_FD_193583 | JGI IMG/M metagenome (GOLD analysis project Ga0265336, IMG submission 193583) | Rhizosphere microbial communities from Carex aquatilis grown in University of Washington, Seatle, WA, United States - 4-21-19 metaG | ecosystem: Host-associated > Plants > Roots > Rhizosphere...
AGACCGACCTTTCCTGAAGGGTTATTTTTTCAACCCGGGAAGGGACCTCGAATTGCCTGACCTTGACCTTCCAGCCTTCACTCAATAAAAGCTCATCGTCATTCTCAACATAATCGCGGCTCAATCCTTTAACATATATATGGCTTTCAAAATCCGAAATGACGGCTTCCTTGCCCTGGAGCTTGACACCAAAGCTTGTGCCCCGGACACCGGCCACGGCCGTGGGTGTGCGCACCTGGAAATTGGACCCTTTTTCAAGCTTCTCTAATTTCAAAAGGATCTCGCCTTTGTCCATAAATATACTTGTCTGTTTTTGGATAGCATCACTTTCAAGGACCACATGGGAATTAGAACCGATCTTTACAATATCTTTAAGCCCGTCGTCAAAAGTCACCTCGATGGAGGCGCCTTTAGCGGTGGTGATCTTGTCATAGGTATTTAATACCATGCCTAAAGCAGGCACTAATTTAGTGCCGGCCCGTTCAATGGAGACCTTACCAGAGACCTTGACAATGCTGGCCCTGTCCTGGGATTCATTGGCCAGGAAATTGGAGCCCAAAAACACCGCGGCCAGGACGATCAGCATGGCCAGTACAAAAAGATAATTATCGGAAAACCAATTGGATCGAGACATAAACTTTTAGCCTTTCAATAAGAATACAAGTCCCCAATGCAATAAACCCGCGATAGTAAATGACGTCGTTAAAAACAAGATCGACATGATCACCGCAGTTCTTACACCCATTTCCTTGCTTAAGGTGATCACGCTGGCAAAACACGGATAAAAAGTGGTGGTGATCACAACCGCGACGATCGATTGGATATAATTCAATCCCCCGCTGCTGGCCATTTTATAAATGACCCCGGCCGCGGCTTCCCGCCGGGCAAAGGCAAGGATAAAAATATCCGTCATGGTAGAAGGAAGCCCAAGCCAGCCGACCAGCAAAGGATGAAGCGCTTGCCTTAAAATCACCAAGAGACCAAATTTTTCAGCGGCAAATAGGCCGACGGCGGATAACATAAAAATAGGCAGGGCTTCTTTTAAGAACCACATGATCCGGTAATATGTTTTTATGCCTACCGCTTTGATGCTCGGTAAACGCATCGCCGGCAGTTCCTGGATAAAATAATTCTTCCGCTGGTCTTTAATGAAGAAGTTCAAAAGGATCCCGGCCGTGACTTCCATGGCGCCTAAGGTCCCAAAAGCGATAAGCAAGGCAACCACCCCAAATTTTCCCAGGATCGCGATATTGATGGACAGCTGGACTGAGCAGGGAATGGCAAAAAGGATCAGAAAATTGGTGATGAATTTTTCCTTATAAGAAGTCAATCCCCTGGTCGTCAGGGTGGCCATTGTTTTACAGCCAAAGCCCAGGACGATCGAGGTGATGGCCTGGCCGGTCACACCGATCTTTTCAAAGATCCTCTTGGTCAACACACTGAAATTGGTGATATAGCCGCTGTCTTCAAATAATCCATAGACGAAAAAGAACACTGAAAGGATGGGAAGCACCGTACAGATCGCGTTAAAAACACCTAAGGTCAACAAACCATGGTCCCCGACCAAAAAATCATTCCAAAATACCGGAAGTTTAAGCCAGGCAATGAACCTTAATGAAGGATCGACGAGGAATTGGTTGAGCGGCTGGTCGGTCAGTTTCGATGAATTGGTGACGCTTAAATATACAACTGCCAGAAAGCACATCAAGATAGGTATCCCGAAGAAAGGATGGCGGCTGGCTTGGGCAAAATTTTGCGCGAAGGAAGGCACATAGGCCCTGTTTTGCCTCTTAATCACCTTATTACAGATATCTTCGACCCACTCGTGGCGTTTATTATGGACTTCCTGGTGTATCCCTTCTTTAAGTTTATGGCGGACCTTGCCGATCTCAAGGCGTACATGGGCCAGCATTTCTTTGCCGTGTTTTTTTTCTAAAGAATTTTCCAGGAAAGGGTCCATTAAAGAAAGAAGCAGGGCTGTCTTGAATTTAAAGGCCATGTCAAAAGGCATTGCTGACATCATCTCGATCAAAGCGCTCTCAATCTTTAAGCCATATTTGATACGCGCCTGGCTTTTCTTTGCACAGGAGATAGCGATCTTGATCTCTTCCCTGCCAATACCGCGGGTGGCGATCGATTCAACAACCTTGACCCCGAGCATTCTTTCCAATTCCTTGGAATCAATCACGACCCCCCTGCGCATGGACTCATCAATAGCATTTAAAACGATCACGATCGGCGTTTCTAATTCCAGCAGGTCCGCGGTCAACAATAACGATTGCTTGTCTTGAAGAGCATCAATGCATTGGACGATGATGTCAGGTTTTTCTTCGAGGATCAAATTGCGGACAACGATCTCTTCTTCGCTGTGGATATATAAACTATGCAAACTTGGCGTATCAATGATCTCATAGAACTGCTCCTTGATCTTGACCAAGGTCCTTTTGATCTCGATGGTCGTGCGGGGATAATTGGCCACGACGGCATATTCACCGGTAAGATTATTGAAAATCTGGCTTTTGCCGGTATTGGGAAGACCGATCAGGGCAACCTTCTTGATCAAGGTCCCTTTAGGCACACCCTTATAACCGGTAGTTCCTTCAGAAGACTCTTCTTTGAGAGACTTTTTAGATTTTTTGATATTCTTTAAAGAATCTAACCAAGAAGCCTTAGGGGCCTTTAAGGTCAAATCAATGTCCTCATGCCCCTGGCATTGCTCGTTCTTCCCGCAGAATTTACATTCTACTTTCCCCATAATAACCTCGATACAAAGGAAGCTTTTTTAGGTTCCTTTTTATTCGCTACAAATAATTGTTCGATCTCTTCCTCAGACCTCTGAGCTGTAAAGTTCTCGGTTGATTTTTCGACTTGCACCGCGGCCATTTCAAGATCGGCCGGGACATGATCGACTGCAACATGATTGACAGGCAAAGGGGCCTTTTCAATGACACTGGAGGCAAAATATTTTTTCTTGGGGTCAATGCTTACCCCTTCCACATGAAAATCAAACCTGAATTTCTTTAAACCAAAAACATTCTCGATCTCACCCCTTAACGTGTTCTCAATATCTATGAGTACATGCTGTACTGACGGCACACCGTTTAGCTCAATTTCAACCGGGATAATGATCCCTTCCTTGCGGTCATTGATAAAATCAGCCAGGAAATGCGTGACAAAAGGATTTTGCGAACCTACCTGCTCAATAAAGTCAATGACGGTCTTATACGTAATATTCAATGATTGGCCTTCCTGCTCCACCGTGATCATCTTAGGGATATGCTTGGTGCGTGAAGCGAACAACAGCAGGGTGAATCCCAATAATATGAAAAAAGTGCCTGCCGCTTCGATGGTCTTTAGTGCCGCCGGAAGGCTTAGAAGCTGTTCGTAAAGATTGATGAGCTTCTCCGGTGATAAGCGGCCCAATCCCACCGATAAAAGCATCAGCCCCTGGAACATGCAGGCCATGGCTGATAGTGTTAAAAATATTTTCATCAGGATTGTTTTCACTTTTTCCTCCTCTATAAATTAAAGAACAATTCACGGCAGGACATAGGGGTTTGAAGCTTCCCTGCGTCCTTCTCCACCCTGTCGATCAATTGCTGGATCATCCTCTTTAAGTTAGCTTTCATGACCCCATGCCTTTTTTCTTCTGAATTAAGCTGAATGATCAATGATAAGATCCTCGTCATCTCGAGAAAGGAAACATTGTTACAGATCTTTTCAATGTCCGCTTTCAGGATCGCTTCCACGTCAAATTTCCTTAATTCCGCCGCCAAGACAGAATCCTTGTCAATACGCGCCAGGCCTTTGTGGGCCGCGTCATTCAAAGCGTCAGCTAATTTCCGTCGTAAGATATCGATCATATATTATTGACCGGCGGCGGGATGGGTGTAAAACCGTCCATTTCGCCTTCTCCTATCGTGACAAGACATTTCAATTTCCGGGCATTACGGTAATAAACCACCTTGTAACTCATTTCAGGGGCAGCCTTGATCATCATGTCCTGGAATTGTTTTAGGTCCGTGATCTCCTTGGCGTCGAAGGATAAAAGGATGTCTCCGACTTTCAGGCCGGCTTTTTCTGCCCAAGAATTGCCCATCACCCCGGTGATCTTGACCTTGCCGCCGCTGATAGGCTCTACTTCAACACCCATTTGTTTGATCAATACCGGCTTATCCGGATCGACAATGGGCAAGGTATTGGTCAAAGCGATGGCTTGATTGGGGTCTTGCGGTGAATAGGTCTGGACCTGATATTGAGGATAGTTGCCTTGTACGCCATTGGCGTAGGGATAGGCTGATGGGGCGGCGATAGCAACCCCCTGGAAATTATTGACCACCGGCGTGTACGCGGCCCCGTGCCAGACATCCGCTGTCTTGATCTCATGCAGCATTTCCGCCGAAGCGGTCTGCATGGCCGGGTGATTGAAGATAGCAATGACCAGCAAGACTAAGAACAACCCGCCGCAAATAATGATAAAAGTTTCTTTTTTCATGTCATTTTCCTTTTAAATTGTCTGCTGTTCAGGACGGCCTAACAGAAAATACAGGACCATACCCACGATCGGCACCAAAATGATCAGTGAGATCCACAGCAGTTTCTTTTCGAAAGTTAAAGTTGACCGGGTGGCATCGACGATCGCGATGATGTCGAAGATGACGAAAATTGTTGGTAATATACATTCCATAATCCATCTCCTTTTTTGAACTAACTCCCCTATCCCCTCTTTGAACTAAAGAGGGGGATTTCTAAATTCATTACACAAAAAACAATTTGATCGCAAAGACGATCAAGATAACGATAAACAGGTATAAAGTGACTTTAGTATTTAAATGGGCCGCGATCCTGGCCCCTAACTGTGCACCTACGATAACGCCTACCCCCATCCACATGGCCTCCCCATACATCACATTGCCCAGGAAAATATGCGGTAAAAGGGCGATAATGCAAGTCAACAAGGTGACAAACTGGCTCGTAGCTGTAGCCAAGTGTGTCGGATACAGTAAGATAAAAAGCAAGATCGGCACCTGGAACACACCGCCGCCGATACCCAAAAAGCCGCAGAAGAAACCCAAGAGGAAGTTCAAGGAAATACCAAGCTTATCGTTGGAATAATAATCGTATTTGACATTAAATGCGTCCGTAAAAGTCACATGGCGATAACCTTGTGCCTTGGCTTCTTTGACAAGCTGTTGTTTTTGTTCGGTATTCTTGTCCAGACGGCCGATGCTAAAGATCGTGTAACCTGCCAATAAGAGCAAAAATATGCCGAAAATAATATTAAAGAAGGTCAAATTGACCAAATGATGGATATAGCTGGATATAAAAGCACCGGGCATGGCCGCCAGGGTAAATTGAATGCCTCCCTTATAATCAATACGTTTCTGGATGGCATAACCCACACAGCCGGAAGCGGCATTAAGCATCACAATAAACAATGACGTGGCCACCAGGATCTCATTTTCCCATCCATAGAAAAAGACCAGGATAGGCAGGATCAAGGGTCCACCGCCAATACCAACGATGGTGCCATAGCAGCCGATGCCAAAACCCAGCAACATCAAAAGCCAGATAGGCTGGTCTACCGCAATGGTAGGCGGGATCAGCACCGGCATCTGGAAGGTAAAGGTGTGATTGGTGAACATAGCCATGATCGCGAGAATAGCGATGACTATGGCTATCCCGATATTGGTGTAACCCATCCAGTTGATCTTGTCTTCGTTAACGTTTGTCATTTAAACTCCTCAAGGCAACATGCCCAAAATAACGATATAGATGGACGAAATGATCAAAAATATGATGGCCACGGGAATCCCGCGACGGCTGTAGCTGGAAAATGTCAGGCCTTCCCTGAGCTTACCGTTAAGACGCGCTGGATAATGCTCATCGACCAGAGTCTGGGAGATCACCCCGGCGCTGGCGCCTGAGATACAGGCACAAGAACCGGCAATTGAGCCCATATTGATGGCCCACCAGATAACATCCGTAAAATCCGCATAACCTGAAGAGATCACGATCGGCACAAAAAAAGCGGTGGCCGGACCTGCGTTCATAAAAGCCGTAAAGATCGCCGATACCCACATGATCAAAAGGAAATAGACGACCTGATTGCCCATGGATACCGTTGTCAACATGTCTGAGACGATCTTTAAAAGACCTGAATACAGGCATCCTCCGATAATGATAAATAGCGCCACAAAGAACAAGATGTCGGTGAGACTGATCTTTTTGATCACATCCTTGGCTTTATTGTTCTCAATGGCCAAAAGGATCATGCCGCCGCCCATCGCGATAGGGGCCAAATGCACCTTGAAAAAAGGTAATACAATAAAAGCCACCAGGACTGAGCCCAAGACAAAAAGGACACGCTTGATAGCGGGCCAATCCAACACCATGTTCTTTACGTCCTCGGCCATCCCTTCCAGGAAGGCGCTTGGATTATTCGTCGGATTTGTCCGTTGATAATGACGGAATTCAAAAAACCACATATACCAAAGGAAAACCGCCATCAAGATGGTACAGATAGGGGCCATATATATAAGGAAGTCGACAAAATTAAGCCCGGCACTGGTGGCCATCAGCATATTGGAGAAATCCCCGATCGGTGTCATGTTTCCCCCGACGGCTGAAGAGATGACTTCAGAGATGACAACAGGGATAGGATCAAAATGCAGGCCGCGGGCCACATAGATGGTGATGGGGACGACGATGAGGATGATCGAGATATTGTTCATGAAAGCAGACGCAACCGCGGTCAGGATACAAAGAGCAAAGATGATCTTGATCTTGTCCCCTTTCATAGAAATAACCATGCGCTTGGCCAGGTAATCAAAAAGCTTTAAGTCCTCCAGGAAAATGGCAAAAACACTCATGCCGATCAAAACAAAGATAGGGCTCATGTGGATGGCATCAAAAGCTTCGCTTTGATTATAAAATCCCAACGCTGATCCGCTCAAGAGCATCAGAACAGCCCCCAAGGTCACGCATACTGTCCGGTTAAAAAGATTTAGAAAAAGCATGGTAAAGGTGACGACAAGGATCACCAGGCTGACAAATACCGGCAAGCCCTGGGCATCAAAAATATTAACCCCGGCATCCATGGGGATCTTCCCGGCCACGGTCAGGTCTTTGCCGTTACGTGAGATCACAAAACTTAAATTGTCCCCGGGCTGGGCCGTTGACATCAGATAGGCAAAATGATTTGCAGAGGCGATATTGACACTATTATATTGCAGGATAATGTCTCCCCTTCTTACATCAATAAGCCTGCGGGCAGCGCCTGTTGGCGGGCTGTTGACCAAAACCCCTGCCGCGTAAGGAAGGTTGAATTCACGGGCGATGATAGGATTGACACTTATCACATCAAAGGACAAGGCAGAATTACCGGAGGTTTGAGCGATACGTTTAGAACTTTGGACCGGCATATTCTTGGTATCCAAAAACAGGGCTGTCAGCATTACAATGACGATCACGGCGATCGCAACCTCAATGAATGGGAAGCTGCGCAGCTGTTTAGATTTGTCGTGAGATGTCAATTTATGGTTATGAACGTCCATTTAAACCTCTTTATTAGATCCCCGATTAAAACATTCGGGGATGACATATGCGAACGGGTCAATATATGACCCTGAAAGATTTGTCCAGGTCACTATCGGTATTAACGTAATGGTACATGTTCTCCCTGTAGCCTAGCAAAAATGCGTAGAAGCACGCCGGGACCTTGCGCACATAGGCATGAAACTGGCTTGCCGCCTCGTTATACGCCATGCGGCTTGCGGCGATCCTGTCCTCTGAATTGATCAGTCCTTGCATCATGATCTGAAAATTGGCATTTAATTTAAGTTCCGGATATGCTTCGGCCAAGGCCATGATCTTATCCATCCCCGAAGCAGACATCCCTTCTTTCATCGCGGTCAAATTGCCCACCCCGGTCTTGGAAAGGACACTTTCCAGAAGGTCCACATTACTTGAGCCGCCTGATTTCTTGTCGATGGCATATTTAAACATCATGCGTTCGTGCTGGGCGTAATCGATGACCATATGGCTTAAATTGATGGACAGATCTTTACGGCGCTGCATCTGGACATTGATCTGGGCATTTTCCATTTCCGTAAACCGTGTCAGGCTGATGAATTTGTTATAGTAATAAATCCCGGGAACAATGATGATCGCGGCACAGATCGCCAGGATCAGGCCTTGTTTGCTTTTTAAATTCTCGAAATCGATCTTTTCCCACCAGTGTTTCTTGACCGGGAAAAACTCCGTAAAATCACTGGGGAATATCTTTCTAACCGATTCATGGATACTAGCCATATCAATTTCTCCTTAAGACTTTTTATTCTTTCCGGTCCCGTTCCAAATCCATTGCCTTTTTAAAACAGACGATCGCGTCTTTGTGGTCCCCAATATTTTCATAAAGAAAGCCCAGGGCATGATAATAGACCGCTTCTCTGGGATTAAGATCTATGGCTTTACGGTACATCTTCTTGGCCTCTTCGACCTGCTCAAGCTTTTCATAACAATTGGCGATATGGTAATACGTATCAGGCTCATCCGGACTGATATCGGCCGACTTCTTAAAGTATTCAAGCGCCCCATCAAAATCCTCCAAGGCCAGCAGGCATTTGGCCAATTGGGTGACGATATCAAAATCATCAGGCTTAAGCTCAGCGGCCTTCCCGAAATATTCAGCCGCTTTCCCGGTCTTCTCCTCACGCAAATAGCAGACGCCCATCATGTAAAGGACATCGGAGTCATTCTTCTCACCGCTATGGTCATAAGATTCAAAATATTTAAGCGCGCCCTTGAAATCATTCTTGGCATAGCATTTGAGGCCATATTCCTTGTCAAAGTTTGCCGTGACGGCTTCATCCGCGACAAAGATATGCTCATAGGCCCTTGACAGGCTTTTGATAAGTCTTTCCGTAGATGAAAGGGTGCGGTGTGAAACCAGATGCAATTTTTGGGAAATACCAAGCCCAGGTTTTGAGCTATGGTGCTTATGTGCTTTCTTCGTCTTGGGGGCTTCGGCACCTGGCTCTTCTTCGTCTTCATTGAGTGCACTGATCCTTGTATCAATTTCGGTGATCTCGTCGATTTCAGCGTTCTTGTCCATAGTTTTATCTCCTGTTCCATGGATTCCCGCTTTCGCGGGAATGACAATCCATTTTTTAAGTCGCTAAATTTAATCCTTTATTAATGATCATCTGCAACTTATTGACCTTAAAATTTTCCTGGACTACCGGTGGATTTTCCCTGCATGTAAAGGTAATAGTGACTTCCTTGATCTGAGGGAAACGGCGAAAAAGTGCGGCCCTGACTTCCCTGGCAATCGCATGCCCCTCCTTGACACTTCGTTTAGGATCGATAATGATCTCCATATCAACCCATGCTTGCTGCCCCACCCTGCGTGTATGTAAATAATTGATGCCTTTGACTTCTTTATATTGAAGGGCGACCCTTTCCAATAATCCTTTCTTGTCGGCGGGCAGGGATTCATCGATCAAATTTTTCAAGGCACTTGATCCCAAGGTAATGGCCATGCGTCCGATCATCAAACCCACGATCAAAGCGGCCACCGGGTCAAGGATGGGAAAGCCAAGATTCGCTAAAAGGATACCGATGGAAACAGCAATGGATGCGATCATATCCGAACGGTTTTCATTCGCATTGGCGATCATGGCCGGCGAATTTAATTTTTTGCCCACACACAGCCCATAGGAAGAGAGGATATAATTCGCCAGGATCGCCACCACCGCGCAGAAAAAGGCAGCGGCATGCGGCGGATGCAAATTCTTGCTAAACAAGGCGTGAGTGGAATCGATGAGGATCATGATGGAAATATATAGAAGAAGGGCATACGCGAACACAGCGCCCAAAAATTCAGCTTTACCGCGGCCCCAGGGATGCTTCTCATCGCTTTTACGCTGGGAAAGGCCTACAGTGATAATGACCATGAGCGAAGTCAACACATCAGTGCCTGAATGGATACCGTCGGCTAAAAGGCCTTTGGAGCCGGTCATGATGCCGATGATTATTTGAAAGAGCGAAAGAGTCGCGTTACCCACCACGACCATCACTGGAACGACCCGCCCGCACTTGACGCATTTGTCTGGAACCACAATTAGAACTCCCCTAACCCTCTTTATAAAAAAGAGGGGGACTCCTACTCCGCTGGTACTATTTGTAAGGCCACATGGCCGATATATTTGTTAACCCCGCGTAACAGGGATTTTATTTTTTGGCTGATCACCTTGGCTTGAAGCACATTAAGCTGTGGATCAAGCTGTAAGATCACATCTAATACAATGAGACGGCCGGTTTGACGGGCCCTGACCGCATTGACACTGGTAACGCCTTCCACACTCATGATATGGTCCTTAATTTCTTCCCTGAAGAGATCCGGTAAGTTACGGTCCATCGTGCCTTTAAGTCCATCCAACAGGATAAGCACACTGGCATGGATGACATGCGTACACTCAAAGATAGCAATAGCCGGATCCACCCAATGCATGC
>Ga0265336_10001512_pt1 | contig 10504 bp, 7 predicted proteins | sample 42119metaG_FD_193583 | JGI IMG/M metagenome (GOLD analysis project Ga0265336, IMG submission 193583) | Rhizosphere microbial communities from Carex aquatilis grown in University of Washington, Seatle, WA, United States - 4-21-19 metaG | ecosystem: Host-associated > Plants > Roots > Rhizosphere >...
TCATTCAGGTTCTGCGTGGTGCCGGTCGCCCAACCGTTGTAATCCTTGAAGTACTCATATCTTCCAGCCAAGGCGGACTTGGGAGTGACCTGGCCGCGAGCAGCAAAAGCTACGCCCTGCCAGTGTTTCAGTAATGTGTCTTCCTGATCCTGCATAGCATCGCGGTTCTGGCCGTAATCGTAATTAATGTAGGCGCTGAACTTTGGATTCGGAGTCAGCAGGATCGTGGTGTCGATCAGGTTGCGCATTCCCGTTGTGGTGTGGTTGTTCTGCGGACCGCCGTAGTAGTTCAAGTTCCATGTGTACTTGGGCTTTACATACGCGCTGGTCAGGCCGACAGTTGCGCCGCCATTGGTTTTGGTTACGTTATTCCAGCCGTTAACCACCTGCACTCCGAGGGTCTCTGTCTTTGTGACGGGCATCGATGTGCGCGCGCCAAAGTGAAAGTAAGGAATGGCGTAAGCGAAGAGCAGCGAGCGGGAATAGTTCCAGTTATCTTTGGATTCGATAACTTCCGCGCCGGCCGTGGTAACAAACTTACCGAAGTCGAACTCGAAGCCTTTTGCCTTGGGTGGCTTTGCACTGATGAAGGCCTGCTCAATGAAATCGAGCTGATCGGCATTACCGCCGTTGACAAAATAGTTTGTGCGGCCGTAAATAAAATCGACGTGTGCACCGATCGGATCGGGGTCGTGGTTGAGCGTGAGCTTGGCCGCGCTCAGGTTGAACTGATCGGTTTTGTCGTTGAAGTTATAAAGCTGGTTCACCATTCCAGTATCGGTGGTGTCACTGGGGCGGTTGAAGTTGAAGCTATAGTAGCCGTCGATGAAGCCGCTCACGTCCATTGGCCCGACGCTCCATGTGGGTGCGGGCGCTGCTGGCGCGGCAGCCGCAGGAGCTGCTGCAGGCGCGGGCGCGGGCGTTTGCGCTCCAGCCATCAGGGCGAATGTAAGAGTTGATATGGCCATTGTTTGCAGGATGCGATTCAAGTTCGTAATCATCGGCGCTATTCCTCCCAAAAGTAGATGTTTGTTGTAAAACGCAGAATGAAATCAGCCAAGAAGCAGATTCCCGAGAGCAGATACACATACTCCCTGAGGGTCCGGTCGATCCGGATTAACCTAAGTAACGCAGAGAACACATAAAAATCCTATGAGGAACGTATGATGAATTCGTAAGGAAATCACAAATTGCCATGGAAAGGCCATTGGCAACACAGGGAGTTACAGCGGAATTTCAAAAATTCGACTCATTGCATGATAGGATTTTTTGACGGTTTCATTACGAATTACGTGAAAGAATTGAATTGTTATGCTGCAAGAACAAAAGACGACTTTGGAAGCTGGAGATACACTGGACCACTACCGCCTGGATGCGGCGGTTGCGCGCGGCGGCATGTCTACGCTCTTCAAGGCTACGGATTTGACGGATGGCAAGCTGGTGGCCATCAAGGTTCCCCATGCGGAAATGGAGGCCGATGCGATTCTCGTGGAGCGCTTCAAACGGGAGGCTAAGATTGGCCAGGAGCTGGATCATTCCGGTGTGGTGAAGACCTACGAGCCGGAGCAGCGCAGCCGCACGTACATGGTCATCGAGTGGGTGGACGGGCAACTGCTGCGGACCATTCTGAATGCCGAGGGTCGGCTGCCTATCGATCGCGCTGTCAAACTGACTTTGGAAATTTGCGATGCGCTGGACTATATGCACAAGCACGGAGTTGTGCATCGCGACCTGAAGCCGGAAAACATTATGGTGGACGCCGAGGACCGGATCAAGCTGATCGACTTTGGGATTGCGATGAAAGAGGACGCGCGACGGCTGACCTATGCCGGGCCGTCGCCGATTCTGGGCACCCCAGACTACATCTCACCCGAACAGGTGAAGGGCCAGCGAGGTGATCAGCGAAGTGATATTTACGCGCTCGGCGTGATGCTCTACGAGATGCTCACCGGGCAGCCGCCCTTCAGCGGGCCTAATCCCCTTGCGGTGATGAACGAGCGAGTGCTGAACGATCCCAAGCCAGCGCGCAAGCTGCGGCCGGAGATTTCGCCTGAGTTGCAGGAGATTCTCTATCGCGCTCTGGAGCGCGACCCTCGCCACCGCTACGCGACGGCTGCCGAGATGGCCTGGGAACTGGAGCACCAAGAACTGGTGGGCGTGGAAGAAAGCGGTCGCCCAACTCTAGGCGCACGGCTATTCCCCGGCGGGCAAAAGCTTCTGCTCTACACAGCTCTTGCGCTGGTGCCGTTGGTGCTGTTTGGGTTGATGCTGCTGCTGGCACGACGCTAAAGCTACTTAATGGCTATTTCCGTTTTGTCCCATCCGTGCCACACTGAATTGCGCTCCGGCAAAGAGGATCAGGCCCGAGACATACGCCCAGAAGATCAGCCCAACCGAAATGTTAAACCGGCCATAAAGCGTTTCGAGGTCCAAATGCGGCAAGATTGCCATGAAGATGTACTTTGCCGCTAGCCAGATGATTCCCGTGATGACGGCGGTGCGCAGAACTGGTTTCCACGGAACCTTGCGGTTTGGCAGCAGCCAGTAGATGGAGAAAAAAAACAGGATCGAGGCAACACCTGTGGAGGCGGCCATCACTAGAAAGCTTATCCAGTAAAAGACAAAGCCCAGAACCCCGCCATCGATGTGGTGAAAGAAGAGAAGTGTCAACGCTTCGCGTACGCCTGCGGTCAGCAGAATGCTGACCATGCCCATAGCCACCATCAGGATCGCGAGTCCGAAAGCGATGACTTGATTGTGCAGATAATTTCGACTTTTGGTCACACCCCAGGCCTGATTGAGCGCTACTTCGAGAGGCAAAAAGATGCCGGTACAGGCAACCAGAATCATGATCATCGAGAAGGTCTGCACTCCATGGTGTGAAGAGATACTGGCCACGTTGACCAAACTTTTGATGACATAAACCTGATTTTCCTGGCTTGCTGGGAAAAAGTACTTCACCATCTCATTTACCGTGGCAACCATAACCGCCGAATGGAAGACCGACTGTGCCAGCGTATACAGCAGCACGATGAAAGGAATAAACGACAGAATTGCGTTGGCCGCCACGCTGAAGGCAAAGGTATGCACTTCGCTGTCGAGCAAGTAATTAATGAGCGCCGTGCCGTCTTTGCGCCAGCGGTACCACTTGGACTTTTTAGCCGGTTCCGCAATATCAGCGGCTCTTACTTCCCCGGTTGGCGCGTCTTTCAGCGCGCTGGAATTTGAGTTGTCTTCCACGTTGTAATTCCTCTCTTTAAGCAAAAAATCGCTTCCCTGTGCGCTCAAGGCACAATTGCAGATTGGTTCGTATATTAAGGATAGCCGCTGAGCTTGCCGAGCGCCCAGCGTGCCGCCACTCGCAGCCCTTCGTCTGTGGCGTGTGTCCACTTTTGCAGCCAAGGCGCGAAACGTTTCATCCCGCTGTTGCCCATCGCGATAGCCATGTTGCGTTTGAGTCCCTGAAAGCCCGCGCGGCGCACCGGCGAGCCGTTGAATTGCCGCTCGAACTCCGCCTCGCCCATAGCCGCCAGAGCTTCCAATGCCGGATTGACCAGCTCCAGACGCGCCTCCAATTCGGGGTCCACACTAATGATTGCTTTGCGGTTCCACGGACATACATCCTGGCAGATGTCGCAACCGAAGACGTTGCGACCCATTCCCTCCATCAATTCCGGATTGATGGCGCCGTGATGCTCGATGGTCAGATAAGAGATGCAGCGCGATGCATCCATTTGATATGGAGCGATCAGAGCGTTGGTGGGGCAGGCGTCGAGGCAACGCCGACAGCTTCCGCAACGGTCGGGCTGGATGGCCGCGGGTACCTTTTCAATTTGTACTTCCAGCGAAGTCAGTAGCACTGCGAGGAAACCGAAAGAACCCAGCTTTGGATGAATCAGACAGGTGTTCTTGCCGGTCCAGCCCAGACCCGCCGCCTCAGCCAGCGAGCGCTCCACCAGCGGACCGGTGTCAACAAACGCTCGCGCTTCGAATGAGGCGAAGTTTTCGTGCAGTCGCGCTTCTACGGTCCTCATTCGCTTGAGAAGCACCTTGTGATAGTCGGATGGGCGCTGGAATCCCTGCGCGTCTTTACGACCTGACCAGGCATAGCGTGCAATCCATCCGGCGTCGCTTGCAGCCGGATCGGTCGAGCCGGGCAACGGTTGGTTGTAACTTGCCCAGCCGACTATGACCGAGCGCGCCCAGGGAAAAGGTATGCTGACGCGCGAACGCAACAGGCGACCGTCCTCGACCTCCGATTCCTTCCGCTCCAGGTAACGCATTGTGCCTGCGCGCCCGGCTTGCTGCCACTGCTCGAAGCGCGCGGCGTCTCGCTGCTCATGGGCATGGGGCAGTGCGACCAGGCCTGCCTGGGTGAATCCGGCTTCGACCACCAGCGAGCGCACCTGCTCTCTGGAGAGGCAGCCAAGCAGATCGGGTTTGGACGCAGAGTCGGACATAGACGGCGGGTAAACCAAGTATCAGTTCTCTATTACCAGAATAAGCGCCTCGATTCTAAATGCCTCCAGACAATAAAAATAACGGCCAATTGAAAGGTGTCGCTAAGTCTCGCGAAGACCACCAGAAACGTATCGAGCCACCAACACTCGTGCTTGCTATACTTGTGCTGCCCGGTATTTTCCGCATTCAACGGCTCATTCACAAATAATCAGAAGGAAGAGATAGATGGCTGTGGAGCTTAGTATCATCATGCCCTGCCTGAATGAGGCGGAGACGCTCGCAGGTTGCATTCAGAAGGCGCAGAGCTATCTTCGCCGGTCGGGCGTGATCGGCGAGATTGTGATCGGCGACAATGGATCGACCGATGGCTCGCAACAGATTGCAACCGATCTTGGCGCTCGCGTAATTGCCATTGCCGCTCGCGGCTACGGCGCGGCGTTGTTTGGCGCGATCTCCGCTGCTGAAGGCCGTTATTGCATCATGGGCGACTCCGACTTGAGCTATGACTTTGAGAATTTGGATGGTTTTGTAGAAAAACTGCGCGAAGGCTACGACCTGGTGATGGGGAACCGCTTCAAAGGCGGTATTCAGCCCGGCGCTATGCCCTGGAAGAATCGCTACATTGGCAATCCGATACTCTCTACCATTGGAAAAGTTCTCTTCCGCACCGACGCCGGAGATTTTCACTGCGGCATTCGCGGCTTTTCCAAGGGTGCCTTTTACCAGATGGATTTGAGAACTACTGGCATGGAATTTGCTTCGGAGATGGTGATCAAAGCCAAGCTTATGGGGCTGAAGATAACCGAAGTGCCTGCCACTCTCAGTCCTGACGGCCGGTCGCGCCCGCCGCACCTGCTGCCCTACCGCGATGGCTGGCGGCATCTCCGCTTCATGCTGATGCACAGCCCGCGATGGCTTTTTCTTTATCCCGGATTTTTCATGATCCTGCTTGGCCTTGCCGGTTGCGCCTGGCTGCTGCCTGGGCCGCGAGTTGTGCATGGTATTGGCTTCGATGTGCACACGCTTTTGTATGCCTTCGTCTCCGTACTGATGGGCTTTCAACTGGTGGCTTTTGCCGTCTTTACGAAGGTCTTTGTTATCTCAGAGGGTTTGCTGCCGGAAGATCCGCGCCTGAACCGCGCCTTCCGCTATATAACGCTGGAAACCGGTCTAGTCGCGGGAGGTTTGCTGGTCGCGCTGGGGATATGTGGATCGATCTTTGCTATCTCCGGCTGGGCCAAGGAGAGCTTCGGCGCTTTGGACGCCGAGCATACGCTGCGCATTGTCATGCCTTCTGTCTTCTCTCTGACTCTGGGCGTGCAGATTATTTGCAGCAGCTTCTTTTTGAGCATTCTAGGGTTGCGGCGAAAATGAGTCTTGAAGTTTAGTCCAGGATTGCCGTGTTGAGCAGAGTAGTATGATTTTATTATTCATGCTACTTGAATACTTATTTTGCGAATTGCTTTTGATTACGAGGGGGACGTATGGGCATTCTGAGCAGAATTGGAATTGCGCTGGATTCGGATCTTCTCAAGCGGTTTGACCGCTCGATTGAGCGGCGAGGCTATACCAACCGGTCGGAGGCCTTTCGAGATTTGATCCGCGACCGGCTGGTGACCGAGCAAACAGCCGCGCCGGATGCGGTTGTGGTGGGAACGGTGACGCTGATATACGATCATCACTCGAGCGGCATCAGCGAAAAGCTTACCGATTTGCAGCATGAGCATCATGAGCTGGTGGTCTCAACCAGCCACGCGCATCTGGACCATGACTCCTGTCTTGAAGTGCTGATCGTGCACGGCAAATCGGCGAAGGTGGAGCAGTTTGCGGACCGCTTGATCGGTCTCAAGGGTGTACAACATGGGCGATTGGTGATGACCGTCCCGGCGAATGCGATTGAGCACCCTCACAAGCACGGACACAAACACAAGCACTAAAGATTTTCAAAGATAACCAGAAACGGAATCTTTGCGGATATAAGTAGCGCAAAATATACAAAAGTAGCACTTGTTTATATCTGCTGTCCTGGCGGTTTGGCGCGAAGAAGTGTGAGTTGCGGTTGCGATGATTTTGTGGAGCACTTCCGCCGTGACCGAAGCGGCGTGTCAAGATGCCAGCAAAGATTGCTTGGCTGGATGCTGTTGCCAGTAGCCTGTCCGAAAACTCGTTGTAAAGCGGCAAAAAACCGATTGCTACGCAGACCTATTTTTAACTATGCATACCATATTATGAAAATATAATCATGATACGGCCCTCGCATTTAGTGTCTGACTGCATGGTAATACGCGATTTATTTGAATATTGTAAATATTTAATGTTTGTAGTATCACATATTGATATTATGTGCGCTAATGTGGTACTTCACTCAGAGGTATGGTAAATCGTATGTGACCTTCAGCACAGGCAACCGTATACTGAGAGCGTTATTCGTACTTGCGACTAACCAATCCCGCGCAACGCTGTTCAATGCCTGGATGCCTGACCCACACTCAGTTTGAAAATTGCAACGGTTCCGTTGTTGCGCTGAGCCTCCGTCCTGCCACCCTCTCCTGCGGACCGCAATCGCGGAATCCTATGACGGAGGTTTCATCCCATGACGCAGGGCGTTCTGGATAAGTCGTCTGCCAAAAAAGCAGACACAACTCAACATGTATTTTTCTTCGGCGGCGGCAAGGCCGAAGGCAACGGGAAAATGAAGGATGTGCTGGGCGGAAAAGGTGCTGGCCTGGCCGAGATGACGAACGTCGGATTGCCGGTGCCTCCGGGATTTACTATTCAGACAGAGGCTTGTCGCGAGTATATGCGTGGCGCGCTCAGCGCCGAAGTTGATGCCGAGATGTACGCCGCTCTGGAGCGGCTGGAGAAGCTGCAAGGTCAGAAGCTGGGCCAGGGCGATAATCCCCTGCTGGTTTCGGTCCGCTCTGGCGCCAAGTTTTCCATGCCCGGCATGATGGACACAATTCTCAATCTTGGACTCAACGACAAGGCCGTCGAAGCGCTGGCCAAGCTGAGCGGCAATCCGCGTTTTGCCTATGACTCCTATCGCCGTCTGATTCAGATGTTCGGCGATGTGGTGCTGGATGTTCCCAAGAAGAGCTTTGAGCACATCTTTGACGGCGTCAAGAAGCGCGCCAAGGTGAAGTTTGACTACGAGCTCAAGCCCGAGGCGCTGCAAGAGATTATTGCGGAGTACAAGAAGCTGGTGAAGAAAGAGACCGGCAAAGACTTTCCGCAGGATCCCAAAGAGCAGTTAGTGGCGGCGCGTAACGCGGTCTTCCGCAGCTGGATGAACGAGCGAGCCAAGACCTATCGCCGCATCAATCGCATTGATGACTGGCTGGGCACCGCGGTCAACGTTCAGGCTATGGTCTTTGGCAATTTGGGAGACAATTCCGGCACAGGCGTTGGATTTACGCGCAATCCCGCAACTGGCGAGAAAATGTTTTTCGGAGAGTATCTGATGAACGCGCAGGGTGAGGACGTGGTTTCCGGCGTCCGTACACCGCTGCCGATCAGTGAATTAGAGCGCGCCATGCCGATGGTTTACGACCAACTGCGCACCATCACCGGCAAAATGGAAAAGCACTATCGCGATATGCAGGACTTTGAGTTCACCATCCAGGATGGCAAGCTCTATATGCTGCAAACCCGCAACGGCAAGCGTACCGGACTGGCCGCTGTTCGCGTGGCCATCGACATGGTTCGCGAAGGCCTTATCACGCAGGAAGAGGCGATTTTCCGCGTAGAGCCGAACCAGCTGTACGACTTCCTGGTTCCCCGTCTGGTGGAAAAGGGCGAGAAGATTGAAGTGCTGGCCACCGGCCTTCCGGCTTCGCCTGGAGCGGCTGTGGGACAGATTGTCTTCACCGCCGAGGACGCCGTCAAGCACCACGCCAACGGCAGCTATCCGATCATTATCCTGGTCCGCGGCGAAACCACGCCTGAGGACATTGCAGGTATGGAAGTGGCCGCCGGAATTCTGACCTCGCGCGGCGGCATGACATCGCACGCTGCCGTGGTTACCCGCGGCATGGGCAAGTGCTGCGTGGCAGGCGCCGGTGATTGCGTCGTCGACGAAACCAAGAAGGAGCTGCGCGTGAAGGGTCACACCTTCAAGCAGGGCGACTGGCTTTCTCTGGACGGCACCACGGGCCGCGTCATCAACGGCAAGCTCAAGACGCTGGACGCTCAGCCCAACGATCCGGATCTGGTCAAGTTCATGGCCTGGGTTGATCCGGTTCGCCGCCTGAAGATTCGCGCCAACGCCGATATTCCTCGCGACGCCAAGCTGGCCCGCCAGTTCGGCGCGGAAGGCATCGGCCTCTGCCGCACTGAGCACATGTTCTTTGCCGAAGACCGCATTGAACACATGCGCACGATGATTCTGGCAGACAACGAGAAGGATCGCCGCGACGCGCTGAAGAAGCTGCTGCCCATGCAGCGCGCTGATTTCGCCGGCCTCTTCAAGACGATGGAATCGCTGCCGGTCACGGTTCGACTGCTCGATCCGCCGCTGCACGAGTTCCTACCTCAGCGCGAAGAGCTGCTGGTGGAAATCTCGCATCTTGAAGACACCAAGCCACGCTCTCCCAAGCTGAAGGAACTGCGCGTATTGCTGGCGCGGGTTCAGGAACTGCACGAGACCAACCCCATGCTCGGCCTGCGCGGCTGCCGTCTCGGCATCGCCTTCCCGGAGATTACCGAGATGCAAGCGCGCGCCATCTTTGAGGCTGCTGTAGCCGTGAAGAACAAGGGCGGCGATCCGCATCTGGAAATCATGATCCCGCTGATCGGCTCCATCGAAGAAATGCGTAACCAGGCCGCCATCGTACGCCGCGTTGCCGCCGATGTCTTCAAGGAAAAGGGCGTCACCGTCGATTACATGGTGGGCACAATGATCGAGCTGCCGCGCGCTGCGCTGACCGCCGATCAGATTGCCGAAGAGGCTGAGTTCTTCAGCTTCGGAACCAACGACCTGACGCAGACCACCTTCGGCATCAGCCGCGACGACATCAACCACTTCCTGCCGGCCTATATGAAGGCGGGCATCTTCAAGCAGGATCCCTTCGCCACCCTCGATCAGGCTGGTGTTGGGCAACTGGTGCAGATGGCCGCGACCAAGGGCCGCAAGACTCGCCCCAACATCAAGCTGGGCATTTGCGGCGAGCATGGTGGCGATCCAGAGTCCGTCAAGTTCTGCCACAAGATCGGCCTCACCTATGTCTCTTGCTCGCCCTTCCGGTTGTTGACGGCAAGGCTGGCGGCTGCGCAAGCGGCCCTCGAAGAGAAGCTGGTTGGCGCTGTTCACACCACCAGCTAAGTTGGTACAAACTGGTTCAAAACCTCAAGGGCGGAGCCAATTGGCTGCGCCCTTGGTGCATTTGGCTAGCAGGCTGAATTGAGTGGAGCAATGCTACTCGGCAGTCTTTGGGCGCGGATGGGCGGCGATCCACTTGGCTACGCGCTCTTCTAAGTCTTCCAATTCGGTGGTGGTGATGTGGGTGCCGACCATTTGGCGGTTAGCGGCGTACTGTTGCTGCTTGGGCCCTTTCACTGAGGCCGCAAGGTCCAGCCAAAAGTAGGCCTCTACGTCGTTCTGCGGAACGCCCTGGCCGATGGAGTAGAGCAGGCCGAGCGTGCCCTGTGCGGTCACGTCTCCTTGGTCGGCGGCTTTGCGATACCACTCCGCAGCTTGAGCCATGTCGCGGGGAAATCCTTTGCCGCCATCGCGATAGAGCGTTGCCAGATGCATCTCGCCAAGTATGAAGCTTTGCAGTGCGGCTTTGCGATACCACTCCGCCGCCGCTTTATAAGCTTCGCCGACTTCAGCAGCGTTGCGCAATTCAGCCGCAAAGGCGGCGTACCGCTCACCCACGGCCACCTGCGCTACCGCGTCGCCAGCGTTGGCTTTGGCCACGAGGGCCGGATCGATGGCTGGACTCTGGGAAGCGGTTGTCTGCGCGTAAGTGAAAACCGTGACAGTTGCCAGGGTTGCCGTAAATATCAGATGCTTCAAACGCGTTCTCATCGCTGCCTCAACCAA
>Ga0265336_10001517_pt1 | contig 10477 bp, 9 predicted proteins | sample 42119metaG_FD_193583 | JGI IMG/M metagenome (GOLD analysis project Ga0265336, IMG submission 193583) | Rhizosphere microbial communities from Carex aquatilis grown in University of Washington, Seatle, WA, United States - 4-21-19 metaG | ecosystem: Host-associated > Plants > Roots > Rhizosphere >...
CGTGGTCTATTATATAGATTATTTCCTCAGCCATAAATTGAAGAAAACCTATCCGGTGGACAAGAAAAACCTCTTGATCGCGGAATTAGGCGCCGGGTCTCTGGATTTCTCGGTCATGGAAAAAGGCCTGACCCTGATGAATATCGGTTATCCCATCGGCACCTTGCGGCTTTCACAATTCATGGAATCCTTAGACGGCTCCCTGCAGGAAGTGCATGAGGCCACCGAGGAATATATTGAGAATGAAGTCCTTTCCTTAAAGAAGAACAACACCAATTTGAACATTGACGATATCATCCTTATTGATGAGAACTATTCGGTATTTATCCAGAACGTGCTGCCTAACAAACGCCGTGATTCGGATTTTTTCAAATTTAAAGCAAGCGAAGCTCAGGAGTTGTTGACCCGTTTGAAGGAAATGAACGTCGAACAGATCGCCAGCACCTTCAATATCCCGGCGGACATCTCCTCGACCATCACAGGATTTGCCATCATCCTTAATACTTTGTTCAAATTGAATAAAAATGAGTTTGTTTATATCCTCGAGGCTTCATTGTCGGAGGCTATCCTGGCGCATTTGCTCTTTAAGTTCGATATGGAAGAAGGGGACAATAAGCTAAGCCAGCTGGTGTCAGTGGCGCATTTCCTTTGCCGCAAATACGACATGGACCTCAATCACCTTAAACAAGTGGCTTCCATGACCGATCAGCTTTTCACAGCTTTTAAGGACATTTTGGGGCTGGAAGAAAAAGACCGTTTATACCTTTTATTGGCATCCTATCTCCATGATATCGGGACCTTCGTCAATAACCGCGCGCATCACAAACATAGTGAATATATCATCAGTTCTTTGAATTTGTTCCGATTGACCGAGCAGGAAATTAATATCATCGCCTGTATTGCCCGTTATCACCGGCGTTCAGCGCCTTTAAAAAGCCATATTTTGTATAATTCCCTGGCCTCAGCTGACCAGATCACCATCCAGAAATTAAGCGCTCTTTTGCGTGTCGCTAATTCCCTGGACCGTTCGCATAAACAAAAGGTCAAAAAGCTTGAAGTGAAGTTCAACGCCGCGGGGGATGCCAACATTATGGTGTATACGCATGATAATTTCTTGCTGGAAAAAGAGAATTTTCTGGAAAAGAAAGAACTCTTTGAGGAGATCACGGGTAACAAACTGACGTTAACGGTAAAAGCGCAGGATTAAATGGTGACGTCTACCATTTAAACGGGACATTTTAAATAGGATTTAAATGGTAGACGTCACCATTTATCATAATATGGAAACTAAAGAAAAATTTATACATAGGGATTTAAGCTGGCTCGAATTCAATCGCCGCGTGTTGGAAGAAGCGATCGATGAGCGTAATCCGCTTTTGGAGCGAATTAAATTTTTGGCGATCTTTACCAGCAATTTGGACGAGTTTTTCATGGTCAGGATGTCAGGGGCCCAAAAACTCTTAGCCACCGGTTATAATAAACGCGACCAATTCGGCTATTATCCTCAAGAGCTTTTCACAGAGATCAAGTCCCGGACAGACGCCCTTGTTGAGAAATTTTACGAAACCTATGGCGGGCCGATCCGGGATGCTTTGGAAGCAGAGAAGATCTTCATTAAAAAACCCGCGGATTTAGATCCCGAGCAAAAGAAATTCGTCCAGCGCTTTTTTGATACCACCTTGTATCCGATCATTACCCCCATGGCGGTGGACGGCGGACATCCTTTTCCTGTATTGCCTTCGCGGACCATAGCTTTTGCGGCCAATATTATCCGTTCCGATAAGAACCATCTGGCCATTATTCCCATCCCGAAATCGGTCCCTCGATTATTGAAGGTACCGGCAGAATCTGAGGAGTCGGTGTATGTGCTGACGGATTATTTGATCAAAGAGAATTTAGAGCAGTTTTTCAAAGGCTATAAGATCCAGGACGCTTCGATCTTTAGGGTCTTGCGCGACAGTGAACTGGAAGTGGATGAAGGCTTTGCGCCTGATCTTCTTAAAGCCCTGGAGAAGGAATTAAAAAAACGTTCAAGCGCCAAGGCTGTGTACCTGCAGATGGAAAAAGGCACCACCCCTGAGCTTCTTGAGGTTTTATGCAGCGGGATCGATTTTCCCAAAGATGAAGTGGCGTTTACCTCGTCGGACCTGGATTTGACCTTTCTTTTTGATCTCTCGGCATGGACGGACAAACCTTTGCTGCGTTTTCCCAGTTTTACGCCATTCAAGTCCGCCTATGAAAATATCTTTGATAAGATCAAGGAAGAGGATTTTATTATCCATGTGCCGTATCAGTCGTTTATGCCGACCTGTGAACTTATCACCGCGGCAGCCAAAGACCCGGATGTCCTGGCCATCAAGATGACCTTGTATCGGACCAATGAGGATTCAGCCATCATCAAAGCCCTGATGGAGGCGGCCAAGAACCGCAAGCAGGTCACGGTTGTCGTTGAGATCAAGGCGCGCTTTGAAGAAGAGAAGAACATCCAGTGGTCGCGGGAACTGGAACAAGCCGGCTGTCACGTGATCTACGGGATCGCTGGTTTGAAAATACATTCCAAGATGACCCTGATCGTACGCAAGGAAGAAGGGCGTATCCGGCGCTATGTGCATTTAGCCACGGGAAATTATAATGAAAAGACAGCCAATGTTTATACGGATATCGGTTTTTTTACGGCAAATGATGATTTTGCCCGCGATATCGCGGATGTTTTTAATGTCATCACCGGTTATTCCCTGCCAAGCCCCTGGAAAAGGGTCATTTCTTCACCGCATGACCTTAGGAAATATTTCTTTGATCTGATCGACAAGGAGATCGAGGCCCAGGAGAAACACAAGAACGGTTTGATCATCGTTAAGATGAACGCCCTGGAAGATACCCAGATCATTGAGAAATTGTATGCCGCCTCACAAGCAGGGGTCAAGATCAAGATGATCGTGCGCGGCATCTGTTCCCTGGTGCCGGGGGTGGAGAGTTTAAGCGAGAATATCGAGGTGCGCAGTATCGTGGGCCGCTTCCTGGAACATTCACGGATCTTTTATTTTAATAATAACGGTAACGGACGTATTTTCCTCTCCTCGGCGGATTGGATGACACGCAATTTGGATCGGCGCATTGAGCTTCTGTTTGAGATTATCAAGCCCGAGCTAAAAAGCCATTTGCAATTTATCTTGGACAGCTATTTCAAGGACACCCGCAAAGCCAGGGTCTTAAGGCGCGACCATACCTATGGCCGTATCAAAAAAGAAGGCGAAACCTTTGATGTGCAGGAATACTTTATTAAACATTATACGAGATAGATGAACTACTACATCGGCCTTGACATAGGCGGCACCAAGATCTCCGGGGCGCTGGTCTCAGCGACAGGCAAGATCGTCACCCGTACCAAGACCTCCACCCCAAAAAGGGTCAAGTCCAAGGATATTTTTGCCTGTGTGACCGATGCTGTTGATGAATTGATCCATTCCGGCGGCATTAAGCCTGCATTGATCAAAGCGATCGGGGTGGGTGTTCCGGGCATTGTGGACACCCAGCATCATCGTATCCTGGCTGCTCCGAATATCGCCCTGACGGATTTTCCTTTAAGCGCTTCTTTAAAACAAAAATTTCACAAGCCGGTGGTGGTGACCAATGATGTCAATGCCGGGCTCTTGGGTGAAGCGTGGCTCGGTGCTGCCAAAGGACTTGTGCATGTGGTGGGGATCTTTCCGGGGACCGGAGTTGGCGGGGCCGTGATCAGTGATGGGAAAATATTGTTAGGCTCCCAGGGTGCTGCCACGGAATTGGGGCATGTGATCGTCAGCATTGATGGGCCCCTTTGTCATTGCGGCAATCGGGGGTGTCTGGAAGCCCTGACCAGCCGATGGGCCATTGAGCGGGATATCCGTTTGGCAGTAAAAGCGGGGAAAACAACCATTATCTCCAAGATCAATGATGGAAAATTTAACCAGATCAAAAGCCGCATTCTTAAAGAAGCTCTCAATAAAAATGATGCCGTGGTCAAAGGGGTCTTGGCCAAGGCTGCCCGTGTCCTGGGCAAGACAGCTGTTTCTTTGAACCATACCTTCAATCCTCAAGCTATTATTTTTGGCGGAGGGGTGATCAAAGCATGCGGGGACTTTATCCTGCCGATCGTGGCCAAAGAGGTCAGTGCGGACCCCTTTTTCAAGAAATTCAATACCTGCAAAATTCTGGCTTCAAAATTAGGCGATGATGCCGTAATTTTGGGCGCCGCCCGTTTGGTTGTGCAATCCTGAAATTCTATCTGTTAAGTTGCATTTCTTAAATAATCTATGTAAAATAAAATATTAATGTAAGTATAACAAGGGAGAATTATGTCGTTATCCATGTACCAGGTTTCCATGCCTGTCTTTATTTCTAAATTAAATAATTTATCAAAACTCCTTAAAAAAGCCGAAGAGCATGCGCTGGCCAAAAAGATCGACGCGGATGTTTTTATCAATGCCCGCCTGGCCCCGGACATGTTCCCGTTGTCACGCCAAATACAGATTGCCGCCGATGGTGTCAAAGGCTGTGCCGCGCGTCTTGCAGGCGTTGAAGTGCCGAGCTTCCCTGATACGGAAAAAACGTTCGCCGAGTTGCAGGCGCGCATTGCCAAGACCATTGATTTCTTGAAGACCTTTAGCCCCAAGCAGATCGATGGCAGCGAGGAGCGCAAGGTCACCTTAAAGCTCAGAGGCCAGGAAACAAGTTTTTTGGGACAACCGTATTTATTGAACTTCGTGCTGCCCAATTTCTATTTCCATATTTCCATGGCTTATGCGATCCTTCGGCATAATGGCGTTGATATCGGCAAAATGGATTATCTATCAGACCTGATGGATTATAAGGTCAATTGAGGAGAGGCGGAATGTTAAAATTAAAAGTCTTTACGCTCATTTTATCCGCGTTACTTTTTATATCTATTAAGGCGTATTCTCAGAACATGGCCAATGGTGCCCCGGTCTTGACTGTTACCGGTGTAGTGGCAAACGTGGATGTGGCCGGATGCACGATGAACGTAAAGACGGATAAGGGCATGATGGAATTCATTATCGGTGTTGAGTCAGACCTGTTAGAGGGTTCCCATCACCTGGCGTCCATTGAGCTTGAAAAAGATGACCAAGTGATCATCCAATATAAAAGTAATCCTTATGGCAGGAACGTAATTGTCCAACTCGAAGATAAGAAACAGAAAAGAGTGGTGGGGACTTGGTTCCATAATATCAATGAGAATTCCGGTAAGCTTCTTGATAATTAATTTATGTTTCGCTTCATCGACCTGGGTCTTTGCTCAGAATGCCGAGCTTGAATCCACCAGTTCCGGTGTGCTTGTTTCACCTCCCTATCAAGATCAGGGGACCGAACAGGAAAATACGGGTAATACTGAGGCTGATGGGGGCCCATCTAAAACTAAGAGTCCAAGTCATCAACGGCATAATCATAAAGAAGGCAATAGCCTGGACAGCTCCCAAAATCCGACAAGCAATAGCGTTGATAACGGGGGGACATTACAGTCAACAGGAGCATCAAAATAAGCTGGTTGGTGCCAATGCCATTGATCAGGATCATGGTTGTTTGTTTTTTGTTGACGGCAACGGCCTTTGCACAGGATTCATCGGATGATATAGTGGCAAAAGCGGCCAAGGTCAGAGGCCTTCAGCAAAGCCTGGAAAATGGGGACATTGATTCCCGTGCGATGTTCGACCAAAGGCAGCAATTGGACGAACAAGAGATCAAGGACTTAAGCGCGGTCCTGACTTCGGAGCAATTAAATCTGTGGAAATCGATGCAAAACCAGTCGTCTCACCATAGCCAACAAAGTAGCTCAAAATAAGTGAGTAAAAAAACTATCAATGTTCCATGGACAGGACTTTAAGCGCAAAGGTTCTGTTTTTTTGTTTTTTATATAATTCTTAAGTTTAAAAAAGGGAGCTTTATGTTTAAGACAATTCTTCTGGTTGATGATGAGGTGCAATTCTTAAAAATGGTCAAGATCCGCCTGGAGGCCAACGGCTACGCGGTAGTGACTGCCTCTGACGGGCAGGAAGGGGTCACCATGGCCAAACAATATCTTCCTGATCTTATCCTCATCGATATCATGATGCCCAATATGAACGGCGGGGATGCGGTGCGTATGCTAAAAGCAGACCCTAAGACCAACCAAATACCGGTAATCTTTATTACAGCCGTACTGGAAAAGAAAGATGAAGAGCGCCACCAAAAAATAAATATCGACAATATATTTTATACGGCGATCGCCAAGCCGTTCGACCCTGTGAATTTCCTGAAAATTATCCAGGAAACACTGATGGCCGCCGATCAATAGTTGACGATGGTTGCACTTGAGAATAGAATATTGGATCAATAAGGAGGAAGGTCATGAAAGATAAGATCATTGATGCGGCGGGTAAGGCATGGCGGTTTTTAGGCCAAAACGGACAGACCAATGTCAGCCAATTGACCAAGGCCCTTAAAGAAAAAGAAGAAGTGGTCCTTCAGGCCCTGGGCTGGTTGGCCCGAGAGGACAAGATCGAATATACCGTCAAGAACCGTCGGACCTTTGTCTCTTTGGTGGAAGGTGAATTGCGCGCCTTTAATTCCGTTGTCTACCACATTAAGAAATAGGAGAAAAAACCTTGAACAGGTTTATTTGCATCCACGGTCATTTTTATCAGCCTCCCCGTGAAAATCCGTGGCTGGATGAAGTCGAAGTGCAGGACTCCGCTTTTCCTTACCACGATTGGAACGAGCGGGTGACGGTGGAATGCTATGCCCGCAATGCCGCTGCCCGTATCCTGGACAGTAACCGCCGCATTGTCGATATCGTTAATAATTACTCCAAGATCAGTTTTAATTTTGGGCCGACCCTTTTGTCATGGATGCAGGAAAAAGACCCGGAGATCTACGCGGCCATCCTCGAAGCAGACCGTTTAAGCCAGGAGCGTTATTCCGGCCACGGTTCTGCCATGGCGCAGGTCTATAACCATATGATCATGCCGCTGGCCAATTCCCACGATAAAAGGACACAGATCATCTGGGGCATTAAAGATTTTGAGTTAAGGTTCAAGCGCAAACCTGAAGGTATGTGGCTCGCGGAGACAGCGGTTGATCTGGAATCATTGGATATCATGGCTGAACTGGGGATCAAATTTACGGTACTGGCCCCGCACCAGGCCAGGCGCGTCAAGCAGGGCGGACAGGAAATGCTTTGGCAGGACGTGACCGTGGCCAAGGTCGACCCGCGCGTCCCTTACCGCTGTTATTTACCATCGGGAAGGCAGATCAGCATCTTTTTTTATGACGGGCCCATTGCGTTGGGTGTCGCTTTTGAAGGACTGCTTAATAATGGCGAGCATTTTGCCAGGCGCCTGGCGGAAGATTTCAGTGTGAGCAATCCCAACGCCCAACTGGTCAATATCGCGACCGACGGGGAGACCTATGGTCATCACCATAAATTCGGCGATATGGCCCTGGCCTATGGCCTGCAATATATTGAAAGTAATCAGCTGGCCCGGTTGACCGTCTATGGGGAATTCCTTCAAAAATTCCCGCCGACCCAGGAAGTCGAGATCGTTGAGCACTCCTCCTGGAGCTGTGTGCACGGGATCGAGCGCTGGCGCTCCGACTGCGGCTGTTCGACAGGCGGCCAACCAGGATGGAACCAACGGTGGCGCGCACCCCTGCGCCAGTCCTTGGACTGGTTACGCGACCAGATCGTCCCCTTGTATGAGGAACATATGAAGAACTTTACCCATGATCCCTGGGGGGCGCGCGACAGGTACATTGAAGTCCTTTTGGACCGCAGCGAAGAGAACATGTCACGGTTCTTGTTGAATTTGGCCGGCCGACCCTTGAAAGAAGAGGAGAAGATCAAGATCCTCAAGCTTTTGGAAATGCAGACTAATGCCATGCTGATGTATACCTCCTGTGGATGGTTCTTTAACGAGATCTCAGGCCTTGAGACGGTGCAAATCCTTAAATATGCCGCCCGTGCCATCCAACTGGCCCAGGATGTCTCCGGGATCGGCCTGGAAGAAGGGTTTATTTTCCGTCTGGCAGGGGTGAGCAGTAATATCCCTGAGTTAAAAGACGGGGCACAGATCTACCGTGTCATGGTCAAGCCTTCCGTCGTAGACTTACTGCGGGTGGGCGCTCATTACGCGATGACGTCACTCTTTGAACAGAACGCTTCGCGCAGCAACATGTACAGTTACACGGTCAAAAGCGAGCAGTATGACTTAAAAGAAGCAGGCCGATTAAGGCTCGCTGTAGGGCGTGCCATGGTACGCTCCAAGGACACCTGGGAACAGGCCTACATTTGCTTTACCGTATTACATTTGGGGGACCATAATTTTATCGGCGGTGTTGATTATTTAAAAACTGACGAGTTCAATAAGATGCATACGCTGATCATGAACGCGTTTTTGGAGAGCGATATTCCAAGCGTCATTGGGGTCATCAAGGACTATTTTAAGTACCATAATTATTCGCTTTGGCATTTGTTCAAACGGGAACAGCGGATGATCTTAAACCAGGTCTTGGGTTCGACGATGGAAGATATTGAGACCAGTTTCCGGCAGATCTATGACCATCATTATCCTTTGATGCAGATCAAAAATGAGATCAGTTTGCCCCTGCCCCGCATGTTGATGACGATCGTGGAATTCGTGCTTAACAGGGACATCAGCCTGGTGTTGGAAGCAGAAGATGTGGACATCAAGCGCTTTAAACAATTGGTCGAAGAAATGAAGCGCTGGTCATTTAAGCGGGACCAGGCTAATTTCTCTTTTTTGGCCAGTCACAAGATCAGCAGCCTGATGAAGCGCTTGTCGGACAATCCTGATAATTTCCATTTGATGGAAAAGATCATTTTTATTTTGGAACTATTGACGCAATTAAGCCTTGACCTGGACCTGTGGAAGAGCCAAAATATTTATTTTGCGATGGGACGCAAGGTCTATCCGGATTTTATTGCCCAGACAGGGACAGATGAGCTGGCGGTGCGGTGGGTGAAATCTTTTGAACATTTAGGGGAGATCCTCAAGGTCAGGGTATCGTCTCCTGTTTTAGCAGCAAAATAATGAAAACCATGGATTCTTATGCCTAAACGTAACAGCGGAATTTTATTGCACATCACGTCTTTGCCCTCCAAATACGGCATCGGGGACATGGGATCATTTGCCTATGCTTTTTTGGATTTTGCGGCTTTGAGCGGCCAAAAATATTGGCAGATACTGCCCATTAATCCGACCGACGGTATTAATGGTAATTCGCCCTATAGCTGTTCTTCCGCTTTTGCCGGTAATCCGTTATTGGTGAGCCCCGAGATGATGGTCATCGAAGGCTTCCTTAAGGCCTCTGATGTCAAGCTGGCGGTGCCATTACCTGAAGATAAGGTGGATTATTACAAGGCATGGCAGTTCAAGGAAAAAATTTTCAATGCCGCCTATCGGCGTTTTCAAAAAAGCACTGACCGTGACGATTTTAACCGTTTTGTCCACGACCAGCAGTATTGGCTGGAAGATTTCGCCTTGTTTACGGTGATCAAGTCTGTCCAGGGCGGCCGCAGTTGGAATGAATGGCCCAAACCGCTCAAAACCCGCCGGCCGCAGGCCCTGGAGGATTTTGCCCGCAAATATGCTGCGGGCCTCGAGAGGATCAAGTTCATCCAGTATTTGTTCTTCCGTCAGTGGCACAAGCTTAAATCCTATGCCAATAGCAAGGGTATCGAGATCATCGGGGACATTCCTATCTATGTTAATTATGACAGTGTCGAGGTCTGGCGCCACCCGTCATTCTTTAAGATCGACAGCGAAGGCAATCTGCAATTCATCAGCGGATGCCCGCCGGATTATTTTTCCAGGACAGGGCAGCGCTGGGGAAACCCCGTCTATGATTGGGCGAATTTAAAGAAGGTCAATTTCAGCTGGTGGGTGGAGCGCATTGCGCATGATCTTGAGATGTTCGACCATCTGCGTATCGACCATTTCCGCGGATTTGCCGGTTTTTGGCAGATCCCTGCCCATGAGAAATTAGCGGTGTTCGGACGATGGGCCAAGGGGCCCGGGGCCTCATTCTTCAAGGTGCTTGCCAAGCGGTTCAAACCTCTGCCAATTATTGCTGAGGACCTGGGGGAGATAACACCGGACGTCGTCGAACTGATGAAAAAATTTGGTTTTCCCGGCATGCGGGTATTGCTCTTTGCCTTTAACGGGGACATTGATACTAATCCCCATGTGCCTGCCAATTATCCGGTCTATTGTGTCGCCTATACCGGGACACATGACAACAACACGATCCAGGGATGGTATCGTCATGAAGCCAAACCGCATGAGAAGGCCAATATAACCAGGGTTTTGAGGACGAAGTTCACGCCTGGAAATTTGCATTGGACGATGATCGAAGTATTGATGCGTTCCCGAGCTGAAACCGTTATCATCCCCATGCCTGATTTTTTAGGTTTGAAGGAAGAAGG
>Ga0265336_10001519_pt1 | contig 10461 bp, 13 predicted proteins | sample 42119metaG_FD_193583 | JGI IMG/M metagenome (GOLD analysis project Ga0265336, IMG submission 193583) | Rhizosphere microbial communities from Carex aquatilis grown in University of Washington, Seatle, WA, United States - 4-21-19 metaG | ecosystem: Host-associated > Plants > Roots > Rhizosphere...
TCTGGTCGCCATCGGGCAGGTTGGCCTTGAAGCGCAGCGCGGCAATGCGGCCGCCGTCAAGCAGCGCGCAGGCATTGAAGAGCCTATCGTCCTCGGCCCAGGGCGTGCCGATCAGCACGGCCGGCCCGCCATCTGCGGTCTCACCCGCCAACGTCTCGATCGCGGCGCGGCAGGTGGACTGGAACGCGGGCTCGCGAACCAGATCGGGCGGCGGATAGCCGGCCATGAACAGCTCCGGCAGCACCACCAGATCGGCACCATCGGCCGCCGCCTTAGCGCGCGCCTCGCGCGCCCTCGCGGCGTTGCCCGCGACATCGCCGACCGTGGGATTGAGTTGGGCCAGCGTGATCCGGAAGACGTCAGCGGCCATCGCTCAACCCGTTCACAACAGCCCGAGCCGCTCGGCGATCGCGAACAGCCAGAAGCTGCCGGACATCAGGAGCGCCACGCCGACTGCGGCCGAGCCGAGATCCTTGACCCGGCCGATCTGCAGATCGTGCTCGGTGGTCAGGCGATCGGCGAGCTTCTCGATCGCGGTGTTGAGCAGCTCGACCACCAGCACCAGCACGACGGCGCAGACCAGCTCGACGCTGCGCATCGGCGTCGCGCCGATCACATAAGCGAGCGGCAGCGACAGCAGGAAGGCGACCACCTCCTCACGCACCGCCTGCTCGGAGCGAAGCGCGAAGGCCAGGCCATTGCGCGAGTTAACCGTCGCGCGCCACAGACGCAGCATCAGAAACCCGCGACGGCCGGCATCGGGGCGGACTTGCCGCCGCGCTGCTGCTTCAGCAGCTCGGCGATCAGAAACGCCATGTCGATCGACTGTTCGGCATTGAGCCGGGGATCACACACCGTGTGATAGCGGTCGTTGAGATCCTCATCGGTGATCGCCCGCGCGCCGCCGATGCATTCGGTGACGTCCTTGCCGGTCATCTCCAGATGGATGCCGCCGGCATGGGTGCCCTCGGCCGCATGCACGGCGAAGAAGGCGCGCACCTCCGAAATGATGCGGTCGAACGGCCGGGTCTTGTAGCCCGAGGTCGAGGTGATGGTGTTGCCGTGCATCGGATCGCACGACCACACCACCTTGCGTCCTTCCCGCTGCACCGCGCGGATCAGGTGGGGCAGGTGATCGCCGACCTTGTCGGCGCCGAAGCGGCTGATCAGGGTCAGCCGGCCCGGCTCGTTGTCGGGGTTGAGGATGTCGATCAGCTTCAAGAGCTCATCCGGCTTCAGCGAGGGACCGCATTTCAGGCCGATCGGGTTCTTGATGCCGCGGAAATATTCGACATGGCCATGGTCGAGCTGCCTTGTGCGGTCGCCGATCCAGATGAAATGACCCGAGGTCGCGTACCAATCGCCCGTCGTCGAGTCGACGCGGGTGAAAGCCTGCTCATAGCCGAGCAGCAGCGCTTCGTGGCTGGTGTAGAAATCGGTGGCGCGCAGCTCGGGATGGCTTTCGAGATCGAGGCCGCAGGCGCGCATGAAATTGAGCGCCTCGGAGATGCGGTCGGCCAGTTCCTTGTAGCGCCGCGACTGCGGGCTATCCTTGACGAAGCCGAGCATCCATTGATGCACGCTGCCGAGATTGGCGAAGCCGCCGGTGGCAAACGCACGCAACAGGTTCAAGGTCGCCGCCGACTGCCGGTAGGCATCGAGCTGGCGCTGCGGATTGGGGATACGCGCCTCGGGCGTGAAGGCGGTGTCGTTGACGATGTCGCCGCGATAGCTCGGCAGCTCGACGCCATTGATCTTCTCGGTCGGCGACGAGCGCGGCTTGGCGAACTGGCCGGCGATGCGCCCGACCTTCACCACCGGCACCGCGCCGGCATAGGTCATCACGACCGCCATCTGCAGCAGCACGCGGAAGAAGTCGCGGATGTTGTTGGCGCCATGCTCGGCAAAGCTCTCGGCGCAGTCGCCGCCCTGCAGCAGGAAGGCCTCGCCGGCTGCCACCCGCGCCAGCGATTTCTTCAGGTTGCGGGCCTCGCCGGCGAACACCAGCGGCGGAAAGGTCGCGAGCTGCGCCTCGACCTCGGCCAGCGCCTTCGGGTCGGGATATTCAGGCACCTGCTGCACCGGCTTGGAACGCCAGCTCTCCGGGCTCCAGCGCTCGGTCATGGCTTCTACTCCCTTCGCGAAACACCGCGCGCTTGTTCCCCCGCCGCGGCGCGCGCGTTATACACAGCCTGTCTGCGAACCGCCATCCGGAATTTAAGTCGTCCCGCCAAGCCGTTGCAGCTGCGAAGGGATTCCGGCTCGTCCGAGATTCCGGAGATTGGCGGCGGGCCCACGCCCTGCGCCGTCCTTGCGAGCGCAAGCGAGGCTCGACAATGACCAGTGTCATCCCGGCCATCGCCGCAATCCATCACCACCGGCTGTCGTCGTGACGCCACGTGGATCAACTTGCGCAAACCAACCGCGCCTTGGGCGTATGGGTCCCGGGTCGGCGCCGCGCCGCCGCGGCTTGCCCGGGACGACAGCCGACGATGACCAGGGAGCACGGGATCAGTTGACACGTGGTCTCGTTCCCGCAGCACGGATGCCCGAGGTTGAAGCCGAACGGTTCACCCTCTCGACAGGTCGGAGGGCGCAGGGAATGCCGGGTGAAGGCCCCACCCATGGCCCGCCTGCGGAAAAAAGTGCAGGCGGCAGACACCACAGGCAAAGCCGATCAACCGGCATTCCCTGCGCGACAGTCTTAACGCTTATACGCAGTCTGCCTGGTGCGCCGGCGTGTTGGCCACCATGGCGACAATGCGCTTTCGCACATTGCGCTGGACACCAGCATCGGGGTGTCGGCACGCTGCGACTTCACGTCCGCAGCCTCGCCGTTCGTCCGCGCATCCCAAGGACACGCTGCGGCAAAACCACGGCCATCGCTCCCCGCCCCGCGTGTCGTGACGATCGCGCGCAACGCCCCTTCCGAATGAGGCGGGATGCGCGCAGTAGAGCATGATTTCTGGAAATCGTAAAGACAAATCTTGCAGCGATACCAACCGCGGTCCAAAGCCGACGAGATCGAGGCCACGCCTGCCAGTATTCACTTTCCTGAGGCAGCAAGCCGGAGAGAAGGCCACGGATAATTACAGTGCAGCGAACCGGTTTAAGGCACTAACAACGGCGGTCATGAATGTGTCGCCGCCGCCATGGCCGGCATCGTCCAGGACCTGAAGCTCGCTGGTCGTCCAGCCTTTCGACAGTTTCCACGCGGTATTCAGCGGACAGCTGACGTCATACCGGCCGTGGATCAGGACACCGGGAATGCCGTTCAGGAGCGCGGCATCACGGAGGAGTTGGTCCTCTCCCAGGAAGGCGGCGTGCCGCCAGTAGTGCGTAACCAGGCGTGCGAACCGGAGGCGAAATTCCGGATCTTCGTAGCGCGGATTCGGGAGATGCCCGGGGGTAAGCGAGACGTGCGCATCTTCCCAGGCGCACCACTCCCGCGCCGCGTGGTCGCAGACGGCGGGATCGGCGTCAAACAACAGCGTGGCATACGCATCGGCCAAAGGCAGGTGCCGCAATGTGTCGGGCACGGCTGAGGCGAACCGGTTCCACTCGCGGGGGAAGATGCGGCCGACGTCGTGGGTGACCCATTCGACTTCGCGACGCGATGTGGTGGTGACGAGTGCCAGCACCAATGCGTCGACCCGCCGCGCATGTGTCCGGGCATAGGCCAAGCCAAGGGTGGTTCCCCACGACATGCCCAGGACGGTCCAGCGCTCGACCCCGTGTAGCTGGCGCAACGCTTCGATGTCGGCGATGAGATGAGCGGTGGTGTTAGTGCTCAGGTCGGCATCCGGCGCGCTGGCGAGCGGCCTGCTGCGTCCGGACCCGCGCTGGTCGAAGAGTACGACCCGATAGGCATCTGGATCGAACAAGCGTCGCTGGCCCGGCGTGACGCCTGAACCCGGGCCGCCGTGCAGATAGAGCGCGGGCTTGCCAGCGGGGTTCCCGCAGCACTCCCAATACACCTGATGACCGTCACCGACGTCGAGCATGCCGCTGTCGTACGGTTCAATTGCCGGGAATCGATCGTCCTACATTCAGAGCGGCTCCGCCATCTTCTCGACCACCGCCTCGTTTGCTCAACCCGTTCGAGATGTGGTCTGCAATTCTCCAGGGCCGTCACGGGGTGGCGCCTCATTCACCGATCTCAAGCAGTTCGAGCATCAGATCGATTCCGATGTCAAAGCCGACAACGACAGAACTGCTCCTACTGTCCGGACCAAGAAAAAGCTACGCCAGCGCCTCCTTATCACTCCACTCTGATTCCGAGCACTGGCGGCCCTTCTCCTTTCCGCATTGTCCGCACCAAGGGCGGCATGCTAGCGTGAGGACCAAGCGCCGATTTGACCATCAGCTTGCGGGCGCGTTTCCAAATGCAGCTAAAGCGAACGGTTCATCGCATGGCCACGCCCTGCCCGCCGTTCCCCGAACGGAGGCTTTCATGCGTTTTGCGGCCATCGCCGACATTCATGGCAATTCAGACGCGCTCGCGGCCGTGTTGGCCGACATCGCTTCGCGCGGCATTGATGACGTGGTCAATCTCGGAGATCATCTGAGCGGCCCGCTCGAACCTGTCCGCACCGCCGAGATGCTGATGGCCTGCGGCTTCGCGTCGATCCGCGGCGACCAGGACCGGCACATGATCGACTTGCATCGCGCGGGAGACTCGTCGCGTCGCGATGTCCGAGCGCTCGAACAGGCGCATATCGACTGGCTCGCGGCCCAGCCAGCGACGCTGATCTATCGCGACGACGTCTTTCTTTGCCATGGGGCGCCGGACGATGATGCCGCATTCTGGCTCGAGGAGGTGATGGCAGACGGCACAGTGCGCCCGAACAGTCTTGCTCGCATCGCGGCGCGGGCGGACGGAATCGATGCCTCGCTGATCCTGTGCGGACACAGCCATGTTCCGCGCGTCGTTCGACTGCATGATGGTCGGCTGATCGTCAATCCCGGCAGCGTCGGACTGCCCGGCTATCGCGGCCGTCCGCCGAGCAGCTATCGGGTGGAGACCGGCACTCCCGATGCCTGCTACGCGGTTCTGGAGCGCGGGCTACGCCAGTGGTCGGTCACGCTGCACTACGTGCCCTATGATCCAGCGCCGATGGCGGCGTTGGCGCGCAGCGGGGGCATGCACGACTGGGCGAACGCCATCGCGACCGGCTGGGTGGCGTGAGCCGCTGACGCAGCTGTCCTGTTCGCCGCATGCGCAGGCATCACGCCCAGAAGGGCATGACCTTTCAGACGACCAGCAGCAGACCCGACAGCAGCAGGATGCCCAGGATGATCTTCCTGAACACCGCGTCCTTGATCCTGCGAAAAGCGAGGATGCCGAGGGCGGTGCCGGCAAGGAGAGCGGGAATGCTCATGGCGAGATCGACGAGCACCTTGGACGACAGTTCGTGGCGCGCCAGCATCATGGCCAGCGATGACACCTGCATCACCGCGATGAAGGGCTGCACCAGGCCGCGCTGATCGGCTTTCTGCAGGCCGTGCATCTCGCACCAGATCGTCGGCAGCGCACCGGGCATCGCCGTGAGGCCGCCGATCACACCGCCGCCGAATCCGACCATCGCCGTGCGGCTTCGGCTCATCTCCTGCAGGCGGCCGAGGCCGGGCTTGAACAGCATGTAGCCGGAATAGGCCGCAATCATCAGGCCGAACCCGCGCTGAAAGGCGCGGGCATCGGCATTATGCAGCAGCCAAAGCGCCAGGGGCACGCCGAGGATGCCGCCCAGGATCAGCACCGCGCTCTCCTTCCAGCGGATGCTGTTGCGCAGCGCCCACAAATTCGTCGCCTGCACGCCGATGCTGCAGGCCATCATCAAGGGGACAGCCTCCAACGGCTGCAGCACATGCAGCAGGATGGCGCCGGCCACGGCCGAAAAAGCGAATCCTGCCAGTCCGGAAACGAAAGCACCAAAGAAAACGGCGACGCTGAGCAGCAGGAATGAATCGAGCCCGGGCATGAAATATCTCCGGCTGAAGAATGAAAATGAACTGGGGTCAATCGTAGGTCTGACGCATCGAAACAGAAGAAGGACCATCCACCGTGGCAGAGGCCCGCACGATGACGCCGGCAACAACGTGCAGCAGCAGGAACAGGATCGCGATGCCCACCGCCAGCGCCGCGCGTGGCGTGACCGAAAGTCTCTGCTGCGGCGGAACCCGATGGGCCTGCATATCCGTGATCTCCAGCAACTGATTTGATGGTTGCTAGCATCACAGCGTCCCCTGAGCGTCCCCCGATAGGAGTATGGCACGCGACGTTCGTTCCCCGGCGCGCGCAGCGTTGGCTGTCTCGCCTGGAGCCGGCTCATCCGCCATTGCACCGATGCATTGCTCATTCGGCGAGAGTTCCAGATTGACAAATCCATAACCATACGGTTATGCATATATCCATAACCAACGAGTTATAGATTGAATGGCCCGCTCGCCCGACCTCCTGTTCCGAACGCTCGCCGATCCGACCCGGCGTGCGATCTTCGAAGGCCTGTGCCGCAACGGCGAGCAGACGGTCGGCGCGCTCACCGCCAAGGCCGGCGTGTCGCAGCCGGCGGTCTCGAAACATCTCGGACTGCTCAAGCAGGCCGGCCTGGTGCGCGAGCGCCACGAGGGTCGCCTGACGCATTATCGCGCGCAGCCCAAGGCGCTGGCGCCGCTGCTCGACTGGACCAGCCGCATGGCCGCGTTCTGGGAGAGCCGCTTCGACGATCTCGACAATCTGCTCAACAGGATGGATCAATGAACTCTGCTGCGCCTGAAACCCGCACCGTCGTCGTCGAACGCGAGTTCGCACATCCGCCGGAAAAGCTGTGGCGCGCGCTGACGCAGCCGCATCTGATCGCGGAATGGCTGATGGCGAATGATTTCATTCCGGAGCTCGAACATCGCTTCAAGCTGAAGGCCGACTGGGGCATCGTCGACTGCCAGGTCCTGGCCATCGAGCCGAACAGGACGCTGGCCTATAGCTGGGCCGCGCTCGGCCTCGACAGCGTGGTGACCTGGACGCTGACGCCGACGCGCCATGGCACGCATCTGCGCATGGAGCAGACCGGCTTCGCCGCCGATCAGACCCGTGCCTATCAGGGCGCGCGCTACGGCTGGCCGAAATTCTTCGACGGCCTGGAGCAGACTCTGGCGCGGCTCGACTGAGCCGCACCGACCAAAAGCAACGTCATCACCGGGAGGAACAGATGAACTGGAGCAACACGATCCGGCAGGTCCATCGCTGGGTGTCGATCGCCTTCACGGTCGCGGTCATCATCAACATCGCGGCGATGACGCAAACGCAACCGGCGTTCTGGGTCGGCCTGCTGGCGCTGGTCCCGCTCATCGCGCTGCTGGCGACGGGGCTCTATCTGTTCGCGCGGCCCTATCTGTCGGCGAGTTCGGCAAAGACTCAGCCCTGAGCGGGACGGGCGCGCGCCTGAGCCGAACGTCACAAACGCGCGCGATATTGTGCCTCGCTCACATGCTCGAACCAGTCGGCCGTCTTGCCGTTCAACGACTCCGTGATCGCGATGTGAGACATTGCGGTCGTGGCGGTCGCGCCATGCCAGTGCCGCTCGCCGGGCTCGAACCTCACGACGTCGCCGGGGCGGATCTCCTCAATCGGGCCGCCGTCGCGCTGCACCCAGCCTAGGCCGGAGGTCACGATCAGGACCTGCCCCAGCGGATGGCTGTGCCACGCCGTGCGCGCCCCCGGCTCGAAGGTGACCAGCCCGCCCCGCGCCCGCGCCGGCTCCACCACGTCGAACAGGGGATCGCTGCGCACCGCGCCGGTGAAATGATCGGGCGCTCCCACGCCGGAAGGCCGCGAACCGCTGCGCTTGATGTCCATGTCGTCTCTCGTCCTGCTGCTCATGCTCGCGATGACATGCCTCGTCATCGATCGTGCCCGCCAGTGTAGGACGCGCGCCGCCGCCCGATAAGATGGGACGCGGAGCATGGTTTTCTGAATGCAGCTCACACGGGAGAAGCAACGCCTCAGCCAGCACTGGGTGGCGCCAGTTCGGGTGCAATGTCAACGCATCCGGACATCGCCGCCTCGATCGCGCAAGGCGAGGCCGCTGCGGCCCCTACTCCGCGGCCTGCCGCACGTGGCGCTCGGTCACGGTGCGCATCGTGACGAGTTCCTCGGCGGCCGAAGGATGCAGCGCGACGGTGGCGTCGAAATCGGCCTTGGTGGCCTTCATCTTGACGGCAATCGCGACAGCCTGGGTGATCTCGGGGCCATGTCGCCGACGATGTGGCAGCCGAGCACGCGGTCGGACGCGCCATCGACGACGAGCTTCATCAACACGCGGGTGTCGCGGCCGGACATCGTCGCCTTGATCGGCCGGAAGCTCGTCTTGTAGATGTCGACGCGGTCGTAGAGTTCGCGCGCCTGGGTCTCGGTGAGGCCGACCGTGCCCACCTCAGGCTGGCTGAACACCGCGGTCGGGATATCGGCGTGGTCGACGCGCACGGTCTTGCCGCCGAACACAGTGTCGGCGAAGGCATGGCCCTCGCGGATCGCCACCGGCGTCAGATTGAAGCGATGGGTGACGTCGCCGATCGCATAGATGCTCGGCACCGAGCTCTGCGAGAACGCGTCCACCGCGATGCCGCCGTTGCGCGGATTGATGGCGACGCCGGCCTTCTCCAGGCCGAGATTGGCGACCGCAGGATGACGGCCGATCGCGAACATCACCTTGTCGGAGGCGATGCTGGAGCCGTTCGACAGATGCGTCGTGTAGTCCTTGCCGTGCTTGTCGACACTCGCCACCGTGCAGCCGGTCAGGATGGTGATGCCTTCCTTCTCCATCTCGGCGCGGACATGCTTTCGCACGTCCTCGTCGAAGCCGCGCAGGATATTGTCGCCGCGATAGACGACGGTGACGTCGGAGCCGAAATTGGCGAAGATGCAGGCGAATTCGAGCGCGATATAGCCACCGCCCTGGATCACGATCCGGCGCGGCAGCTCCTCCAGGTGAAACGCCTCGTTGGAGGAGATGACGTGCTCGATGCCCGGAATCGGCGTACCGTGATTGGGCGCGCCGCCGGTCGCGATCAGGATGTATTTGGCGCGGATCGTCTCGCCGGTGGCGAGCCGCACGGTGTGGGCGTCCTCCAGCACGGCGCGGGTCTTGACGATGCGCGCGCCCGACTTCTCGACATTGGCGGTGTAGGCCGCCTCGAGCCGCGCGATCTCCTTGTCCTTGTTGGCGATCAGCGTCTTCCAGTCGAAGGTCGCGGTCGGGATCGTCCAGCCGAAGCCGGCGGCATCGGCGATCTCCTGGCGGACATGCGAGCCGATCACGAACAGCTTCTTGGGCACGCAGCCGCGGATCACGCAGGTGCCGCCCATGCGGTATTCCTCGGCGACCATCACGCGGGCGCCATAGCCGGCGGCGATGCGGGCGGCGCGCACGCCGCCCGAGCCGCCACCGATCACGAACAGGTCGACGTCGAATTCAGCCATTTCGTCCTCGACCTATCCTTTTGACAACCTGATCAGAGCTGCTTGCCGCGCTTGCGCATCTCGGCGCGGAACTGCGCGGCAACGGTGTCGGAGAACTCCGCCGCCCACTGATTCATTGCGCCCATGCTCATCTGGATCGCCTTCGGCTCGGCCGCAAGCAGCTTCTGGCCGATCGCCGACTTGTAGAATGTGACGAGGTTCGCGATCTCCTGGTCGGAGAACTCGTTGCAGTAGATCTGCGCCATCTTCTCGCCGATCTCCTTCTCCTTGCCGGCATAGGTCTGGGCGACCACCACGGCGACCTCGTCGAGATCCTTCTGGTAGTTGAGGTTGGACTGGAGCAGCGCCTGCTTGGTCTGCTGCACGATGCCGGGGACGGCATTGGCGTACATCGCAGCCGCATTCTTCATTCCCAGAATCTCGCGCGCACCGGCCATGCAGGCGGGCGAGGCCGGCTTCAAGGCCGGCGGCTGCGCTTGCGCCTGCGCGGCAGCGGGGCTCGCCGAGGCCAGGGCCAGCACAACGCCGGCGGCCGGCAAGATTCTGAACACGCTCTTCATTCCAAGTCTCCTGTGAGATTGCGGCGCTGGGCGCAGTTTCGGGCTGCGCTCAAGGCCGCTGGATAACGCGAATTCCCTGTGCGCCCGCCAGGATCGCCGTGCTGCCGAGGCCGATGAACAGCCCGTGCTCGACCACGCCCGGAATTGCGCTCAAAAGACCCGCCAGGCGCGGGGGATCCTCGATCTCCCCAAGGCGGACGTCGACAATCCAGTGGCCGCCATCGGTGACGAAAACGTGGCCATCTGCCGACTTGCGCAGGTCCATCTGTCCGGACACGCCCGCCTTCGCGAAGGCGGCAGCAATGGCATGCCGGGTCGCGGCAAGCCCGAACGGGATCACCTCGATCGGCAACGGGAAGCGGCCGAGCCGGGCCACCCATTTGCTCTCGTCGGCGATCACGATCATGCGATCTGAAGCGCTGG
>Ga0265336_10001520_pt1 | contig 10454 bp, 11 predicted proteins | sample 42119metaG_FD_193583 | JGI IMG/M metagenome (GOLD analysis project Ga0265336, IMG submission 193583) | Rhizosphere microbial communities from Carex aquatilis grown in University of Washington, Seatle, WA, United States - 4-21-19 metaG | ecosystem: Host-associated > Plants > Roots > Rhizosphere...
CCAACTGGGCCGGCACGCAGGGCGCGACGACTACGACGGCATCGACCGGCACGGGTATCCCGACCACCTCAAACAACTCGCTAATGACCTTCGGTACCGCTGCCGGTTCAGGTCCGAACTACGTCTGGGCCGAAGCGACTTTCGACGCGACATCAGCCGGCAACATGCTCGAAGTCATGCCGCTCTCGACCGTCAAGACGGTGAACAACGGCGATCCCGCACCGACCTCGGCGATCTCGGCAACCTCGCTTTCGATTGATAGCTGATCATGGCTTTGCGTGACGACATCCTAGCGCTCGACCCGGCGCTGCTCGCCTCTCGTGATGATGGCGCGATTGCTGCGGCGGTGTCGGTAGGCCGCACGCGCATTCAATCCCGCGCCATCGGCATCGGCACCATCCTTGCCACGCTCGGCGCTGCCGGTGGGCCGTTCCTCGATGGCTTGGTGGCGCTTGGCGCATCAGATCGCAATGTCTTCTGGGCGATGGAGCTTATCAAGGCCGGTACACTCGATATCGGCATGGACGCGACTCGCGCGCAGGTCACGGCGCTTGCCGCTGCAAATCCTGCTGTCGCGGACGCATGTAACGCGCTGCTCGCGCTGGCTATCGTCCCCGATCCGGTGTCGATCACCGAAGTCTCTGACATCCTGAATGCGGAGGGCAGATAATGCCGACGCCAATCCTCCGCGATAACGTTGGAAGCGTATTCACCGTCACAGCGGGCAACGCCGTCGCATCTGGTGCTTACAGCGTGTCTGGCGACAAGCTCGCTATCGACAACACGACCAACCTCGCATTGCTAGCCGACTTTGAACTGGTGCTCGGCGGTGCTTTTTCGAGCGCTCCGGTTACGGGCGCCCTGTCACTGTTCGCTGTCGACTATGACCTGACCGGCTCCAACGCCGGCCCCGCTCCGACTGCGACTTCGCCGACGCCGCGATTCGTCGGAAATTTCAACCCTACACCGAATTCAACGAACACGGCAACGACGTGGAAGATGAGCCTTAACGCCGTTGCACTTTCGGACAAGACTGATTACTACATCCAGAACACGACCGGGCAATCGCTCGTCACCGGATGGATTTTGAAAGCGCAGTGCTGGTCGCCGGGGACGTAGTCCGTGGGCGCGATTGATCTTAGTTCCTTCATCTGGCCGGATGTAGCTCAGGGGCGGCAGCCACAGTCGGCGTTGCCGATTGATTGGTCGAGTCCGATCAATGACGGTCTCGTGTTTGCCTTTGAGCCGGCATACGGACAGCGGAATGCAGTATTTGGCGAACCGGGCGAAGCACTGGGCACAGGAGTCACGCAAGGAACCGGGCCATATGGTCGGCAACTGAATTTCAGCGGTTCGCAGGGAAATCGCGCTTGTAGTTTCGGGCAATTATCGGGTCTAAAGGGAGCAACGCAAGCAACGTGGGACATCCTGGTTTATTTCAATGCGACAAATGTTAATTCGCATTTTTTCGGTCAGTGGGACGGGACAAGTAACCAATGGTTGCTTCAGGCCAATGGCGCGGGAGGTTTGATATGGGTAGCGGCAGATGACGGCTTGGGTAACAGAGCAAGATTTGATTCTGCCACATCACCTCTTAATGCAGTAGGTTGGTATCGAATCATTTGTTCGTGGCGTGGTAATTTCGCTGGCGGGCAGACGATTTTAGTCAACGGCAATGTAAACACAAACTCTACGGCGTATGGCACAGCAGCAATAGGAAACGGCCCAAATTATCTTCAACTCGGAACTGTCAACGGCGGAAGCGCTCTTCCAGGTTCAGTAGCATTTGCAAGAGCATGGAAGCGCGGTAAATCTCTCGCCGAGATGAAGGCGTTGAACGATGCGATGTGGCTGCCAATGGCCCCACCCATCCCGCTCAACGTAATAGCATCCGGCGGCGGTCCCGCAGCCATCGCCGGCAACGCCAACGCCTCACCCGCATCGGCCGGCGCCCTAACGACATCGATCCTGGTCGCATCAGCCGGCGCAAGCACTACTGCCGAGTCAGCCGCGCTGACCACAGCGATTGCAACAGCAGCATCGAAGGCCGCGACCACCGCATCATCGGCCGCAATCAGCACCTCGATTGCCATAGCTACTGTAGCAACGGCGACGACCGGCAAGACGGCGGCGCTGAGCACGTCGATTCCGGTGACGGCGAGCAGATCGGCTTCGACATCGAGCGCAGCGGGCCTCGGATCGAGCGCAGCGGCAATTGCAGCGAATCAAAGCGCTTCGACAGGATCGAGCGCTGCGGTCACGACGGCGATTCGCACAGCCGCCAGTCAAAGCGCACAGACAGGATCGGCAGCGGCACTTGGTGCGGTTCAGGCGGCCATCGCAGCAAGCGCAACAGCGTCGACGGCAACAAGCGCGGCGCTGACGACAGGCATCAGCGCAACCGCAGCGGCAAGCGCCACGACACAGACATCGTCGGCGCTCAGCACGGCCATTCGCGTGGCGTCAGGTGCTTCAGCTTCGACCGGCAGCAATGCGGCACTGGCCGGCGCAGTCTCTGCAGCGATTGCGGCGACCAACGCGGCGGCTACGGCGTACGCGGCAGCGATTACAACGCAGATTATCGCGGCTTCAACAGGATCGGCGAGTCCGTCGAGTGGCGCTTCAATATCCGGATACATGGTCGTTCCGGGCGATATTGCGTTAGACGACTACGCTCTGTGTGACATTTCTACAAACGATCTTTTGCCATGGTCCATTGCTGCAAGAGATAGCAGTCCCTGGTCAATTCGAGTGAGCGACATAGGATGAATTCATATACCGCACAGTCGCTCATCCGGATGACCGCAGCAATCACTGCGACCAGCACTGGCGTGGCCACTGACCCGACAACGGTAACGCTGAAGATACAAACGCCGGATCAGGTTGTCGCCGATCTGTCCGGCACGGTGCAGCGTGATAGCACCGGCAATTACCACGCCGACTACACCGCGACGAAAGTCGGCCTGCATCAGTACGAATGGCAATGCACCGGCGCCGTAGTAGTTTCCGGCGCAGGTCAATATCTCGTCTCTCAGGGGTTATTTTGAACTTCATCCGCCGATTCTTCTCCAGCGCAGTCTCTGGTATCCGCGAGGCGTGGCAGCCCAAGGACCGCGCTCCGATGAAGATCAGGGACGGCCTGCTGACCGCTATGGGCGCTTCCGTAGAATTGGAGACATACGTCCTGCCGACGGTTGCGCCGCGCGTCATCCCGGCGCCTGCCAAGCTCGCGTGCGATTCGCTGATGGAAGCCAATTATTCCTATGCCTCTTCGCAGATCAGCGAGGGGCTAGGCTTCATGGGTTACACGTACCTGGCCGAACTCACGCAGCGCCCGGAGTATCGCAAGGCATCCGAGATCGTCGCCAAGGAAATGACCCGGAAGTGGATCAAGCTCCAATGCTCAGGCGAAGAGGACAAGGCCGACAAGATCAAGGCGATCGAGGCCGAATTCAAGCGCCTGAACGTGCAGGAAGTGTTTTGCAAGGTCATCGAGCATGATGGTTTCTTTGGCCGCGGACAGATCTATATCGACACGGGCGCAACGGACAAGCCGCAGGAACTGAAGACGCCGCTATCCGACAGCGCGGGCAAGATCGGCAAGGGCATGCTGAAGCGTATCGGCGTGGTTGAGGCGATGTGGACCTACCCGAACCAATACAACGCGCTCGACCCGCTAGCAGCAGACTACTACAAGCCGTCAAGCTGGTTTGTGATGGGAAAGGAAGTGCATGCATCGCGCCTGATGTTCTTTATCTCGCGCCAGGTGCCTGACATGCTGAAGCCGGCCTATGCGTTCGGCGGGCTGTCCCTGACGCAGATCATGAAACCGTACGTCGATAACTGGCTCAGAACGCGCCAGAGCGTCTCTGACCTGCTGCACAGCTTCTCGACGATGGTGCTGAAAACAAACCTGTCCGGCGTGCTCACTGGCGGCGGCGGGGATGACATGGTTCGCCGCGCTGAATTGTTCAACAAGAGCCGTGACAACAAAGGCTTGATGCTGCTGGACAAGGACACAGAGGACCTAACGAACGTCTCCGCACCCATAGCATCACTGGACAAGCTTCAGGCGCAGGCACAAGAACAGATGGCTTCCATAGCGGGTATTCCGCTCATCATCCTGCTCAAGATCACGCCGGGCGGCCTCAATGCATCGTCAGACGGCGAAATTCGCACGTTCTACGATTGGATCGAAGCGCAGCAGGAGGCGCTGTGCACGCCCCAGCTCTCGCGCCTGCTGAACATCGTGCAACTGTCCCTGTTCGGCGACATTGATGACGAGATCGGCTTCAAGTGGGAACCGCTGTGGACATTGGACAAGGGCGAGGCAGCGATGGCGCGCAAGACCGAGACGGACTCGGATGTCGCGCTGATCGATGCCGGCGTGCTGTCTCCGCTTGAAGTGCGCACGCGATTGGCCGGCGAGGAAGACAGCCCATACATGGGCCTTGACGTTGACGATGTTCCGGAGCCGCCAGAGCCTGAAGTAGCGCCGGGAGAAAACGACGAGGGCGAATAGCATGGCCACGAAACGCCCTGCGACGCTTGACCCGGTCCATCCGAATGTCGGTATCGAGATGCAGTACCGCAGGAAGTTGGAGAAGCTGATTTCAGAGATGCACAACAGCCTTGTTTATTGGCTGACCGCAGCGTACCGGGCGAATACTCCGGAAATGGCGCAGGACGAGACGCCAGCCATTTCATTACGCGAAGTCTTCGGCGCGCTGGCTAAGCGCTGGCAAAGGCGGTTTGACGACGCGGCGCCGGAACTTGCGGAGTACTTCTCGGTTAAAGCGGCTAAGCGCGCCGACGGCGCCCTGGCGAACATTTTGAAGCGGGCGGGATTCTCCGTCGCGTTCAAGATGACGCCGGAGGCCACCGACATTATGCAGGCGACCATCGGGGAGCAGGTCGGGCTAATCAAGTCGATTGCATCACAGCATCTGTCCGAGATTGAAGGGCTTGTGATGCGCTCCGTATCGACCGGGCGCGATCTGAAATACCTGACGGACGAGCTGCAGAAAAGATTCAGCGTAACCCGCAAGCGCGCCGCGTTCATTGCCCGAGACCAGAATAACAAGGCCACGGCAAGCATCACGCGGGCTCGGCAGAAGGGATTAGGAATCACCGAGGCCGTATGGATGCACTCGCATGCGGGGAAGCATCCCAGGCCGTCGCATGTGGCAGCCAATGGCAAGCGCTACGACATCGACAAAGGTATGTATCTGGACGGCGTCTGGACTTGGCCGGGCGTTGAAATAAATTGCCGCTGCCTTAGCCGAAGCGTCGTGCCGGGGTTCTGATTATTTCTGGATTTTATCAACGAATAGCGATTTGACCGATTTCCATAGATCGGTATCGCCATCGTACTCGGGCATTTCAGGGTAAGGCTTCTTGTGCCACCTGATCATCGCTTCGACGGTGAATTTGGCATATCGGTAGTAGCTCGCTATCTGCTCAGTCGTCAGGCCGTCGCATTGCATGGACCGCATTTCGTGCGCCCGTGCAAGCGATGACTTGTTCGGCTGAAACTCATCAGACTTTTTCATTGGAACCATAACGATGCAAAAAGAATACGCAATCTCAGGCATGCCTGGCCAATTTGTTCCGGCGATCGTTAGCGCGACGCTTGACAGCAATAATAATCCACAGGCCGCAAGTAATGCCAACCCTGTGCCGATGGTCGACGCCTTCACCGCGCCCTTGGCGACGAACTGGACTAGCGCGACGGGCCTGAACACGGCTGTGGCGATGAACACGGCCGGCATGGATACCGTCGCGGTGACGATCCAATCGACGGGCACATTTACCGCGGGCTCGATCATCTTCGAAGTCTTCGATGGTGCGAACTGGGTGGCGATCAAGTGCGCGCGTGCGACGAGCTACAACACCGATTCGACCTACGCGATGACGGGCCTCACCGGCACGGTCATTCAAGGCTGGACGGTTCCGGCCGCCGGCTTCCCGCAGTTCCGCTTCAGGCTGTCGGCGGTGATGACCGGTACCGCGCCGACCGCGCTGATCACGACCGTCGTATCGTCGGCGCCGGATACCTCTATTGTGACCGCCGGCTTGGACCCGACACAATCGCTGCATCCGGGCGCGCTGCAGATCACCAACGCATCACCGCAAGTCGTGGCCATTGGCGCTGCCTCGGTTGCGTCTGCCGCCGTTGCGGCGACAACGAACCGCGTCACGCTCAGCGCTTCGGCGGCCTGCTGGGTAGCGATCGGCGCGGCCCCGACCGCTGTAGCGAATACCACGGGCAGCATTTACGTCCCTGCCAACTTCCCGATGCCGCCGATTGTCGTCACGCCGGGCATCACCAAGATCGCGGTGATTCAAGCGGTCGCTGGCGGCTATCTGTCCATCATCGAGTCCAACTGATCATGGAAAAATCGAACGTTCTCGCCTTCGACCGGGGCAGCGTCCGAACCATTGACCAAGACGGGCGCATGCACGTTGCGCTGACCTGCATCAGCAAAGCCAATGTGTGCGGGTACATGGGCTCGGAAATTCCGGACGCCGAGAAGTTCGGCCTTGACCCGAATAAGGTTTATCAGCTCTACCGGGATCCGGAAGAGTTGGCAAAGGCAGCGGAATCGTTCAACAACATCCCGCTGCTGTCGCAGCACGTCCCGGTCTCCGTCGATGACCATCAGCCTGATTTGGTCGTCGGAGCGACGGGCTCGGACGCGGTCTTCAAAGCCCCGTATCTGATGAACAGCCTGGTCATCTGGGAAGCCGCTGCCATCAAGGGTATCGAAAGCGACACGCAGCGCGAACTGTCCTGTGCTTATCGCTACGAACCGGACATGACGCCCGGCGAAATCAACGGCATCCGCTTCGACGGCGTGATGCGCAATATTCTCGGCAATCACATTGCTTTAGTGGAGATTGGCCGAGCTGGTCCCGATGTCATCGTCGGGGATTCGCAACTTGTAATGGAGTTAGACACTATGAGCAATAAAGCCCTTTCTCGGAAGGCGATTCTGGCAAAGGGGGCGCTCTTGGCCTGCCTCCTCCCCAAGATGGCATCCGATGCACAAATCAATATCGACCCGCTTCTCGTCGGCGTCAATAACGAGAACTGGAAAGAAAAGAAGGCCGGAATTTTCGCCGGCCTGGCCCCGCTGACCAAAGGCAAGTTGGCGAAGGATGCCGAGCTGGGCGATGTCATCGAACTGCTCGATAGTCTCGACGGCACCCATCTGCCCGATAAGGATCTGGCCGGCGATGAGGATGACCAAGTCGACGAAAAGGAAAAGACAGTCGATTCCGATGGCCTGTCCGACGAAGAAGAGACCCAGTACCAAGCGCTTCTGAAGCGTCGCAAGCCGAAACCCGAGGGCGCCGCTGACGAGCCTCCGGAATTCGCAGGCAAGCCGAAGAAGCCGGGTATGGACGAGGCGATCAAGGCTGCTGCGAAGACCGCAGAAGATGCCGCCGTGGCTCGCATGCGCGCCATCTCCGAGGCTGAAAAAGTCGTTCGTCCGTACGTCGGCGAGCTGGTTGCGCAGGACAGCGCCGAGGCGGTCTACAAGCTCGCGCTCGACACCTTGGGCGTCAATGTCGAAGGCGTTCATCCGTCGGCCTTCCGGGCGATTCTTGAAGCGCAGAAGAAGCCCGGCGATGTTGCCTATGTCGTCCAGGATTCCGCGTCGATCAAGAGCTTCAATGACCGGTTCCCGGAAGTCACCCGCATCACGGCCCTCTAACCAGACCAGACACTTCAAAGGAAATAAATCATGAGCCAGTTCCAATCTCAAGTTAACGTCATGCCGGCGCCGGCCGTGGCAGGCGATTTCGCCTCTGCCAATCCGCGCGCCTCGGTGCTGAACGGTCCCGGCGATCCCGTTGCCGGCGCTGCTGGTGTTGCGGTCGGCCTCTTCGCGTGGTTGCAGCCGAACGGCTACGATCAAATGTCGGGCGAAATCGACGGCTATTCGCTGGCCAACAACTTCGGGCCCGGCGTCCCGACCGGATTTGTCCATCGGGAACAGCAAGCGCTGATCACGGCATTTCTTCAAGGGAACAGCCAGCTTGTTCCGCAGGGCCTGCAGGTTACGCTGCATCAGGCGGGCGATTTCTGGGTCAAGCATACCGGCGCGAGTGCTGTGACCATCGGCATGAAGGCTTACGCGAACAACGCAACCGGCGCGATCAGCTTCGCCGCAACGGGTAGCCCGACGGCCGGCGGCACTTCGACGGCATCGACCATCGCTCTGAACAACGGATCGGCCAGCACCATCGCGGTCAACAGCGTCACCGGCTCGATTGCCGGCACGACCCTGACCGTTTCGGCGGTGGGCACGGGCGCTCTGGCTCCGGGTGAAGTGATTTCGGGCACCAACGTTGCGGTCGGCACGACCATCGTTGCGCAGCTTACCGGCACCACGGGTTCGACCGGCACCTATCAGGTCAGCATCAGCCAGACCGTGACTAGCACCACGATCACGACTCCGGGTTACGCGACCATGACGGTCGGCGGTACCGTTACCGGCTACTTCGCGGCGGCCCAGACCGTTACCGGCGGCACGACCGCGGCGGGCACCACGATCCTTTCGCAGATCAGCGGCACCGCGGGCGTTGCGGGTACCTACGCCGTAACCAACAGCCAGACCGTGACTTCGGCCTCGCTGACCGCTTCCGGCGGCCTGCTGACCATCGGCGGCACCGTCACGGGCGCCTACGCGCTCAATGATCTGCTCACCGGCTCGGGCGTCAATGCGGGCACCTACATCACCGCGCTACTGACTGGCACCGGTGGTGCAGGCACCTACCTGCTCAACCAAGGGCAGACGATGACTTCGCAGGCCATCGGGGTCAATGCCAATACCGAGACCAAGTGGTACGCGATGAGCGTCGGCGCTGCCGGCGAGTTGATCAAGATGTCTTCGTGGCCGATCGGTTAATTCCCCGCTAGCCCAAAACTAAACAACCGCCTTTCGGGGCGGTTTTTTTACGCCCAAAGGAAAGTAAAAATGAATATCAAAGGTCTCGAAGCAGTCTCCCAGGCCGACCGCGAGCGTTTTGCGCAGCGTGGCCTCGTCATGGACAGCGCAACGCACTACATCACTCGCGACGCGCACGACAACATCGCAATGGACGCCCAGCCTGGTCTTGTCACCACGACGAGCTCGGGAATCCCGTTCTATCTCTCGAACTTCATCGATCCGAAGCTGATCCGCGTTCTGTTCGCGCCGAACAAAGCCGCTCAGATCCTTGGCGAAGAGAAGAAGGGCGACTGGACAATGAACAGTGCGACGTTCCCGATCATCGAGCATACCGGCGAAGTGTCGAGCTATGGCGATTACTCGGAAAACGGCAGCGCGAACTACAACGCCAACTTCCCGATGCGCCAGTCGTATCACTATCAAACCATTACCCAGTGGGGCGAGCGTGAAGAGGAAATGAGCGCCCTCGCACGGATCAACAATGCGGCCGAGAAGAATCTGGCCAGCATCGTCGTGTTGAACAAGTTCCAGAACAATACGTATTTCTACGGCGTGTCGGGCCTTCAGTTGTATGGCCTTCTGAACGATCCTTCGCTGTTGCCTCCCTCGGCCCCGGTGCCGAAGGCGTACAACTCGAATGCGTCTGGCCCGTGGATCACGAACGGCGTCGTCACAGCGACCGCGAACGAGGTATATCAGGACATCCAAACCCTGTTCGTCGATCTCGTCCAGCAATCGGACGGCCTGGTCGAAATGGACACGAAGATGGTGCTTGCCCTGTCGCCCGCGTCGAGCGTGGCTCTGACCGCGACCAACTCGTACAACGTGAATGTTTCGGACCTCTTGAAAAAGAATTTCCCGAACCTCCGTATCGAGACCGCGATCCAGTACGCCAACACCGCCGCTGGCAATCTCGTCCAACTGATCGCCGAAAGCATCGATGGCCAGAAGACCGCAACCACGGCTTTTACCGAAAAGCTGCGCGCGCACCGCATCATCCCGGCCATGACGGCGTTCAAGCAAAAGAAATCGCAAGGCACTTGGGGCACGATCATCTGGATGCCCTTCGCCATCGCGCAACTGGTGGGAGTTTAAGCCGCCGCAAGCAAGAAGGGACGGCCGCCAATCCCGGCGGCTGTCTCAACTCTAAGCCACGCTTGCCGGCGTGGTTTCACTTTTTGGAGTCACCATGGCAAACGAAAACGTATCAAACGCAACCCTGACGGTCGCCTGCAAAATGCCTCATGGTTTTCATCTGGACATTTTCGCGCCAGACAAGCCGAAGCGTCGAATCACCGTCAAGGGCAGCAATTCGTCGCGAGTCATCGGCGGTTACGGAATCACCGAGGGCGTTCCGAAAGATCACTGGGATGTATGGCTTCGTCAGCATCCCGAGCTTCCGGCCGTCACCGGCGGGCTGATTTTCGCTTTAGGCCAGACGCGATCGGTTGAGGATAAGGCGCTCGAGCAGGCCGAACTCCGGACCGGGCTCGA
>Ga0265336_10001522_pt1 | contig 10449 bp, 5 predicted proteins | sample 42119metaG_FD_193583 | JGI IMG/M metagenome (GOLD analysis project Ga0265336, IMG submission 193583) | Rhizosphere microbial communities from Carex aquatilis grown in University of Washington, Seatle, WA, United States - 4-21-19 metaG | ecosystem: Host-associated > Plants > Roots > Rhizosphere >...
CGCTCTGGGGCCGCCGTGCTTTTTCCAGGTCATGGATGGTCTCTGGCAATGTTTTCTTATCAACACCGCCCAAAAGCACCTTGACTGCCTTGACGCGTTCAATATCCTGGCTTGACAGTGAGATTGTTCTGGCATAGGCCGACGGGCCAAAAAGAAGCACAACGATCAAAACTAAAAAGAACCTTCTATAATGCATACCTGCCCCTCAACTTTCCTATATAATTGATTTCCTTATTATATTAAATTAAATCGAAAATCCTCAATGATTATTAAACAATCTAATATAGCCTAACGGGCCGACACAAGGTCGGCCCCTACGATAAAAGATTGGCACAAGGTCGGGCCCTACGATAAAAGATTGGCACAAGGTCGGGCCCTACGATAAAAGATCGGCACATGGTTGGGCCCTACGATAAAAGATTGACACAAGGTCGACCCCTACGATAAAAGATTGACACAAGGTCGGGCCCTACGATAAAAGATCGGCACAAGGTCGGCCCCTACGATAAAAGATTGGCACAAGGTCGGGCCTACGAACAAAGTTTGAATTAATTGATTTAAGCACTATAATATCTTTTCTATGAAATTGCACATCCTTCGCTCCATCTTCGGTTACGACTCCTTTAGACCCTTGCAGGAAACTTGCATCCAGTCTGTGCTGGATAAAAAAGACACCTTGCTCATCATGCCCACCGGCGGCGGTAAATCCATCTGTTACCAGATCCCGGCGCTGATCTTGCCGGGATTGACCGTGGTGATCTCCCCTTTGATCTCGCTCATGAAAGACCAGGTCAGTCAGCTTAAGAATTTAGGCGTTGAAGCTGAGGTCTTGAACAGTTCGCTCGAATGGGATGAATATCTGCTTAATAAATCCAAGATAAGTTCCGGAAAGACCAAACTGCTTTTCCTGGCACCGGAAACTTTGTTCAAAGAAGAGATCCTTGACATGTTACGCTCATGCCGGGTGGATTGCATCACGGTCGACGAGGCGCATTGCATCTCTGAATGGGGGCATGATTTTCGTCCTGAATACCGCCGGATCAAGGAACTTCGCGGGCATTTTCCCCGGGCGGTTTTCCTGGCGGTCACGGCCACCGCGACCATCAGGGTGCGTCAGGATATCATTACCAATCTAGGGTTAAAAAACCCTCAGGAATTGATCGCGAGCTTTAACCGCGATAATCTTTTCTACGAGGTCATCCCCAAAGCAAGGGCCACTGACCAGACCATTGATTTTATCAGCAAATTCAAGAACCAGAGCGGGATCATTTATTGTTTTTCACGCAAACAGGTTGATGCCCTGGCCCATGACCTTAATTATTTCGGATTTAAAGCCCTTCCCTATCATGCCGGCTTATCCGATCAAGTCCGCCACCGCAACCAGGAAATGTTCATCAGGGATGATGTCCCCATCATGGTTGCCACTATTGCCTTTGGGATGGGGATCAATAAACCCAATGTGCGCTTTGTCGTTCATTATGACCTGCCTAAGAATATCGAATCCTATTATCAGGAAACCGGACGGGCCGGCCGGGACGGACTGCCATCTGAATGCTTGTTGTTGTTCAGTCCTTCCGACGCGGTTAAAATTAAATATTTTATCGACCAAAAAGAGAATGAAACTCAACGGCGTGTGGCCCAAAACCATCTCAATACCATCATCGCCTATGCCCAAACCCTGAAATGCCGTCGAATACCCCTTATCAATTATTTTGGGGAAAACTACGCAATTGAAAATTGCGGCTTATGTGATAACTGCACCAAGCCCATGAAAGAAGCGGAGAATTTAACAATACCTGCCATCAAATTCCTTCAATGCATCTCAGAGACGGATGAACGCTTTGGCGCCTTGCATGTCATCAATGTTTTACGGGGGTCTGAAGCAGAAAAGGTCCTTAACAATAACCATCACCGTTGTAAAACCTTCGGTGCCGGCCGTGATTGGTCCATCAAACAGTGGCAGCATTTGGCCGGGCAACTCTTGACCCAAAACCTGCTCAACAAAGATGATGATTATGGTGTCCTGGGGCTTTCCCAAGGTTCCTATGAAATTTTAAGCGGCAAAAGGCCCTTTCAGGGCTATCTGCTCGAAGAAAATGCCTTACCTTCCAAAAATACCAAGAGCAGGCCCAATGAAAGTTATGATACAGAGCTCTTTGAGAAATTACGTGTTAAACGCAAAGAACTTGCGGACGCGGCCGGAATGCCGCCTTATATCATTTTCTCCGATAAGTCCTTGATCGATATGTGCCAGCGTAAACCTCAAACCAAGGCGGAATTCTCAAAAGTATTTGGGGTGGGTGTCCAGAAGCTTGAGAAATACAGTTCAGTCTTTATCCGTGCCATCAAAAGCTGATCTGGATTTAACGGGACAAAAGGATGACGCTGGAGCGGGGATTTACATTATAGGACTGGATGTCTTTCAAGACAGGATCCTTGCCTAAAGCAAAGATATCCCCTCCCGGATCCTGTGACGTATCAACACACAGATACCAGCTAGTCCGTGGCTTAGGTGCAGGTACATTAAAATTAACCGGACCAAATCCTGCATTGAAGATCATTAATAATGAATGCTTGTCATCTTCATGGACCAGACAGGCGCACTGTTTTTCCTGTGCGTTGGTCCAATTAGGCACTCCCCCTTGCGGATTTAACCATTGGATCTCAACGTCACTATAGAATTGCTCTTTGCTTAAGGCCGGATGCTGCCGTCTAAAGGCGGCCATCAGTTGAGTGAAATTAAAGATCTCTTGATGCTTCTTAAGAAAACTCCAATCATACCAGTTGGTCTCATTATCCTGGCAATAGGCATTATTATTCCCCCCCTGGGTGCGGCGAAATTCGTCGCCCCCCAAGAGCATCGGTACGCCGCGGGAAATGAACAAGGTCAATAAGTAATTCTTGATCTGACGCTTGCGGGTCGATTCGATCTTAGCATCCGCGGAAGGGCCTTCAACCCCGTAATTATAACTATAGTTCTCATTAGCACCGTCTTTATTATTCTGCAAATTCAGATCATTCTGTTTGTAACTATAACTGACAAGATCATTCAGTGTAAAACCATCGTGGCAGGTGATAAAATTGATGCTGTTTTGAGGCCCCTTGCCTGATTTGGTAAAGATATCAGCACTGCCGCAGATGCGGCTGGCAAATACCCCGATCATCCCGTCATCCCCGCGCCAAAAACGCCTAACCTCATCACGATAGCGGTCATTCCATTCCACCCAGCGGCGGTCTGAAAAATTCCCCACTTGATAGGCACCGGCGGCATCCCAGGGCTCGGCGATGATCTTGACCTCTTGTAAGACCGGGTCTTGGGCGATCTTCTTGAGGATAGGGGCATCATCCAAAAGACTGCCGTTGCAATCCCGTGACAGGATCGAGGCCAGGTCAAAACGAAACCCATCCACATGCATCTCCTTGACCCAATAGCGCAAAGCGGACAATATATGCTCCTGCACCAGGGGATGGTTGGCATTGATGGTGTTCCCCGTCCCAGAGAAATTCTTATAGATACTTTTATCATTATCCAATAAATAATAGATCGAATTATCGATGCCGCGAAAATTAAGCGTGGGCCCAAATAAATCCGTTTCAGCGGTGTGATTGAATACCACGTCCAGGACAATTTCTATGGAAGCCTTGTGAAAAGCCTTGATCATTTCACGGAACTCCTGTTTTTGCTGACCCAATCCTTGTAAACTGCTATAAGAAGCCTTAGGGGCCATAAAAAGTACCGGGTCATATCCCCAATAATTCCTCAGCGATTTACCCAGTATGCTCGTGACCTGACTATCATTGAATTCAAATACGGGTAACAACTCAACCGTTGTCACCCCCAGTTCTTTTAAGTAAGGGATCTTTTCGATCAAACCTTGATAGGTGCCTGGAGCCTTGACCCCTGAACTGGGATGAACCGTGATCCCGCGCAAATGAGTTTCATAAATGATCGTCTTGGACCAGGGAAGCCTCGGGGCAATATCCCCTTTCCAGTCAAAATTTCCATCGGGGACAACACATTTGGGCATGGCGGCGGCATCGTCGATCGATGATGGCACCAGATCCCCGCCATTCATGGCAGGGCTATACCCAACACAGGGGTCAAAATCCCATTTTGATCGTGAGCTGATCGCCTGGGCATAAGGGTCTAACAGAAGTTTCTTAAAATTAAACCGGTGGCCTGCTTTGGGATCATACGGGCCACCCATGCGATAGGCGTACAACTGGCCGGGCTTGATGCCTTGGACCAGCACATGCCACACATCCCCGGTGCGATTAATGTTACTGTCGAGATCGATCACTCGTTGCGGGACTGAACTATCAGGAGATCCGTAAAATTCCAAACGGACTTGGGTGGCATGTTGACTAAAAATAGCAAAGTTGACCCCATTGCCCTGCTTACTTGTCCCTAACGGCGAGGGTTGGCCTGCTTGAAGAGCTGTTGTCTTGCTTATACTCATAATTTCATTTTACCTTTATTTTCCCGGCGATGCTAATAAATTAAATCCCTTAAGTCTCTGATAGATCACAGACGCCACCCATTGATTGCCTTTGACGCTGTAGTGGCCTGCTGAATAAGGATACTTTAAATAACTGATGAACATGGCCTTAAGGTCTTGGGATGATAACTCCCTAAAATCATCTGTCAGGTCAATAAAACGTATGCCTCTTTTATTTAAATTCTCTTCCAAGAAATTCCTTAATTCCTCATTCCCATTCAAATCTTTGAGCCTTGGCAAAAAAGCCACGACCAAGGTGCTGTTTTCCTGCTTATTGATAATTTGAAGATCTTCCAGAATTTTAATAGTGATCAAGTTCCATTCATGGACCATATCTTTTTTAATCGATGTGTCTTTCTTGACAAAATGGATAGCAATGAACTTATAAATGGACAATTGCTTTAAAACTTGCAAATTTTCAGTTACCCAGGGAACAAAATAAGGCCTTCTTGGCACGGGCGTGTGATGAACAATTAAATCACCGTTTTCTAAACTTAATGTCGGTTTAGGATATCCTCCTAAAATATATTCCCTATATCTGACGAATGCCGAAGGATTGACGGCAAATATATGTATCTGATGTTTAAATTTAACGCCATCGCGCCTATACCACAAATAAGATTGGTCCAGTCCATATCCGCCCTGTCCCATATTAATGGTCTCGATTTGACCATCCATCTGGGTCAATATATTGCCCCATGTATGATCATTATCTACACCATATCCAAACGTAAAGGAATCCCCGGATAGGATCAATCTTATTTTGCCCTTTGGCACATCATATGAAAAATCTTGGTGCGCTCGGAAACCCTGAGAATTAATTTGGAGGGCTATACCTTCCCCGTACATATCCTTGATAAAAGTATTCGGAATGCTTATCCAGCCTAAATCAGGATCGTATTGGGTATAGGACCGTTCGGCCAAAAGGGCGTGATGGTCCTTCCCAACGACCGCAATGATGTCGCAAAGGCCTTCCAGGAAGATCAATAAGAACACTATAATGGCCAAATTAAAGACCGTTAGAAGGACAAAGTCCCTGATCTTTTTTAGGCAGGAGTTGATCATTTATACTTTGTAACTTATTTCATTAGTTAATTTCTTATCCAGAAAAAAATCACGGATATTATTCATGGTGGTGGCGGCTATACTGCTCAAGGCTTCTTTCGTAAAAAAACCTTGATGGGACGTGACCATGACATTGTTGAATGAAAGCAGACGGGCCAACACATCATCGGTGATGACTTTATTTGAAAAATCCTCATAGAAATAATCGCTTTCTTCCTCATAAACATCCAAACCGGCAAAACCCACTTGACCTGTCTTGAGCCCATTGATCAAAGCTTTGGAATCAATGAGCATCCCGCGGCCCGTATTGATGATCATGACCCCTTTTTTCATTTTGGCAATACTGGCGGCATCGATCACATGAAAAGTCTCTTTGTTCAGCGGGCAATGAAGGGAAATAATATCGGATTGCCTATAAATGGTCTCAAGGTCCACATAGTCGAAGCCGGTTTTTTGTTGATATTCCTTATCGGGAAAAACATCATAGGCCAAAACCCTCATCCCGAATCCCTTTAAAATAGTGATCGCCACCTTGCCGATCCTGCCTGTACCGATGATGCCAACGGTCTTGCCGTGCATATCAAAGCCTAATAAACCATTAAGGGTAAAATTATTATCACGGGTCCGATAATAAGCCCGATGGATCTTGCGGTTCAAGGCCAGCATAAGCATGACCGCGTGTTCGGCAATGGCATAAGGAGAATAGGCAGGTACTCGAACAACGGGTATTTTATTAAAGACCGCCTTTAAGTCGATATTATTATACCCTGCTGCCCGAATAGCGATAAGGGACACCCCATTCTGGACAAGAAGATCGACCATTTTACGGTCCACCACATCATTAACAAAGATACAGACGGCCTGGAAGTCTTTGGTCAATGGAGCGGTTTCAGGGCTCAGATGACCCTTAAAAAAAGTGATCTTGTGATCAAAGTCCTGGGGGGCTTTATTAAAAGATTCAATGTCATACGGTTTGGCGTCAAAAAAAGCGATCTTGATCATGAGGACCTTTCTTTGAATAGATTAAAAGCAATGACATAAAAAATGATGGCAAGACCCAAGGCGGCCCGAAAACCCCATAGAATGGAGAATACAACGCTCAATAGTCCGCCGATCACTGTAAAAATACCGTTCATCCCCCAGCCCCAGGCAATGGCCCCTTTAGGCTTATCGGAAAGTTCCCATATGCCCATCGGAAAAGGCATTCCCATAAAAAAGCCTAACGGCATGATCATCAGTAAAGACCCGGCAATGCGGATACCTAAGGGAAAGGTCATAAAAAAATTAAAAAACTGTTCCTGAAAAAAGATCATTAACAACCCAAAAAATATTATCCCATAAAAAGGTAATGCCCGGCCATTAAATTTACTCCTGGATGAACAATAACTCCCGATCCCCGCAGAAATAAGAAAGGCAAAGATCACTGTTGAATAGGAATATAGCGGGTAACCGATCAATTTCATGAATATTTGAATAAAAACCAACTCAATAATAATAAAACCTGCCCCTAAGCAGGCAAAGTAGGCCAAGGTCTTTGCCTTACCCGGCCATACTCCCCTTCCTGCTGGGGAGAAAACCAAAGGAAGAAAAATGATCATGATACTAAAAACCAGGGATACAATGCCGCAAACAAATAGATGGGCCATTCCATTAGGGAATTGGGAATGACCCAACTGGGCATTTAAAATCGAGGCGGTGGCATTATCCAGATAAGCTGAGGTGTCGGGATTTAAGAATTTTAGGCTCTTACGGATAAAAGAAAAATATGGTCTATCATCAGTGGGCGGCTCGATGCTATAGTCGAGGTTTCGAGCCAATTGCGAGGAAATTTCTCCGGAAAAATAGAAGGACGGAAAAATATTATTTCTCGGGTCAATGGGATCAATGATCACTTTAAAATCAGGCTTGCCGCGGGACTTAAAGATATTCTGCTTTAAATACCCATTTAAATCGTCCATCTGGGCTTTCGTCCAGGGGGACATTTTGACCAGAAATGTTGTTGGATGCCCGATAGGATCGCCCACTTCAATGACCACCACATGCCCCTCGAAATCCCCTCTGCCTAATTCTTTCCATGCTCGGGCCGCGGTGGTGATCATTCTGGCAGGGTAAATAAAATTGATCTGTAATATCCCTTCAGGATTTAAGTGCGTGAAATACTCTTTATACGCCTCGGTCGTCTGTAAATATTGGGGATTGGTGGCGCCTATTCCCCTGGCAATGCTGGATGAAGTGCCGGTCGAATAAAGTTGGATAATATCAAATCTATCTGTCGTGGACCTCAAGAAACTGCGTCCTTCGCCGACATCAATACGGACACGGGGATCATTAAAAATATTGCCGGTATATTGGGCATATTTTTGCTTGCCTAATGCCACCACTGTTTTTACCAACTCCACACCGCGGACTTGGGACGCGCCATAGGTCAATGCCGCCAGGATATCTTCTCCTCCGGCACTGCCGATAATCAAAACCTTTTGCCCGGAATCACGCTTTAAATAATTGGCCAGAAATCTATCTGCAAACATATTCCGGGCCCTGAATACCATGGGAAGTTCCTGGCGCAATTTCTTTAGATCACCATCAAAATGCCGGAAATGACTGCCCTGTAATCCCCCATCATAAAAAATATATTTATCTGAGACATGGCCAAAAGATTGGTCCATCACATCGATCTTTGAGATCGCGTCCCACCGGCTATATTCTATTTGGCCAAGCAGCTGGGCCATCTTGAGCCCCCGTCCGGCATTATGGTCCATAAAATCATAGATCTTTGGCAAATAGATCAATGGTGCAATGAAGATCAATGCTCCTAATAACCCCATGATCAGGACCATTATTTTTTTTCGGCAAAATAACGCCGCTGTCAAGACTGCTGACGCACAGGCAATGATCAAAATCCCTCCGGGGCCTATTAATGGTAAAAAAGGAATAAATACGATGCAGCCTAAGGCAGATCCGGTTAAATTCCAGAAGTATACTTGATGTATCCGGTTTGAATAATGGGAAAAAATGATGATAATAAACAATCCTGAAATAAAAAATAGCAGGGACAAGGCCAAAAACATGATCATAAAAGCTATAAGCTGACCTAAATTGCTCAGAATAGTATCACGGTCAAAAGGAAGGATATTCGTCAAAGGCCTCATGACCAAACATAAAAATGCAAAGAAAAGAGTAAGCCTAAACAAATACCGGGAGATATCTGCTTGTTGGGCCATAGGCTTTATGGCTAAGAAAACCCCGGCCATCGCAAAGGAAAACATCGCACAGGTGATCGTCATAAACCCAAGATTGGGGTCTAAAAGCACATCAAAGACATGGATCAGGGTCATTTCCACCATCAAGGCGATCAATGAAATGGAAAATATCCCCAAGGAGATCTTTAACGGTAATCTTTTCATGTTAGGGATATTATAGTGAGGTAATGCTAAAATTGCAGATAAATACCGCTATTTCAAAAACCGAACATGTGGTCAAAACTAAAGGCATCAACTATTCATATTATGTTGCGCACACAGTTATGTGGCGTAACTCCTTGTTTGCTTCATAATATGGTATTTTTCTTCAATTCTACACCACATAATTTTCAAAATTTACATACTTTTAAAAACAATACAATATTATAACCGTTTGATATTGAAAATCCAGAAGACTAAATAAAAAGGGCAGCCCTTTTAGGGGTCGTTAGGGAAAACGGAGCATAAAGCACGTTTTGGCCATCCAAAAACAGCCAGGGCCTATCAAGTCGACATCAACGACTTTAAAACCTTCATCGGCATCCAGAAACCAGAAGAATACCGGTTAGTTGCACCTAAACACGTCGCTGACTGGATCACGCATCTTAAAAAACAAAAATTAACTAACGAAACCATATCGCTGATACCTTAAAGGGTTTAAGGAACCGGGCGATATTGGTTGTATTCTTATTCCATTCAAGCCCATGTCAACCAACATGATCTACCTTATTGTAATGTATTACGCGAAAATAGTGGGAATAAAAATTGATAACTTCCACCTTCAAAATCAATTATTAAACAGGCGTTAAAGTAGTCGCGTCGATGCCAAGAAATTCACGAAGATTATTCATTGGTTGGACATTAATAATCACCGGCACAAAACCGGGGGCATTTTGCAATTGGGCAAGCATGGCCGGATCAAGATGAAATTTAATTTCACCACTTGGGTTCTGTGTCTGTAAATTCATATTGGCAGGGGTTAAATCGATACCACCGTTTTCTGACATAACTTGTTCTTTAGCTTCTCCTACCATCGCCGCATCAACGGGCATATCATAAACTTCATCAATAGGATATGGTTCTGGCCTGGAATTCCAAACAATCGGGGTTCTCAATTTTATTCTTTTGTAGCTACGTCGTATTGCTTCATTTTGAATACCCGTACGGTTGCTTAAATTATATTTATTAACTGGTAGATAAATAGTTTCATATCCTTCCTTTTTGGCCACCTCCCGCAATGCCCTTTCAATCATCGGATATACTACCCTTTCATCAACTGTTGATAAAAATTCGACACTAGGATCAATACCCGGCACCACAAGTGTCTTTTTATCATCAATTGGCTTTTCAGGGGCAAACATAGACACAAAGCCAACAGCTTCATTGGAATCATCATCAATCATGGCCAATAAATAAAATTCTTTTTTCTTCCAAAGATCAATGTCATCCGCGTTACAAACCCCAGCCAAAAGCCCCCAAAGCCCGTATCCAATGCCCTTGACTGCACGAAAAGACAATTTAATCTTTTTTTCTGATTTTTTGATTTCAAATTGATCTTTTTGAGCCTGAATAACATTCAAAGGATCGGCCAGTAGATCTTCTACCAGCCTGCTTGGTGAAATTCTGGTCATAGTCCCATCCATAGC
>Ga0265336_10001524_pt1 | contig 10445 bp, 10 predicted proteins | sample 42119metaG_FD_193583 | JGI IMG/M metagenome (GOLD analysis project Ga0265336, IMG submission 193583) | Rhizosphere microbial communities from Carex aquatilis grown in University of Washington, Seatle, WA, United States - 4-21-19 metaG | ecosystem: Host-associated > Plants > Roots > Rhizosphere...
CCGGCGTAATTTTAGGCCTTTTTGCCGGTATCTATTATTGGTTCCCCAAGGCAACCGGGCGCAAGATGAATGATATGTTAGGCCAATTACATTTTTGGCCGACCTTGATCACCATGAACCTGGTTTTCTTCCCGATGCTGATCCAGGGACTGATGGGGGTCAATCGCCGGATGTATGACGGAGGAGCGACCTATTTATTTGCCCATAATGTGCTTTATTGGAATGTGGTCATCACTTGGGCGGCGTATGTCCTGGCCATTGCTCAACTTCCTTTTATTTTTAATTTCTTCTATAGCATAAAATACGGACAAAAGGTGAAATCTGATAATCCATGGGAAGCAACCACTCTGGAATGGGCAACACCGACACCACCTCCTCACGGGAATTTCATTAAACCTATAACTGTGTACCGTGATCCTTATAGCTACAGCCTTGAAGGAGCACCCAAGGATTATAGTCCGCAAGATCAAAAGGAGATCTAAAAGAGACATGCAAGAAACAGAATTGGTTCCCTATAAGGTTGTCCCGCGTGAAGACACTGGTCTTTATAATGCCAAGTTCGGGATCTGGCTGTTTTTGGCCTCCGAGATCATGCTCTTTGGGTCTTTATTTTCCGCCTATATTTTGCTTCGGGTGGGGTCATTTTCATGGCCGGTGCAATCAGATTTCCTTAATGTGCCGATCGGTGCTCTGAACAGTGTCATCCTTTTATCGTCGAGCATCTTTTTTATCCGTGCCTGGGTCGCCCTTAAGGCCGATGATATCGTCAAATACAAAAAATTCATGTGGCTGGTCATTTCTTTTGCCGTGTTATTCCTATGTTTTAAAGGGGTTGAATATTATCAGCACTTTAGCCACCATGAATTCCCTAAAACCAGCGTTTTTTTGGCTTTGTATTTCCTGTTGACCGGGTTGCATGCCCTGCATATCATCGGGGGCATTGCGGTGAATATCTATTATGCAGGTCCAGGCATGTACCTTCGGACCCAGGACAAACAATGGTTCATCAACCGCGTGGAAGTTGCCGGGCTTTATTGGCATTTTGTGGATGTTGTCTGGATCTTTTTATTTTCAACGCTCTATCTTCTCTAATTATGGACCAGAAATCAAACCAATCGGAGTTTAAAAGGGACATCAATATCTATTTTACGATCATTGCCCTGACTGCATTGATCCTGGGGATCCATCATTTGCAATTAGGAACGATCGGCATCGCCCTGATCGTTATGGTGGCCATCACAGAAGCGGTGATCCTGGGTTATTTCTTCATGCATCTGATGACCAAGAAAAAAACCATCCATTTTGTTTTATTATTGACTGTTGTTGTTTTTTTAACCCTTTTATTTTGGCCGGCTTGGGACGTAGCTTATTCTCCGCGAACACCCAGCGAGTTCACCCAGTATTGATCTATGGACGATATTCTACAAAAACTCCTTCCCATGCAGCCCTTGGCATCCATCGAAGGTAAAGACAATGATACCTTGATGTATTTGATCCATGGACTTGTCCTTGTACTTTTTGTCGGATGGGCCCTGTACTTTATCTTTGTCCTGATCAAGTTCCGCCAAACAAAGAATTCCAAGGTATCTCATTCGCATAAACCCCACCAGGTATCTTCCTACGTTGAATGGATCGTGGTGGCCGTCGAATTCCTGCTTTTGTTTGCTTTTTCCATTCCTTTTTGGGCCGTGCATCAGGCATCTGTGCCGGAAGGCAAGGATGTCATGGAGATCAAGGTCGTGGCCCAGCAATTTGCCTGGAACGTGCATTACGCCGGACCTGACGGAAGATTCGGGCATTCCAGTGCCAGGTTCTTAAATGATAACCCCATTGGGCTCGATCCCAATGATCCTGACGGTAAGGACGATATCACCACGATGAACCAGATCTATTTGCCGATCAATAAACCGGTGATCATCCGCCTGACCAGTAAGGATGTGATCCACAGTTTTGGGGTGCCTGCGATGCGTGTCAAACAGGATATCATTCCTGGCATGACTACATCTGTTTGGTTCACACCTAATAAACTCGGCCAATTTGAAATTGCTTGTTCCCAATTATGCGGACCAGGCCATTACCGCATGCGGGGGATCATTAATGTCGTAAGCCAAGCTGACTATGACCAATGGATACAGCAAAACAAAGGAATCCATGACTAAACACGAACCCACTCCACGGTCCCAGGAACCTGAGGACATTCAAAAACGGAATTTTATCAAAGGCATGACAGCCGCGATCTTATGTTTTATCACTATTTTCCTGACGATACCGTTCGTTTCTTATTTGATCCCGTCTTCCAATGAAGGAACTGAAAAAAAATACATCAAAGTCCCCGGCTTTCCGGGCCTTCCTGTTGATGCCCCGTCGAAAATGACATTTCAGGATGTGGACATACAGGCTTTTATCACCAGCAATATTGTTTATGATATCTGGGTCATTAAACATGCCGCTGACAAAGCAACCGTCTATTCACCCCTTTGTCCCCATTTAAACTGCCGTTATACCTTTGTTGATAATCAATTCAAGTGCCCTTGCCATGGAAGTGTTTTTAATGAAGATGGCAAGTGTACCGGTGGACCTTCACCCAGACCTTTAGATACTCTTCCCTATAAAATTGAAGGGGGAGAGTTATATGTCAAATGGGAATTATTCAAAGCGGGTGTTCCTGAGAAGGTTGAGGTCTGATCTTTATGAAAAAACCTGATTTACTTCACACCGTCAAAGAATGGGTCAATGAACGTACAGGTCTGGTGACATTCATGACCGAATTCCTGCATGAAGAAATACCCGGCGGCACCAGATTTTCCTATACCCTTGGCTCTGCCTGCATGTTCCTGTTGACCATCCAGATCGTCACTGGTATCTGGCAGTGTTTTTATTATGTTCCCACTGTAGATTATGCTTATTCCAGCTTGAATTATCTTCGCCTGCAAGTGCCTTATGGATGGTTGATCCATGGCATTCATTATTGGGGCGGTACTTTGTTTACCATCATCGTCGGATTGCATGCTTTGCGTGTTTTTATCTGGGGCTCTTATAAAAAACCCCGGGAAATGGTTTGGCTTGTTGGTATAGTCCTGATCATTCTTACAGCTTTGTTTATGTTCACAGGCCCTGTGCTTCCTTGGGATAAAAATGGTTATTGGGCAGGGCAGGTAGGTATCGGTATCGCAGGTTCTGTGCCTATTGTTGGCTCCTTTACTCAAGCGATATTACAAGGGGCCAATAAAATGGGGCAGATGGCCTTGATGCGCATGTATGTGCTCCATGTGGCTATCCTTCCCGCCGCCATCGGCGGATTTGTGATGCTGCACTTGATCGCTTTTCGTGTATACGGTGAATCAGGTCCTTGGGACAAAGAAAAGCGTAAAAAGATCGGATATTTTTGGCCGGAACAAATATTTAAAGATGTTTTGATAACACTGCTGATCTTTCTACTATTGGTCTTTCTTTCAGCCTTTTTTCCGGCGCCATTTTCCGGATTGGCTGATCCCATGGATACGCTGGTAACGCCAAAGCCCGCCTGGAACTTCCTGTTCCTTTATCAAATCTTAAAGATCTTCCCAGGTCCTTTGGAACCGTTAGGTACTGCCGGTGTACCTTTGTTGATCGTCCTGTTATTTGCTTCATTACCTTTCGTCGACAAAAGCCCTGAAAAGAACCCTTTTAAAAGAGGATTTGTTGTTTTAAGCGGCTTTGCGTTTGTGGGTGTGATCTTGTTTTTAACATGGCTAGGGTTTATTTATCGCAGCCCGGCGGAAGTGGCCCAAATGGACCAGCCTAACCGTACCATGGTCACGATCAATCATAAAAAATTACCCAGCATAGACCTTGAAAAAGCCATGGTCACCGCCAATATCAATCAAAAAGTGACTGGCAAAGAATTATTCGATACCTTAGGATGTACGGAATGCCATACAACAACCGGCGTTGTCAGCAATAAACAAGGACCGGACCTGGCGATGGCCCGCGGCAATAACCGTACCCATCAATGGCTGCATAACCAGATCTTTGCCCCTCAATCGCATAATCCCCGCACGATCATGCCGCCGTATTCTCAATTGAGCGACAAAAAGATCGAACTTTTAGTGGGATTCATTGAAGGCTTAAAACCAGCCAAAAGCATTATTATGACACCACCGCCGGCAAACGCTGGCGGGAACGGAGGGAATAATGCTGCCCTGGTTAAATACGGTGAACAATTAGTCAACGCCCAAGGTTGCTTGCAATGCCATACTATTCAGGGAAGTCCCAGTAATAAGACAGGCCCTGATCTTATCCTGGCGATCAAAAAAGATAAACCATCCAAGGACTGGTTAATGACGCAATTAAAGACACCGCAAGCGCATAATCCTTTAAGCATCATGCCTTCCTTTGCCGGCCGTCTCGACGATAAGCAATTGAATGCGGTGGTCACCTTCTTGGGCAGTTTATCCAATAGAAAAGTAGTGCCGTTGCCTCCTGGAGCAACTGAAGCTGAGACCCAAGGAACTTCAGGGGTGCCTACCAATAGCAGCGCTGTTCAATCGACGGGGATCATTGGCGATAAAGAACATGGAGCCATCTTGTTCCATCAATCGTGTATCATGTGCCATGGGCCGCATGGTAATCCTCAAACGCCGGGATTCAATGCGCCTAAAGGTGTGCCGTCATTAAATCCCATTGATCGTGCGGTCTTTAACAATGATCCGCAAATGTTCGTGCAACATATTGACCAGTTTATCCAGCATGGCATTCCCAACACCGAAGGGGGGCCTAATATGCCCAATTTTGGTGATTCTCACGCGCTTACCCAAGCCCAAATTGCCGATCTTGAGGCCTATGTCCTGTCCTTAAACGGGGTAGACCGGACCATGATCATGAATCCGGGGATAGAGCCACATGAATTTTTCTACTGGCTTCTTGGGTCAGTATCCATCATAATCATGTTAGCCGCCCTGTATTGGTTCGTGGTGAGATTGCTCAAAATATAATTTACGGGATCTGCTCCCCATGCAAACACAACCTGTAGCTCTCAGACGTTTTTCTAAATTTGTTTGCTTCTTGACCTTATTCCTTATTTTCCTGGGGGCCTTGGTCAAAAGCACTGAATCCGGTTTATCCGTTCCTGATTGGCCCACCACCTACGGCAAATTTATGTTTGCCTATCCTCTTAATAAGATGGCAGGAGGGATCAAATACGAGCATACCCACCGGATGCTGGCTTCCATCGTCGGATTGTTGACCTTGGTCCTGACATTTTGGCTGCTTCGGTTGAAAAGTATTCCGGTATGGGTAAAAAAATTAGGCATATTTGCTTTTTTTACAGTAGTCCTTCAGGGAATATTAGGGGGATTAACGGTCAAATATTTTTTGCCTGTATGGCTTTCTACTTTTCATGGGGTGTTGGCTCAAACCTTCCTGTTGATCGTGCTTTTGATCGCCTATGCTTTGTCCAAGGAGCGTTACCAGCGCTGGAACATCGAGGAAGAAAGCTATGACCCATTATTTTTACAATTAGCCATGTTCTTGATGGGGATGATCTATTTACAATTGATCATCGGCAATGTCATGCGCCATGACCAGGCTGGGCTTGCCGTCCCTGATTTCCCAACCATGGGATGGACCATGTTGCCGACCTTTGATCATACCTGGCTGAATCGGATCAATGCCTGGCGCTTTGAGAACAATCTTGACCCGGTCAATATGGGGCAGATCTTTATCTGTTTGTTCCATCGCTTTTGGGCCTTGCTGATCGTTATCGATGTCCTTTGGCTCAATAAGATCGCCTATGAACGTTGTTTGGACAGGCCATTGATCCTCAAAACTTTGTATTGGCTTAATTTAGCCATCCTTCTGCAAGTCACTCTTGGTATTTCGACGGTACTAAGCCATAAAGAAGTCTATACTACGACCTTGCACGTGACGATGGGGGCCATTGTGCTGGGCTTGACATTTTTAATGGTATTGCGGTCAACCCCATTGACGTGGCGGCAATTTAAGAAATTATTAAAAAACAATGAGTAAGATGACATTATACAGATCCTATTGGCGGATGACGAAGCCCGGTATCATGATCATGGTGTTGGTCACGACGGCCTTGGGTTTTTATTTCGCAGACCATGGGTTCTATCGCTGGGGCCTGCTTCTTTGGACCTTGCTTGGGTCGGCCTTGACCTGCGGCGGATCGTCGGTACTCAATCAATACCTGGAGCGTGATGTTGATGCCCTGATGCAGCGCACTCAAAACCGTCCCATCCCGACCGGGCTCATTTCCCCTCAAGATGCGATGAGTTTCGGGCTTAGTTTGGTCTTTTGCGGATTATTGATATTTTGCTGGAAGGTCAATTTGCTGACAGCATTTTTAAGCCTGTTGACCTGCTTTTTGTATATTGTAGTTTATACGCCGATGAAACGGATGACGTGGCTTAACACCACCTTTGGTGCTATTCCAGGGGCCATTCCTCCGCTGGGAGGATGGGCTGCGGCGGCCAATCATTTAGACCCGGGCGGATGGGTGTTATTTTTGATCATGTTCACCTGGCAGCATCCCCATTTTTATGCCATTGCCTGGTTATTAAAGGAAGATTATAAAAAAGCCGGATTTAAAATGCTTCCCTGTGTGCATCCGGACGCCAAATTCACATTTTCACAGATCACCGCGTTTTCATTTCTTCTCATCGCATTTTCGCTGATGCCATCATTGATCGGTATGTCGGGCAGGATCTATTTTTGGGGCGCCTTGGTCCTGGGGCTTGGCATGTTATATACCGCATTCATGTTCCAACGCAATCAAACCAATTTAGATGCGCGCAAGATCTTAGGCGCGTCAATTATGTACCTTCCGCTGTTATTAATAATAATTATAATTGACGGTTTATTTAGTTAAAAATAGCGGCGGGTGGCGAGGAGCGGCGTTCAGGGGCGCACGGCAACGGTGGCCGGACCTAAATAGGGAAACCACCACACAAGGCAGCTGAGCTAACCGATTCTGCTAGCAGGAGCACCTGAATGACGCGACGAGCCAGGACCCGCGACAGGAAATATGCATCCACCATTATTACCGACAATTAACGCCAGCCTTAATGCTTCAGCAGGTGTATTTTTATTGCTAGGCGGGATCGCGATCAAGAACAAAGACCGCATCAGACACCGGATGTTGATGCTCTGTGCTTTTGCATGCTCGACGCTATTTCTTTGTACATATCTTTATTATCACCTGACATCCCGAGGCATCTCCCATTACCAGGGCCATGGGATCAAAAGGACCATTTATTTTATTGTCCTGGGCACACACACGCCATTGGCGGTATTGATCGTGCCTTTTATCATTATGGCGATCAGACATGCTTTGCGAGGAGAATTTGAAAAACACACGCGTATTACCCGCTGGCTATATCCGACATGGGCTTATGTCTCTGTAACAGGTGTTATAGTCTATCTAATGCTGTATATTCTTCCGACCGCTTAAAGTCCGCAGTCTTGCACCGATCATATCCTTAAAAAAAACATGCTGTCCCAGGAGTGTCCCAAAGATCATTAGTCCGACATAGTAGGTGGGCGGGATGATGGGGATATAGACAAGGATCTTGATCCAAAGCGGTGTTTTGACGGTGATTCCAAGCACATGGAAAATAAACTTGCGTACCGGCATGATGAACATACCAGCCAAAGAAAAACTTAGCATGATCATCCAAAAATCCCATTCATTCTTGCATTTTAACCTAAAACGGGAAAATAATTCATACATCAACGCACTTAAAGAACAGGCAAAAGGGATGAAGGGGATATAGGAGAGTATTCTTATTTGTAAGGAAGTTTTTGAAGTTAGACCAATTGAATTGAGAATTAAGGTGGCTAGAAGAAAAATACCTGCATAGGCCATGACAAAGCACAGCAGGTACCTGCCAAAATCCCAAATACTTTTTATCTGTCGTTTAGCTGTTAATAATTGGACCAAACTCATTAGAGACTCATTTACTTTGGCGGAGCCAAGGGGGTCTTCTTTTGAGTGATGACAGGAAGCTCTTTGGACTTGGTGGCGTTTAGAGCTGTGAAACTTTTGTATTTTTCAGGCATATCGGAATCTGAAAAGATCGCCTGGACTGGGCATTCGGGAATACAGGCCCCGCAATCGATACAAACTTCAGGGTCAATGACCAGCATTTCCGCGTCTTCATGGAAACAATCCACGGGGCAGACAGTAACGCAGTCAGTGTATTTACATTTGATACAGGGTTCAACCACGATATGGGCCATACAGATCTCCTTAAGTAGACCTTCCCAACAGACCTTCCTAACACCCGGTGTTAGGAGAACTCCTAACACCGGGTGTTAGGAAGGTCTGATGAAATGGAATGTAAAAGAATAAATATATCAAATCAATGGACTGGTGTCAATACCGGGATGTTTTGATTTTCACCGCGCACACGGATGGTGCGGTTTAAAAACTTAACGGTTGGCTGATCACCCGTAGGTTTTCCGGACAGGGTCCTGAACATTTTCTGGGTGAAATAATGGACAAAGGCCTTGAAGCCGTGTAATTTCCTTAAAAAATCTCCAACGGAATTTACGGTAATGAACATATTCCATATCTGTTTAGGCCTTAAATAAAACTCCTTAAGTCCAATGTCAATATGCTCATCAATGTCTTTATGGGAAAATTGCGGATAAGATAATAGGGTACGCTGTTCACCGCATTCAGTGAGCCAGTCTTTCCAGTCTTTAGCTAATATATAATTATTTTCCTTGGCCCATTTATAAAGGGACGTGCCTGGATAGGAAGCAACACCCGTGATTTGGATGGTGTCCAAAGGCATGGATTTGGCGAATTCAATGGTTTTACGGGCACTTTCCTTGGTTTCACCAGGAGCACCGATCATAAAACAGCCATGGATGGTGAACCCTAAACGATGGGCTTCTTTGGAGTATTCACGGGCCATGTCAATGGAAACGCCGCCTTTGCGGATAACGCGCAAATTCTCATCAGTTCCAAATTCAAAACCTGTCATCAACATACGGCAGCCTGATTGGCGCATCAATGGCAGGAGGCTCAGATCAGTATTTACCCGCATATTGCAGGACCAGGTGATCTTTTTATTGATCCCTTTTTTAATGATCAGGTTGCATACATCAATGACATGCTGACGGTCAGCGGCAAAGGTGTCTGTTTCAAACATGATCTCACGGATCTGCGGATGCAGTTTAAGGTCATATTCCATCTCAGCCACAACCAATTCTGCACTGCGGCTGCGTAATTTATAACCATACATCAATTGAGGGTCGCGGCAAAAGGTGCAGGCATTGTTACAGCCGCGGCCGGTGATCAAGGTCAAAAAGGGGAATTTTTTGCCGCCGTCAGGATACCATTCCGGTTCGATCAATTGCCAGGCGGGGAAGGGAAGCTCATTGACATCAACTTCAGGACGGGGAAGGTTCCTGATAACCTTACCATCCTTGACCCAACAAAGACCTAAATTCTTGTCATCAACCACACCATTGGCCAGATCACGCAGGGAATAATCATATTCACGGGGCATGATATAATCAACCACCCCGCGGCCAATTTCAAAGGTATTGTCCACTTCGGCCGTCGCATGCTGTCCGACAAAAACGACCTTACAATTAGTCTTATTTTTAATGATCCGAGCTTGTTCAATATCGGAATATATGGAAGGAGTGGTGACATGCATGACCAAAAGTTCAGGCTTAAGATCAACAGTAGAATCAATAGATTCCTGGGCTGTAAAATTGCGTGCTGCAGCTTCAATAAAGTGAGTATCATGACCGGCGTCTAAGAGGACTTGAGCGGCTGTTAACAAATATTCGGGATGGCGCTGGACACGACCACGAGATTTGGCCGCCCAACGTGCTACGCGGACAAAATCATCACCAAAAGAAGGGTTTAAAATGACAACTTTCATAAAACTACTTTCCCCATATACATTTAGATATTAGCCGTATAGTACGACATTTCTTAACTAAATTATACTACATCCTAAAAATTTTGCCCGCATTAAATTTTTATTCTGTGGTATAATCTGTGCCATGAAAATATTTGTTACTTTAATGCTTTTGATTGTTATGTTCTCTTCATGCCAGAAGGCGCCTGAAGTGGCATCAAAATCTATTTGGAAGCCGTATAGTAAGCAAGCGCTGGAAGATTCCATTGCCCGCAAAATACCGGTAGTCATTGATTTTTTTGCCGAATGGTGCCCCAATTGCCATGAATTAGACCGTACGGTCTTTTCCTTACCTGATATCCAGTCCAAACTTTCTCAAGTCACAGCCTTAAGGATGGACGTCACTGACCAGGACAATCCGGAGGTCCAAAAAATAGCCACGGAATATAGTATCGACGGCGTACCGACGGTCATTTTTATAAACAGCCATGGACAGGAAATTGATAATTCCCGGGTGATCGGCTATGTCACGCCCAAAGAATTTTCTCAATCCTTAGCCTTATT